>Ga0209083_1000903_pt1 | contig 37760 bp, 29 predicted proteins | sample AM7aDNAmetaG_FD_184132 | JGI IMG/M metagenome (GOLD analysis project Ga0209083, IMG submission 184132) | Freshwater microbial communities from Finland to study Microbial Dark Matter (Phase II) - AM7a DNA metaG (SPAdes) (version 3) | ecosystem: Environmental > Aquatic > Freshwater > Lake ... | reverse complement strand
CGAATGGGCAAATATAAAAATAAATTGAAATGGAATTACTATTTGAATACTAAGGAATTTTGAAAAGCTTATAAATAATTATATAACAGATTGTTAATAAAAACCTTTTTATTTCAACCTGAAATAAAGTTGGATTGGAATCCCTGTAAAGTTAAAGTTTGCCCGGATCTTGTTTTCGAGGTACCTTTTGTAGGGATCCTTTACATATTGGGGAAGGTTGCAAAAGAATGCGAAACTTGGGATCTTTGTCGGTAACTGTGTGATATACTTTATTTTGACGTATTTACCTTTGTGTGCTGGTGGCGGGTAAGCCTCAATTGCCCCAAGCAAAAGTTCGTTGAGTTTGGAAGTTGGGACGTGACGGTTCCGGTTTTCAAAGACCATCATGGCCGATTCGAGAATCTTAAGGATCCGCTGTTTGGTAAGAGCAGAAGTAAATACAATTGGTACATCAACAATAGGGGCGAATTTTTCAAGGATATCCTCTTCGAATTTTTTCATCGTATGGTTGTCTTTCTCAACCAGGTCCCATTTGTTTACAACCACTACGATCCCTTTTTTGTTCCTGTGGATCAGATGGAAAATGGAGACATCCTGACCTTCAACGCCACGGGTTGCATCGAGGACAAGGACGCAAACATCCGAATCCTCAATTGTACGGATCGAACGCATCACCGAATAGAACTCGACATCTTCGGCTACTTTGGTTTTCTTGCGCAAACCTGCTGTATCGACAAGTATAAAGTTATGACCGAATTTATTGTAGTTCTGGGCCACAGAATCGCGTGTAGTCCCGGCAACATCGGTAACAATATGACGTTCTTCTCCAACCAATGTGTTGATAATGGAAGATTTGCCAACATTTGGCCGGCCAACGATGGCAATCCTTGGAATTTTTTCGTCAACAACCTCTTCAACTTTAGGTGGCAGTAAACTGACGATTTCGTCAAGAAGGTCACCCGAACCGAGGCCGTTGATCGATGAAACACAGAAAATTTTCTCAACTCCCAGAGAATAGAATTCATTGGCATCGAGGCTACGTTGGTGGGTATCGACTTTATTGACCACTGTTACCACAGGTTTGTCGTTCCTTCGCAAAAAATCAAAAACGTTTTCGTCTAGTTCGGTCAGGCCACTTTCAACATCGACCAAAAATACGATCACATCCGATTCCTGGATGGCCAGCCTTGCCTGGCGGCGGATCTCCTCTTCAAAAACATCATCCGATCCTGAAACATAACCACCTGTGTCGATGACAGAAAATTCGACCCCGTTCCAAAGGCATTTCCCATAATTCCGGTCACGCGTTACACCTGGGGTATCGTCCACAATGGCGGCACGCGATTCGGTCAAACGGTTAAAAAATGTTGATTTGCCAACGTTTGGCCTACCAACGATTGCTACTATATTGCTCATTTTCTGTTTATTGATTTATTGAAATTCGTAACCGAAATTACGTAGCTGGCTCTCTTTGTCGCGCCAGTCTTTTGCTACTTTAACGAAGAGTTGGAGAAATACTTTTTTCCCAAAAAATTCTTCCATATCCAACCTGGCTTCGGTGCCAACTTTTTTAAGGGCTTTTCCCTGATGTCCTATAATGATCCCTTTCTGGGTGTCGCGGGCAACATAAATCACTGCCATAATACTCAGCAGATTGGGTTCATCCTTGAATGATTCGACCTCTATTTCAACTGAATAGGGTATTTCCTTATCGTAAAACAACAGTATTTTTTCCCGGATAATCTCCTGTGAAAAAAACCTTTCGTTCCTGTCAGTAAGTTCGTCTTTGGGAAAAAACGGGGAACCTTCTGGAAGATTGGCTAATATCCGTTTGAAAACATAATCAAGGTTAAACTTCTCCTTAGCAGAGATCGGCATTACTTCAGCTTTGGGGATCAGCTCCCTCCATTTCTCGACAAGGGAAATCAGTTTTGTCTGATCGGTAAGGTCTATTTTATTAATTAGCACCAAGACAGGTACTTCCGCTGATTTGATTTTCTCAAGGTAATCGGCATTTTTCGAAAAATCTTCAACTACATCGGTCACATACAAAAGAATGTCAGCATCAACAAGGGCTGTGTTCACAAAACCGAGCATCGATTCCTGAAGTTTATAAACTGGTTTTAATATTCCCGGGGTATCGGAGTAAACCACCTGAAAATCCTCACCGTTGACAATCCCTTTGATACGGTGCCGCGTGGTCTGCATTTTTGATGTGATGATGGAGAGTTTTTCACCGACCATTGCGTTCATTAGGGTCGATTTTCCTACGTTTGGATTTCCAATAATATTGACAAATCCCGATTTGTGTGCCATTTTGCCTTTAATTATTCCTAAATTTTTTGCAAAGATAGTAATTTCAGGCCAATAAGTTAGGACATCATTATTTCGATTTCCAAAGTACGAAACCAAGCCCCCATTCAATGAAATCGATTTTGAATTGGTGTGCTTTAAGTGTAAGTGAGGGAATAACCCGGTTTGCGATGATGTAACGAAGGCCAAGACGTTCATAGTAAAAAGGGTCATTTGGATTCGGGTTTGAAAGGTAAATCCCTGCCTGTGTTACAATTAAAAACCTGTCCAAAGTCAATTCATGACCTGCAAATATCCCTGACGCCATGACATTTTTAAGCTGTTTGTCTTTAAAGGTATATTCCGTTACCCCCTCATCATAAAAAAGGTCTGCCCCTGCACTAAGCCGGCTTTTATTGCTGATGGTCCGGTAGTATCCAATGCTCACAGAACCTGCTTTATAAAAAGGACCCCACGTGGACTCTTTCTTCCAGCTCAAAGCTCCAAATGCCATTATCGAAGATTGTTTTTGCGAAGGTGGAACCGGATTTACATTTTTATCAAAAATTAGTTTGTTTATTTTATAACGAAGGCCGGCTTCTGCACCAAAGGTGTTGAGCCCTTTATTTGGTTTATTTGTATTGCCATTGGAATAGTGGTGCAATCCCGAATAGAGGACAAGTTCGAAGCGTGGCAAAATTTCAATTAATGTATTTAAATTGAAATTGCCGTAAGCTGCACATTTTGATCCAATTGCCAAATTTTCAGGATTTAGGCCACTGAATTTATTAATTCCCCAGGCCAATCCAGCATTGATTCCAAAATTAATTTTTAAAACTGCGTTGGGAAATAACGGAAGATTAACAAAGGCAAAGGCGGCAGTTGGATTTCCCAGGAAGCTTTTGGTTAAATAGTTGTGCGAAATACCAATCCCAAAGTCTGGATATTTGAAAGTGCGTTGCCATTCCTTGTCTCCTAAAGTTTTCAGGCCAAGGCGCGCATTAAAAATAGAAACCTGGCCAGCAATGGGTTTCAATACCGGATCGTGGGGGTATAACCAACCACTCCCACCTGAAATTTCAAAGAAATAGTCTTTATGTTGGGCAAAGGTGGTATATGGTGTTAACATTATAAGGATCAAAATTATGTGGTCTCTGAAGATTGGTGTTTTTATATGGCGATTCATCAATTATTTTTTAAAATACAATTACTCAAAGATATATCACTTTTGATTATTTTTGCTTTTGAACCTTTAAAGATAATGGAGATGGTCAGAAATACTTTAATCCTGTTTTTTTTCCTTTCACTGTTTCTGTCAAACAGTGCTTTACTTGCAGAGAACAAGTTTCAGGCCTTCGGTGCAGATATCCAAAAACCACGTAAACAAGTTGCCGATTCACTGAAATGGAGTGTCGATTTTGTCAACAAGCTCCTTTTTTCACATGGTGAGTGGTACGTTACCGATAATTTATATAAAAAACAGATCCAGGGAGTTTTAAATTACGCCGAAAACGATCCTCTGGATACTGTGATTATACGTGTAAACCAATTGTTGAACGATGGTAAGGTTGTTTCGATTATGGACAGACGTCCACAGGATATACATAATCTAACGGGAATCCCCGGTTATGTTTCTGATGAAGAGGTGACAAAGGGCGTTGAAACGATCAGAAGGAAGATTCTTGATACCTTGAATATTGGTCGGATAACTGTCCCAACGATGATCATGGAAACGGAACTTTCCAAAGCCCCAATTGTTCCTGAAGGGAGACCAGATCAATTTCTGGGAAGAAAAAAGAAAGAGCTTCCAGAAAAGTTTGTCACAAATCTGGACAATAAACTCGCTGCACTGCAGATTCCTTCCACATGGACCGGCGCGTCTTTGGATTCGGCGCGACAACAAATCTTTATTTCCTGTCGAACAAATTATAACGATTCCGTAAATAACAACTGGAGGGAGAGGATAACTTTTGTTTATAGAACTCAATACATTGCAGATCAAACTGAACTCAAAATCAATGCATATAAGAAGTCTGTTAAGGACCAGAATTATGCAACTTTGATTTCCTTTAATGACAAAGTGGTCACAACAGTCAACGATTCCTTAAAATTGGCTTTGAAGTATTTGGTATTTCATGCCGAAGCAGATTCCTCCTTGATAAAGCTTGTCAATATTGCTGATGAAAAAACATCTTACTGGACAGCAAACCGCGAAATTAAGCCAATCAGGATGTTTCTTAAAAATGCACAAAAAGATTCATTAAGTGTGATTTTAATCAACAATGGAAAAGGGGAACTTAAAATAGTGATCGATGATGGGGTGAAGCTGACCCGATTTACCGAATCACAGAATAGATCCATCCTTTTTGAACAAAAAGCTCCCGATAGGAGGTTAAAGAAAGTCGAATTGATGAAAATTGTGTATCCTGCCTGGACGCTTTTCGGCAATGGGTCGATAGGGTTTACACAAACATCTTTGTCAAACTGGTCAAAAGGGGGTGAAAGTTCGCTTGCGCTTTTGTTGATGAGTAAGTACAACGCCAATTACTCCAAAGATAAGGTCAAATGGGAAAATAGTGCGGAATTCCGTTATGGGATAAGTCAGACAAAAACAAGGGGGTTCGAAAAGAACGATGATAAGTTCGAGTTGCAATCCCGTCTAGGCTATTCAGCGTTTAAAAAATGGTTCTATTCGGGTGAAGCGAATTTTCGCACCCAGCTTGCACCAGGCTATACATTTCCCGACAAGGTGCATCCAATTTCGGCATTTATGGCACCAGGATACCTGACCATGTCAATCGGTATGGACTATAAACCAAACAAGGATTTTTCATTGTTCCTCGCTCCCTTTACCTCAAAGACAACAATTATAAGGGACACTGTGACAATTACCCCATCTAAGTTTGGGCTTGAACCAGGCAAAAAGCAATTGTGGGAACCAGGTATAATTGTTAAAGCCAATTGGCACAGGGCATTAACTGAAAATATAACCTATGATACCAAAGGTGAGTTTTTCAATAATTACAGATATACTTTTCAAAAATTCGCCTTTGAATGGGAACAGGTGGTCATTATGCGGATCAGCAGGTTGATCAATGCGAGGGTGATGACCCAGATGGTTTACGATTACAACACAAAATTCCCGATCCTTGACCTTGCAGGTAAAGAGATTGGACGCAAACCCAAGCTTCAATTTAAGGAGTTGTTCACCATTGGGTTGACGTATAAATTTTAGGGAATGGCAACTGGCGGCTGGCAACTTGCAACCTGCATCTGGCAATTTAACATTTCCAAATTTTCAAATCGACAAATTATCAAATTGTCCAATAAAACGACGCAATCACAAAAATAGCAAACAAAACACTTGCAATTCCATTTGTTGTTCCAAAGGCCATATTGACGCGGCTCAGATCATTGTGTTTGATAATAAAATGCTGATAGGTCAGAAGTCCAATAAACAAGGTCGCACCGATCCTGAAAAGCCACCCACCGTTAAGGACAAAATAGGCAGAAATGACAAATAATGCAGCTATAATATGCACAATTACAGATAGTTGCAAAGCAATTTTTACCCCTGTCATCGCAGGGATACTGTTCAGTTTGTACGATCTGTCAAATTCGACATCCTGACAGGCATAAATAATATCGAAACCACTGGCCCAGAAAAAAACGACCATCGAAAAGAGGAGGGGGGCAACTGCAAATTGACCTGTTACAGCGAGATAAGCCCCGATAGGTGCCAAGCCCAGACCAGCACTCAATACAAAATGGCAAAGTGGCGTGATCCTTTTAGTATAACTATAACCCAGGATCACGAAAAGTGCAACTGGTGAGAGGTAAAAACAAAGGTTGTTGATCAACAAGGTCGTTCCAACAAATAACAGCGAATTGGCAATTACAAATATCAGTGCTTTCCGGGCTGGAATCACACCTGCCGGGATTTCCCGTTTGGCTGTTCGTGGATTGGCTGCATCAAAAGACCGATCAAGATAACGGTTAAAACCCATAGCAGAATTTCGCGCAAATACCATACAACCAATGACTTTTAGAAGCAGCACCCATGAAATGGCATCGGAACCCTCCTTTAAAGCAAGGAAAAAACCAATCATTGCGAAAGGTAAAGCGAATATGGTATGTTCAAATTTTACAAGACGGGTATAATCGATGAATTTGTTCTTCATAGCATTTTTGAATTGAATGGCGAAAATAGAAATATCAACTGTTTTTCCAATCATTTTTGCCTGTACATTCAAATATTTACCTATTTTTGAACAAAATGAAGGATTGAACAAAATATAAACAAATGAAAGAGTACAAGAAATACTTTAAACTTGAAGCTTCACCGGCGGATCTTTACAATGCCCTGACCAATCCGGTAATGATCGAAATATGGACTGGTGAACATGCTGCGATGAGCACCGAACCCGGCAGTGAATTTTCGTTATGGGATGGTGAGATAACTGGCCGCAACATCGAATTTGTTGAAAATTTCAAAATAGTCCAACACTGGTATTTTGGTGATGAAGAGGATTCTATTGTCACAATCAAGTTACATCCTGATAAGAAAGGGACCAATATGGAAGTCCACCAGACCAATATTCCAGATGATGCCTTTGATAACATGGTGGATGGTTGGGAAGAAGATTATGTCGGAAGCCTGGCTGAATTGTTTGATTAGGGGAGCGGCTGGTGACTGGCGGCTGGCGGCTGGCAACTTGCAACTGGCGACTGGCAGCTGGCGGCTGCAAGTGCTTCTGAATATGGATATTGTCCCGAAACAGATTGTTATTAGAATACGAATAAAGTAACGCGAATTTGCATTAAAGGTCTAATTTCATTACGAAATCATCCATCACATAGCCTTCGCCGATATCTGCCACCACCGACCCAAAATTGATGAACCCCATCTTTTCATAGGCTTTAATACTATTGGTATTGTATTTGTTTACAGTGAGTTTTATTGAATTTGCCCCAAGGGTCCTTGCACGTTCACAAATGAATTTCAAACCCTCTTTTCCAATACCGGTGCCCCGTTTTTCCTTAATAACATAAAATTTGCTGAGAAACAATTCATCGCCAGTCAGTTTTGTCGAAATGTACCCGGATGGCTCAGATAAATGTCTGATGATATAATATTCGTAACCTTCGGTTTGTATTTGTTTTGACATCGCTTCGGCAGACTGAAAATTGGTCACCATATAGTTGACCTGATCCTGACCAATAATTTGGACATAGTGTTCATTCCAGATTGTATAGGCCAGGTCGGCGACAAGTTGTACCTCCTTTTCCGATTGTACCCTTTCAATAGATATCGTGCTATAATTCAGTTTATTATAGATTTCAAAATTTTCATCGTCAAAGCAACAGAAAATTACCCTTTCAATTTCAGGATGGGTTTTCAGATAGGATTGAACCGATTCAATGGCGATTGATGCAGCTTCACGTTTTGGGAAACCGTAAACGCCGGTGCTGATATTGGGGAAAGCGATGGTTTTGATCCCGTTTTCTGTTGCGAGGCGCAGGCTTTGTTGATAACAAGATGCCAGCAATCCTTTTTCGTGGTACCTTCCTCCTTGCCACACTGGTCCAACTGTATGGATTATAAACTTCGATGGAAGCCTGAATCCAGGCGTAATTTTCGCATCCCCTGTGTTGCATCCGCCCAACAGTTGGCAAGCCTTTAAAAGTTCATGACCTGCAGAACGGTGGATGGCTCCATCAACTCCTCCACCGCCTAAAAGGGAACGATTGGCTGCATTTACAATTGCATCGACATTAAGATGGGTAATATCCGCTGTTATGATTTCTATTCTTGTCATATCTAAACGATTATTAATCAAGTATATCTGTAAGTAATTATTTGAAAAGTAAGGCTGTCGAAACCTTAATTTTGACAGCCTTATCAACCAATATAACTTGTTTCTACAGAATACTGGATGCCAAAAAAACCTTATCTTATTTGTGCCCCGACTTCCCGATCGTAAACACTGATCAAGCGGTTCATCGTTTTTTCGATTTGCTTTTCGTTGAGCGTTTTTTCATCATCCTGAAGGATAAAGCTCACCGCATACGATTTTTTTCCTTCCGGAAGGTTTGAGCCTTCATAAACATCAAAAATATTCACGCTTTTCAGGATCTGACGTTCCGCCTTGAATGCCAATGCTTTGATCGTGCTGAACTGCACCTCTTTATCGATTAGCAAAGCAAGGTCGCGCTTTACTTCAGGATACTTTTTAAGTGGTGTGTAGGCTGCTTTGTGATTTTTAATTGCCTTCAGGATAACCGTCCACCGAAGGTTGCCATAAAATACATCGGCACCGATATCCATTTTTTTAAGGACTTTCTTGCTGATATAACCAATCTGACAAATGGATACATTGTTGTACCGGTATTCGAGCCCTTCCGAGAAAATATCATTCGAAATAGATTCGATGGCACAGTTTTCAACAATTACGCCAATCCTTGTAAGGATATTTTCCACATTGGCTTTTAAGGTAAAGAATGAAGTTGGTTCTTCTTTAACAGCCCAGTTTTCGGCCTCCTTTTTACCAGTGATCCAAATCGCAATATGTTCCTCTTCGCTATAATTCTTCACCGGATTATCGTAGGTCTTGCTTCCATCGAAATGGTAAACATTTCCAAATTCATACAAACGTAAGTCCGAATTGCGGTAGTTTGTATTTCTGTTGACCGCTTCAAGTCCCCCAAAGAGCAAGGTCTGGCGCATCCCGTTGAGATCAGAACTGAGCGGATTGAAAAGACGTACCGTATTTTCAGATTTGTAGGTTTCCAGTTGGTCGTAATAGGCAATTTTTGTCAACGAATTCGACATAATTTCGTTAAATCCCCTGGCAGTGAACATTTCAGAAATCAGGTTCTGCAACTTCATTTTATCGGGGTGGGGGGCATGTTGGATCGCCGATTTGATTGATTTATTCGGTTCCACATTGTTATAGCCATAAATCCGAAGGATTTCTTCTATAATATCAGCCTCGCGTTTCACATCGACCCGATAGGGTGGAACAGCCAATTCCAGTCCTTCAGAAGTTTCTGATTTGATTTCGACTTCAAGCGACAACAAGATGCTTTTGATCGTCTCTTTTGGAATTTCTTTGCCAATCAAGCGGTTAATGCTTGAATAGGTAACCGTAACTGGGAAAAAGGCAAGGATGGAAGGATCGGCAACCACATCGACCACATCGGATGTTATTGTTCCACCTGAAACTTCCTGAATTAACAATGCGGCACGTTTTAGTGCATACAATGTCCCATTGGGATCCACCCCACGCTCGAAGCGGAACGAGGCATCGGTATTTAAACCATGGCGCCGGGCCGTTTTACGGATATAAACCGGATTAAAATAGGCACTTTCCAGGAAAACATGGGTCGTGCTCTCTTTTACTCCCGAATGTAAACCACCGAAAACACCGCCGATACACATGGGTTCTTCAGAATTACAGATCATCAGGTCCATATCCGACAGTTCTCTCTCAACCCCGTCTAAAGTTACAAATTTTGTTCCTGCTGCAAGGGTTTTAACGATTACCTTACCTCCATCAATAGCTGAAGCATCAAAAGCATGCAAAGGCTGGCCAGTTTCATACAGGACGAAGTTGGTCACGTCAACAATATTGTTGATCGGGTTGAGGCCAATCGCTTTTAACCTGTTTTTCAACCATTCGGGTGATTCCTTGACTGTTACGTCCGAAATCGTTACCCCGCAATACCTCGCACATGCCTGACTGTCCTCGATTGTAACAGGAATTGTAAGGTTTTGATTGTCAACCTTAAAATGATCTATGTTCGGACGATTGTATTTTACTGATGATTTTTGACTTAAGGTTGCCGCAAGATCGCGTGCCGCGCCGATGTGCGAAGCACTGTCGATCCGGTTGGGTGTCAGGTCAACTTCAAGGACATAATCACTTTGAATTTTGAAATAGGTGCCGGCAGGCGTTCCGGGTACAGCATCCGGGTCTAAAACCATTATGCCGCGATGATCGTTGCCCAAACCGATTTCATCTTCGGCACAGATCATCCCCATTGACACTTCACCCCTGATTTTTGATTTCTGGATTGTGAACTGCTCGTCGCCTTTGTAAAGGATCGTTCCCACAGTGGCAACAACAACCTTTTGCCCGGCTGTAACATTGGGCGCTCCGCAAACGATTGGAAGATTATCCCCAGTTCCAATATTTACTGTAGTTACACTTAAATGGTCTGAATTGGGGTGTTTGTGACAAGTCACCACTTCCCCAATTAAAATTCCTTTTAAACCACCTTTGATCTGTTCGACTTCATCAACACTTCCTGTTTCGAGCCCGAGTTGTGTGAGGGTCGCGGCAACCTCATTGGGTGAAAGATCAATATTAATGTAATCTTTTAGCCAGTTGTATGAAATATTCATTGTACTTTCGTGCTTGATAATGATTTGTCGCAAAGGTATGTATTTTAGGGCCAATGCCAAAATGTGAAAATTTGCAACCATTAAATTAATTTATTAAGTGACATATAATCAAATAAATACGACATTTGATAAAAATTTCAAATTAATAAATTGATATTTTTTTCGACTATTTGAGGAAAACTATTTTTTTGAATTATTGAATTATTATTTTGCACTCCTGAAACAAACGATGGTTTCATAGACAGATAAAATGTTAATTAACTAATATACAAAAGGTTAGATATAATCTCTATCTTATTAAAATATGGCAGCAAGCAATAAACCGCGAATAGTAAAAGACTATGACAAACTTCCGCTCGATGTTCAGGGGCAAATTAAGATCGCTTATCCAGCCGGATTTGCGGGAAATCTGATTACCTATATCGATGCCAAAGGAAAAGTTGTGTCTGCGTTACCCTATGAAACCGATGATCATTATTACCTTGTCCGCATGACCCTTGAGGAGGCCAATAACATTGTAGAAAACGATGATGATTTTGGCGACGACGGAATACTTCGGGATGATTTTGCGTTACAGGAGTTCGAAGGTCATGATGATGTTGATGATGTGGATGATATTCCTGACGATGTGCCTGAAGATGATGACGACGACGATATTTAATTGTTGATTGTACAAATATTGAGAAAGTCAGGGAAGAAAAAGCCTTTTCATCCCTGACTTTCTTATTTCTATATATTCCCATTATTTCTATTTATTTCGTTTTATTTCAGCATTTTTATTTCCTGGTTAATAAAACTGATGATTTCGTCCTTCAGTCCCGGAATGAACCATTTGATTTCCGGGTCGTGTCTGAACCAAGTCAACTGCTTTCGGGCATATTTTCTTGAATTGGCCTTTATCTTTTCTTTAGCTTCAACCAATGTTGACCTCCCTTCGAAATAGTCAAACAATTCGCGGTATCCCACAGTATTTAAAGCATTAAAGGTTCTAAACGGGTACAATTCCAAAGCTTCTTTTTCAAGCCCATCAATAAACATTTGTTCAACCCTCCGATTGATCCGGTCATACAACAGTCCACGTTCACAATTCAATCCGATTTTGATGATGTTAAAGTTCCGTTCTTTTGTTGGATTGGTCCTGAAGGATGAATAGGGACTACCTGTCATCAAACAGATTTCAAGTGCATGAAGGATTCTTTTGGGATTTTTTAGGTCAACTTCCTTAAAATAATCGGGATCGAGATGGCTTAATTCTTCTTTTAATGGTTCTATTCCATCCGTTTCGAAACGTTTGATCAGAGAATTTCGGATTTTATCGTCCACATTGGGCAAATCGTCAATTCCTTTGCAAAGTGCGTCAATGTAAAGCATCGAACCACCGGTCATCAGGATTACATCGTTGGCGAGGAACAGCAGATCGAGTTTTTCAAGAACTTCCTGTTCAAACTTGCTCGCATTGTAATATTCATGGATTGAATGTGACTGGATAAAATGGTGGGGTACAATCTCAAGTACTTTTTGGTCAGGTACGGCTGTCCCTATTCTCATCTCCTTGAAGATCTGGCGGGAATCGCACGAAATAATTTCTGTATCGTAGATTTTGGCGATTTCTATACTTAAATCGGTTTTACCTACCCCTGTGGGGCCGAGGAGAATAATCAGCGATTTGGGCATTCTTTTCAATGTTTTAATACAGCACAAATCTAACCTTTTATCTGCTTTTGGAAGCTGGTAGGCATATGTTGGTTTTACTTCTTGAAATTTTTTAAATAGCAGCTGGCAACTTGCTACTTGCGGTTAGCTTCCACCAATCTTGAATAACTTCTTAAATACATACGGGAATAATAAATCTGTATTGATTTGGAGTATCCCAAAATGTCATTTATTTATCATGATCACATTTGGTTGAAAAGTCATTTTTGTAAGACTGCAAGTTGCCAGTAGCTAGCTGCCAGTCCCAAATTGCACACTGTCCTTGATAATCCCTTCTCTCGCTGTTTCCATTATTTCCACTGTATATCTTCCCCTAAATAACCTCCCCGATTTCACCGTAAATCATGTTCAGGTCTTCGAGTTCGCCAAAGTCTGTAAAAATATTTTGAAGTTCGGAATCGTCATTTACCAATAGATCAGTATCATAGCGATTTACAGAACTTTGGATCGGAACCATTCCCCTGTTAAGGGTAACAACTGGTGTATTCAACGTCTTTTCCATAATGATCTCATTTAATTCTATGTATAATGATTTTTGATTGAGAACATCAAAAATATAGATCAGTTTATCCTCCTTCTCTTTCAGGTAATCACCAAGGATGGTATTCTTCATTGTAAGGGTATTCTTTTTTTTGGGGGAATAGCTATCGAACATTGCAATTTCAAACCCTTTGTCCCACTCTTCATCGGCAAGGTAAAAAGTCGCAAGTTGGGATGGGTCATATTTGCATACGTCCTGAATTGTCTCATGAAATTCAAAGAAAGTGTTTTTTGCATCAGCATCAATGTGCAGCACAAAATTCTCTATCTTGTCTGATATAATCCTAAATTTGAATACCATACTTTTTACATGAAAGGAGAATTGACCCGTAAAATTCGAACCTAAAGGTAGTTATACACAATGCGTAATAGAATTAAATAAGTATTAAAAAATGTTAACTTATAAATAATGAATTGCAATCATTTGTTTAACAGCTTATTGCAAATTCAAATATTATCATTGCTGAATTTTAGTATAAAAAAGATGAAAAGTTAATCGGTTCATATTTAATATGATAAATTACTCGGCTGAATGGATTGTTTTTCTAAAAGTACATAGAATATCCCGAAAAATTCAAACTGAAGTCCTTTTAACATCGTTTTTATCCGATTATTACAAAAAAGAAGCCGGATAAATACCCGGCTTCCCGATATGGAACTTAAGAATTAAAAATGTTTTCCTGCAAAGTTCAATTGATTGAAAACAATGCAAATTTGTATAATACCAGTCGCAAGTCACCATAAGCCAATTGCCAGTCGCCAGTTCCCAATCGCCCTAAGACTATTGGTTTTCCTTGATGAAATTAAGGCACGACCCAGCTTTAAACCAGTCTATCTGAGCTTCATTGTAAGTATGCTTTGTGAAAATCACATCTGTCGATCCATCCACATGGTGCAAATTCAGTTGCAAAAGCTGGCCAGGAGCAAAAGTTTCTAGACCGATTACATCAATCGAATCATCTTCAAGAATTGATTGGTAATCTTCAGGATTTGCAAAAGTAAGTGCAAGCATCCCCTGCTTCTTAAGGTTTGTCTCATGGATACGTGCAAAAGATCTGGTCAATACCACCCTTGCCCCTAAATGGCGCGGTTCCATTGCAGCGTGTTCACGGGAAGAGCCTTCGCCATAGTTTTCGTCTCCAATGATCACTGATCCTAGTCCCTCTTTTTTATATGCCCTTGCTGTATTGGGAACCGAATCGTATTCACCGGATAACTGATTTTTTACCGAATTGGTTTTACCATTAAAATCATTGATGGCTCCAATCAGCAGGTTGTTTGAGATATTGTCAAGATGACCACGGTAAGTGAGCCATGGTCCTGCCATCGAAATATGGTCAGTGGTGCACTTCCCACGTGCTTTGATCAAAAGCTTCAGGTTGAGCAGATCTTTTCCGTCCCAGGGTGTGAAAGGTTCGAGCAACTGCAACCGGTCTGATTTTGGATCGACAACCACTTCAATATCCTGAAAATCTGTCGATGGAGGGATTAACCCCTGATCTTCGCAGGCGAATCCTTTTACCGGGAGGTTATCTCCTGTTGGTGGATCCAGTTTCACCAATTCACCGTTTTCATTGGTCAGGAAATCGGTTTCGGGATCGAAATCTAAAGTTCCTGCAATTGCGAAAGCCGTAACAATTTCTGGTGATGCCACGAAACCGTGCGTTTTTGGGTTACCATCGGTCCTTTTGGCAAAATTCCGGTTAAAAGAGGTCATGATCGAATTCTCGGGAAGGTTGGCTGCGTTGTGACGTGCCCATTGTCCGATACATGGACCGCAGGCATTTGCCAATACAACGCCCCCCATTTCTTCAAAAGCTTCGAGGAAACCATCACGGGCAACCGTATAACGGACCAATTCTGAGCCAGGAGTTACGGTATATTCTGCTTTTACCTTGAGGTTTTTTTGTTTGGCCTGGCGTGCAACGGAGGCTGCCCTGCCAATATCTTCATAAGACGAATTCGTACACGATCCGATCAAACCTACCTTCATCTCCATTGGCCACCCTTTCTCTTTGGCAACAGTCTTGAATTTTGAAAGTGGTGTTGCCAGATCAGGAGTAAATGGCCCGTTGATCTGAGGCTCCAATTCCGAAAGGTTGATTTCGATAACCTGGTCGAAATAGTTTTCAGGGTGAAGGTAAACATCTTCATCCGCCTGAAGACAAGTGGCAACCGCTTGTGCCATTTCGGCTACATCGGTCCGACCTGTTGCTTTGAGATAGTCGCTCATACTTTCATCGAATGCAAAAGTGGAAGTCGTAGCGCCAACCTCAGCCCCCATGTTGCAAATGGTGCCTTTCCCGGTGCAAGAAATGGAAGAAGCCCCCTCTCCGAAATATTCAATAATGCAACCTGTTCCCCCTTTTACGGTAAGGATACCGGCAACTTTTAGGATGACATCCTTCGGTGAGGCCCATCCACTCAATTTACCGGTCAGGTTAATTCCAATCAGTTTTGGGAATTTCAATTCCCATGGAATGCCGGTCATGACATCAACGGCATCGGCACCGCCAACCCCAATTGCGACCATTCCTAAGCCACCTGCATTTACAGTGTGGGAATCGGTCCCGATCATCATACCTCCAGGAAATGCATAGTTTTCGAGGACGACCTGATGGATAATCCCTGCACCCGGTTTCCAGAAACCAATGCCATATTTTTTTGAAACAGAAGCCAGGAAATTATAAACCTCTTTGTTGACCTCCTCAGCTTCTTTAAGGTCTTCCGTTGCACCGGTACGTGCTAAGATAAGATGGTCGCAGTGGACGGTAGAGGGGACTGATACTACATTTTTCCCGGCCTGCATAAATTGAAGCAATGCCATCTGTGCAGTGGCATCCTGCATGGCAACACGATCAGGATCAAAATTTACATAAGATACCCCTTTTTCAAAAGGTAAGTTTGGGAAATCTCCCGAAAGGTGGGAATATAGAATTTTTTCGGTTAAGGTAACCGGCCTGCCTACAAGTTTGCGCAATTTATTAACTCGCTCAGGCATTTGTGAATACACCTTACGAATCATCTCAATGTCGTATGCCATATGGATTTATTTTTTATTTTTAATTTGATTGCAATGTTAACGAATTAAGCTGAGAATTTGAATTCAAAAATTCTTGATTTTATTAACACATTAATTGAAAGTTAGTTTTAAATTAGCAAAATTATTGTTGAACATTCAGACCTAAAATATCATGATGTGGATTAAACCGTTGGTTTTGGAAAATTTAAAGATCGCATTCCAGTCGATCCGTGGAAATCTTGTGCGGTCAGTCCTTACCATTCTGATCATTGCGGTTGGGATTTCGGCATTGGTCGGAATTTTAACAGCCATCGATTCCATTAAAAATTCGATCACGACCGAATTTACCCGGTTAGGTGCCAATACCTTCAGCATTCAAAGCCGTAGTATGAGGATACAGATCGGTAACCAAAGGAACAGGACGCGCAACTACAGTTATATCAGCTATTTTCAAGCCCGCGATTTTCGCGAAAGGTTCATTTTCCCGGCATCGGTCTCTATATCAGTGTCCGCTACCCAAATCGGGACCATAAAATTTGAATCTAAAAAAACCAACCCAAACATTACAGTCAGGGGAATTGATGAGAATTTTCTTCAGACTGCGGGTTATGAAATAGAATCTGGCCGTAACCTCACTTTTCAGGAGTCGTTCGACGGAAATAACGTGGCCCTTGTTGGTGCCGCCCTGGTCAAGAAGCTTTTCGCGAATGATGTTGATCCGGTAGGAAAATCCATTTCTGTTGGAAGTGGCAAGTATCAGGTGGTGGGTGTATTAAAAGACAAAGGGAGTGGTTTCGGGTCATCAAGCGATCAGATTGTGTTGATACCCTTCACAAATGTCAGGCAATACTTCCCACGCCCCAATATGAACTTCAGGATCAGTGTGATGCCCGAAAGCCCTCAATTGCTTGATGCTGCAATAGGCCAGGCTGAAGCTGTTTTCCGGAATATCAGGGGATTGAACATTATTGACGACTCCGATTTTGTGGTCGAAAAGAGCGACAACCTTGTGAAAGTACTGCTCGACAACATCAAATATGTGACACTTGCGGCTACGATCATTGGATTTATTACCCTGATGGGCGCTGCCATCGGTTTGATGAATATCTTGTTGGTGACCGTTGTGGAGCGTACACGCGAAATAGGGATCCACAAGGCGTTGGGTGCCAACTCACGTTCGATCAAACAACAGTTTTTGATCGAGTCGATCATTATTGGTCAGTTGGGGGGTGTTCTTGGGATCATTTTGGGGATTTTGGCGGGAAACGGGGTGTCCGCTTTGATTGGCAGTTCGTTTATTGTTCCGTGGCAATGGATGTTTGGCGGTGTTGTTTTGTGTCTGATCGTGAGTTTAGCTTCGGGTGTACTTCCTGCTGTTAAAGCCTCGAAGTTGGATCCAATAGAGGCATTAAGATACGAATGATTATTCTGAATGAAGAGCAGAATAATTAGAAGGATGCCTAATGTTTTTAAGGTTCACAATGAAAAATAAAGTTTAAATTTGTGGTAGAATATTTAAATGTGAATTATGAATGTTGTTGAAAAACGTGAATTTATCAATAGACACTTAAATCAAATTGATGAGAATTTGATCAATCAGTTTTATGACGCACTTTGTAAAGAAGAAATTTTAAAACCAAAGTTAATAAGTCGTGCTGAAAAAGCCGAAGGCGATATTCAAGCTGGAAGGTTATACTCAAGAGCAGAATTGGAACTTAAATTGAATTCTTGATAAAACAGAAACTTTGTCACTTCACCGCTTTCAAGGTCAAAAAGAACCTTTTTTAGAATACTTAGGTCTGGGTCCTTGTCGTTTAGTTGAAGGACATTACAAAATAATTTATAGAATTATTGGGGATTTTATTTATGAGACCGATATTTTTGATTCACGACAGGATCCCTACAAAATGCAAGGTTGATCAACTTTGTTTATTCATCGGTGTCGTTCATTTTTTTTACAAAAAAAATCAAATTCAAATGAAATTTATATTAATCAGTCTTTTTAGCCTTCTTTTAATATTGAATGAACAAACCAAAGCCTGTACCACTTTTCTGATTTCCGGGAAATACACAGTCGATGGTAAACCAATTCTCTACAAAAACAGGGATACCGACGAAATGCAAAACTCGCTGGCATTTTTCAATGATGGCAAATACAAATACATCGGATTGGTGGACGGAAAAGCTACCTGGAACAAGGAAGTTTGGGGAGGCTACAATGAAGCCGGTTTTGCAATTATCAATACCGCAGCCTATAACAACAACATTGGTGACACGACGAAGCTCAAGGATCAGGAAGGGGTTGTTATGAAACTTGCCCTGCAAACTTGTGCCACTGTTCAGGATTTTGAAAACCTGCTCAAATCCATGCATAAACCACTGGGAGTCGATGCCAATTATGGGGTTATCGATGCTTTTGGTGGAGCAGCTTATTACGAAACAGGAAATTTCCGTTTCACGAAATTTGATGCCAACGATACGACACTCACAAAAAATGGGATCCTGGTACGGACCAACCATTCCATGAGCATGGATCTTAAAAAGGGTTTCGGCTTTAACAGGTACAATACCGCTTTCAATACCCTTAATAAGGCCTATACGGATAAAAAAATTGTTCCGCAGAATCTGTTTAATCTGTTGTCCCGTAATCTGTACCACACGTTGACAAAAACTGATTTGTCGGCAGATTTGCCAAAACTGAGGGATGTGCCTGAATTTAAGTTTTTTATCGACTACATACCCAGGGAATTGACAGCTTCGGCAATTATGATCGTGGGTGCAAAGGATCAACGGCACGTCAAAGAGGCTATGATGTGGACCGTCCTGGGATTTCCGCTCACTTCAGTAGCAATACCCACATGGATATCGGCAGGAGAGAAGTTGCCGAAAGCAGTAACCATGGATAAGAACCTAAAATCGCCTATCTGCCTGGCTGCGTTAAAGTTTAAAGCAGAGTGCTTCCCGATTACTTACGACAGGGGTACAAACTATATCAATTTTTCGGTAGTCGCCAATATGCAAAAAAATGGTTATCTGCAATTGCTTCAACCCATTGAAAAAGAGATCTTCGAAAAGGCCAATGGATTGATATCTGAAATTGGAAAAGGAAAAAAAACTGAAGCTGACATACAATCTTTTTATAGCTGGATCGATCAGTTCCTGGCAAAAACATATAAGGAGCAGTTTAAAATAGATCTTTTCGAAAATTAGGATTTTAACCAATCCTTGAAATATGGTTGAAATACATTGAAATATTTCTAGTGTAAATCAACTCTTTAAAGGTTTCACTCTTAGGAAAAGTGATTTTAATACTCTTCAACTTATATTGTTATCAAAAACCCAAACTTATAGGCAAAGTTGTCATGGATCGAATTGAAGCGGTACGGTCCATAACGGTAATAAATTCCGGCACCCCATGAAATGTATCCAACCCTTAATAGATTGTTTATTTCAATACCAGATTCGTAGAAGCCTTTTCTGTAATCCTTGAAGTTAAATAGGTCTTTGTATTTTTCATCAAGTACTCCAACCCCAATATTCTGGGCAAAAATTACCGATGGTCTTGTTTTGAAGTTTTCAGGAAACATCCATTTGCTGAAATTATGACGCAGATGAACCGCCGCGAAACGCGTACTAGCATATTCGTTGAGTTGCATGGTCGCAAACGAATAGGGTGCCGACAATGAAAAATTGCCTGCAAAACTTCCGTAACCGTTAAAATATTCGATTAATGGCGCATCGTTTGTCATCAGGCCACCACGGAGGAGAATTGTGGTAGTTCCAATTTTTGAAAATGGAAGATCGAACTTACCTTTGAACTCGATCTTTGAATATTGATACTGATTGTCGAAAGCCGCAAGTCCTTGAATCATTGTCAGATAAAATTCAGGGGATGGTTTGGTCGGCTCCTGAGGCTGACCATCCTCTGGATGAATTTTTCTGACTGGCGAGTAGCTGATCTGCAACCCTGTTCGGGCAAGAGTGATTGGGCTGAAAGGATGTGCCAGAAGAAAAGGGGAATTGTTGCGCGCACCGTTTTCGGACTGGTCGGTGAAAAGAAAGAAATTCAGTTCATCGGAAGAGCTATATTCGATCCCGGTCGTGAACCGTTTTGTCGAATACATATTTTTAATAAGTAGGGTCCTATAACTCTCCGGGTTGAGCAACGATTGGTTTTCAAGGAACTCAGGTTCTCCATATTCAACATTCCTGTCTTTATACCCCAGATGGATCCTGAATTTCAAACTTCCTGATGGATAGATATTTACCCATTCACCATGTCTTATCGACTGATCTTTAAATCCATAACTGAAATATCCACCAATAGAGAAATAGTTGGATAATTCGAGGTTTGATTCAGCTTCCAATCCAAGTTTAACCCCCTCATAAAGGTTGTATCCAAATAAACGACTGTAGTTTAAGTCAACACTGCCCAACGAAACCTTACCTTCAGCAAACATCCTGATCATTTTGAGTTGCCTTTTCTTTAGATAATCCAAAACTGCACTGTCATTGGGTTGTACCGAAGTAGTAAAATCCGCTGGCTTCAAAATTGGGTCAATTTGCTGCTGATAAATATTGGAAACGGTCTCAACACAAATGTAATCCGGAATATCTTTATTTTTAATATTTTGATCTTCAATGTATTCTTTGTTGAGAAATGCGCTTATTTTGATTTCAGCAGGCAATACTTTGCCTTGGATCTGTTCGAAATTCTGTGTGATCAAAAGGTTGGGTTCGTGTTCCTTTTTTTGTGTTGATAAGGCAACTATTTTCCTGAAAGTGAAATTCTTGGGATCTGCCAATGCTTTGCCTCTGAATCCGTCAAATTCTTTTTCTGGTTTTGGATCAAAACCCAACCAATAAAGCGTATCGCCAGATTGCGTTATGGAATCTGACAAATTAAAGTTGTATCTAACAGACCCTGTTTTTGAAAAGGGTGTCAAATATCTCTTGTTGAATACGTTGATGACTGTATCTGTTATTGAAACAGTATTTAACTGATTACAAATATTCTTAAAAAGGTCATTTTCTGTTCCTTCGGTTTTGATAGATAGGTTTTCAATATGATAGTAGGCTGGTTTGAGCATTTTTACCTGTACCAGAGACTCAATCGAATACAATAAGTTATTTGTATTTTCGGTTGGTTTGGTTGGCCAGGATTCTGGCTTGGCACTTGAAAAGATCCTGATTTTCTGATAGGTGATGCCACTGTAACTGTGATAAAAATTGGGGGATTGTTCAGGAAGATGCTTGATTAACCTGACTAATAACGAATCTGCAGCTCTCTTTTGACTGGCAGAGGTGAACACTGTACAGCCAAGTAACCAAAAGAGTACAATAAGGCGACTACTCGGAAGTCTCCTCCAGTTCATTGAGCGTGGCGATAAGTTGTTGACGGTACTTCCCATATAAGGAATTGAAACCTTTATGAAACAAATAAAAAATAAAGGCAAAAAGGGTAGGCATGACGATGAGAATGATCAATCCGGCAAGAAGAATCGCATTTAAATTCATTGTTCCAGCTTCCTGATTTAAATTGTTCACCTCCCACAGCCCCAAAATAAAACTTGCCTCCATGGCACATAACAATATAATTAAGGCAAGGTAAAACTCTTTTTTGAAAGTGTCAAGAAGTTGGACCACCTTTCGCAATGCAATTTTGATATTGTTGGATGCGAGGCTTTTAATGTTCAATTTGTGAAACCTGTAAACGAAAAGGATAAAGGTGCCCATTACAAGGCAATTTACAATGATCCCAATGATGCTGATGGCCAAAGGTGTTTTCATTTGTTCGTCGATGTACGACGGGAAATATTGGTCGGCAATGGTCAACAGCATAAAAATGCCAAGAAACCAAAACCCGATCTTCACATTGCGCTCCAATTTCGCTAAAATACCAGTGCTTTTTCGCCGGAGCATTAGTACGATTTCTTCACGGTTTACCAAATGGGACTGGTCTTTCGCCTCAGAAACTTTTCCCCATGCTTTCTTTAGTTCATTCAGTTCCATTTATGTTATTCCTTTCATTAAGGATTCCAATTTTTTCTTGATCCTGTTCATCTTGACCCTTACATAATTTTGCGTGATCCCTGTAATCTCGGCTATTTCCTCGTACGATTTATCTTCAAGATAGAGCAGGATAATCGATTTTTCGATACCGGTAAGCTGACCAATTGCAGTGTGCAACATGTTGAGGTTTTCTTCCAGATCTGTATCATATTCATCATCGGCAACCGGGGGCAAATCCTTGACATATTGTGCCTTAAGGTTCTTCTTCGCCCCACGTTTAAAGGCAGTGATTGCCGTATTTATTGCAACACGGTACATCCATGTCGAGAATTTCGATTGCTCCTTGAACGAACCATACGATTTCCAAAGTTGAATTAAAATCTCCTGAAAAAGATCCTTCCTGTTATCCACATTGTCGCAATAGATCCTTGTGACTTTGTGGATAATAGCCTGATTGGAAGTGATATTTTGAAGAAATTCCTCTTTCACGCTTCTATCTTAGTAAGGGTTATTCTGGAATAATTACAGCACCCGGTTAAATTTCTGGTCGAGATTTAACCAGGGTGCACTTTAATAATTTAATTTGAACTCATTTTTAATAAGTTCACTTCGTCGGGTGTGAGCATACGCCACCTTCCGCGTGGCAGGTCTTTTTTTGTCAGGCCGCAGAAATAAACCCTGTCAAGTTTAACTACCTTATATCCAAGGTGTTCAAAAATCCTGCGCACGATTTTGTTTTTCCCGGAGTGGATCTCTATCCCGACTTGCTTTTTGTCGTCGTCGGTTACATAACTTACCGAGTCGGCAGCCACAAACCCATCTTCGAGTGTGATCCCATCAACGATCTCCTGAAGGTGGTTTTTTGTAACATTCTGATCGGTAAATACATGGTAGATTTTTTTGCGGTTGTACTTTGGGTGCGTCAACCGTTTAGTAAGGTCGCCATCATTTGTAAAGAGCAACAATCCAGTTGTGTTCTTGTCGAGACGTCCAACCGGATAAATTCTTTCAGGACAAGCATTTGCAATAAGTTCCATAACAGTTTTGTCTGCATGTGGATCCTCAAGCGTTGTAACATATCCTTTTGGCTTGTTTAACAAGACATAGACTTTCTTCTCGGATGAGATGACCCGTCCGTTAAAACTGACTGAATCGCCCTGCAGGACCTGATGGCCCATTTCGGAAACAATTTTCCCATTTACTGTTACACATCCTGTAGCAATAAAGGTATCGGCCTCGCGGCGTGAACATAAACCCGCGTTGGCAATGTAGCGGTTAAGCCGCATTGAACCCGGTTCTTTCGTTGTCTTTGATTTTGGTGCACGAGGTGATGAAGTTACTTCGTTGTGAAGGTTCTGCTTGCCAAATTTCCCGCGCAGGACTTTACCTTCTTTGTTAAGGAACTGATCCGACTCAGCACGTTCGATTACTTTGGGTGCCCGTTTTTGAATGACATCCCTTCTGAATACATCGGAGGTACGCTCTTTAAATCCGCTCCTTCCAACAGTTGAGGCTGATGAAGGCCTTGATCCTGAAGTGGTCTTGATCACTTTTGTTTTACCGATCCTTTTTCCTGATACCGGTTCTCCTCTTTCAGGCCTTGGCGAATAGGGCCGCCTTCCCTGATCTGTTGGGGTCGATTCCCCTTTTCTTACCCTTGGCCTTGTTCCAGGCTCACGGTTCCCGACGGTACGCGTTGAAGTGCGTTCCTGTCCTCTTTCTCTCTTGATGATCATTGCTCTGTTTACTACTTATTTGAAATTTCGGGTGCAAATGTCGGAAAAATTTATGGAAAATAGATCAATGACATGTTTTCATCTTCGATCACAATAGCCTTTTACTGGTTTTTATAGTGCTTTATCCGATCGTTTTTTCTACTTTTATCGCAAACTTCAAAATTTTGGTAAATTAGCAACCAGACTTGATGATTCTTTTACGACCGGATGATAATATTTTATGGGCGATGTTCAGGCAAGGAAACAATGATGCGCTTGCTTTGATCTATTCCGATCATTCGAAAAAGCTCTATCTATACGGTCTGAAACTTACATCCAATCGTACGGTCATCGAGGACTCCATACAAGACCTTTTTTCCGATCTGGTTAAAAACCGAAAGAATCTTGGCGATACCGACAATATCCATTTTTACCTGATCAAATCGTTTAAGCGAAAGCTTCAACGGCAGCTTCAGAAAGAGAGCCGGTATGACCTTAACAGCAAAGTTGAAGATTTCATTTTCGACATTACTTATTCAATTGATCATGAGCTAATTAATAAGGAATCAGCTGATCAGAGAATGAGTTTGTTAAGCAAAGCATTGAACGGATTATCGCCCCGCCAAAAAGAAGCAGTCTATTTAAAGATTTCAGAAGAGCTTGAATATGAGCAAGTAGCCGAAATTATGGAAATAAGTATCGAAAGTTGCCGGAACCTGATTTCTAAGGCAATAAAATCGATGAAGGACACCTTGCATCCTAAGGCTTTTGGATTTGCAGTGATTTTACGAAAGCTTTTTACTTCAGGCCAATAACAACTGGCTTCTGGCGGTTGGCTACTGGCTTCTGGCAACTAGCTTCTTGCGACTGGCTTTCTTTCAAAGTTTGACAGAATTTCTTATTTCATTTTGTGGAATCCAGGTAAAATTGAGATCCATGCCAACTGCCAGCTGCAAGCAGATAGCCGCCTAATGATCCTAGCCAGCCGCCAGTTGAAAAAAAATGAAAAAAGTGATGATGTTTTGAATCATGTTGCCTTTATTAATTGTAAACAATCAAAGCCAAGGGCATCATGGACGCTGAAAAGTACATCGATTTCAATGTAACGGAAGACTTTATCCTGGACGAAGCATTCGTTTCGTGGGTTCTGCATCCTGGTAATGAACATGATCAGTTTTGGGTCTCATTTGTACATGATCAACCTGAAAAGGAAACCTTAATCAGGGATGCAGCACTAATTATCAGGTCATTACAACCTATAGAGCCGGAAGTTTCACAGGAACAACTGGACAAAATCATGATTCGCATCAAAAATCGCGATCTCCCCAAATTTAGGGCCGTACACCTGTTAATGAAATATGCTGCTGGGATTGCCCTACTGATCGCCGTTGGAGGTCTGATCTGGTTGACCATCAATACAAAAAGTAAGTTTCCACTTGAAGTTGTCAATACTCCTGTACAGAAAGGAAAAATTATTCTTGCCAATGGATTGGTTCATGAATTCGACACTGAGCAAACTACGATAAAGCAATCTGCAACAGGAAATCTTACCATTAACAACGATACCATAAAAAATCTGGCTTCCGAAAAAAAAATGGAAATGAACCAGATAATTATACCCTATGGCCAGCGTTCGGATATTACTTTGTCTGATGGGACACACATCTGGTTGAATTCTGGCAGTCAATTATCCTATCCAACTGAATTTTTGGGAAAAACACGGGAAGTACTGCTTTCGGGTGAAGCATTTTTTGATGTGAAACACAATCCGGAAAAACCATTTTATGTAATTACCCGCGAACTAAAAATCAGGGTATTGGGCACAAGCTTTAACGTTTCGGCTTATGACGAGGATGTGACAGCACAAGCCATTTTGATAACTGGCAAGGTTACGGCTTGTAAAAACAAACTTTTTGCCCAAACAGTTGACATGGTTCCAGGAGAACGTTTGACCTATGAAAAAAGCAGTGAAAATATTTTGAAAGACAAGGTCGATGTGAAGTTATATGCCTCATGGGTAAATGGTTATCTGATTATTGAGAATATGCCGATCACTGAAGTCTTGAGGAAGGTCCAGCGATACTATAATCAGGACATTTCGACGGGGGAAGGTCTTGAGAAAATAACTTTTTCCGGTAAACTTGATTTAAAGGACGATATATCGGAAGTACTTGCAAATATCTCTTTTGCTTCATCAGTATCAGTATCAGAAAATAACGGAACATTTAATGTAATAAAATAGCCTATGGTGAGATAAAAGCAGAGGAGAATTATTATTCGAAAACAGGTGTGTGACCAAATTAACGCCAGTTTACATTCAATGACCAAATGGTCAATTAAAAACAAAACTTACATATTTTTATGAAATTAAAATCAAACGTGAGGGGCATTTATCAATGCCTTTGGAGAAGTTTTTTAGTTATGCGGATCGCCTTGCTACTGATCCTCATGAATTCGGCCTTCGCATTCAGTTCTGAAACTTATGCACAAGCAACAAAAATATCGTTGCGCATGAATGATGCATTGGTCGTTGATGTGTTTAAAGCGATTGAAGGGCAAAGCGAATTTATCTTTTTTTATCAGGACCAGCAAGTTGATTTGAACCGCAAAGTGAACATTTCGGCTGAAGAAAAAAGTGTAAATGAGATATTGGACCAGCTATTTAAAGGGACTGATAACGTTTATGCCATCAGGGACAGGCAGATTGTTATCGGCAAATCGCAACTGCAATTGAACAGCAGCTTGTCGCCGGCAGAACGTTTTCTGGCCGAAACACAGCAGGCAAAAAAGAAAGAAATCTCCGGTTCCGTAAGGGATGCCAAAGGGCTTTCGTTGCCAGGCGCGACTGTTTTTGTAAAAGGGACTACTGTCGGGATGCCCACCGATAAAGATGGAAAATTCAAATTTTCTATCTCTTCCGATGCCAAGATCCTTGTTTTCTCCTTTGTTGGTATGAAATCTCAGGAAGTTGCGATTGGTGGAAAAACCGTTTTTAACATTGTTTTGGAAGATGAGTCGATCGGTTTGGAAGAATTGGTCGTTGTTGGATATGGTGTCCAGAAAAAAGGTAGCGTCGTGGGTGCAGTGGATAAGATCAAACCTGCTGAACTGAAACTTCCTACAAGGACAGTAAGTACATCATTGGCCGGAAGGTTGGCAGGGATTATCGCCGTACAGTCATCGGGCGAACCTGGTTACGATGGTGCAACCTTCTGGATCCGTGGTATCAATACCTTTACAGGAACCACTACGCCACTCGTTTTGGTCGATGGAGTTGAGAGAAGCATTGATGGGATCGATCCCGACGAAATTGCCGACTTCACGATTTTGAAAGATGCGACTGCAACCGCCATTTATGGTGTCCGTGGTGCAAACGGTGTGGTGCTTGTAACTTCTAAAAGAGGGGTTATAGGAAAGCCGACCGTCAGTTTCAGGCTCGAAAATGGTTTTACTTCACCTTTGCAATTGTCTAAGTTTGTCGATGGCCCAACCTATATGAACGTGCAGAACGAAGCTTTGTCAAATATGGGAAGCCTTCCAATTTTTACACAGCAGTAAATCGACAGGACAGCCTCAGGATATGACCCTTATTACTATCCAAATGTGAACTGGATGGACGAACTGATCAAACCAGTTTCAAGCTCACAACATGCAACATTAAGTATATCAGGTGGTAGTGATAAAGTTCGTTATTTTGTTTCGGGTGCTTACATCAATCAGGACGGGATGTACAAAGCGTCCCATGAAAACAGCTTCAACAGCAATGTCAACCTGAAAAGGTATAACTTCCGTACAAACGTTGACATGAATTTAACCAATTCAACGACATTAAGTTTAAGTCTTGCGGGTTCGCTCGAAAACAGGAATTTCCCTGGAATTGCCTCTGCGACAATTTTCAGCTGGATGCAGGCGGTTCCGCCGGTTTGGTATCCTGCCCGTTACCCCGATCCAACCAAAATTCCAGGATACGCTTATGGTGTTGCCCGCAGCCCTGAACAGCTTTTGGCTTTCTCTGGTTATGGCACTGAATATTACTCACGTGTGCAATCCAATATGACGGTTGTCCAGCAGCTCGATTTCATCACAAAGGGACTTTCTGCCAGATTAATGTATTCGTTCGATGCAAACGGTTCGGCAAACATTGCCAGAACAATGAGCCCACGGCCTTATCTGATCAAACCATGGAGTATAGATCCCAACGGCGATCCTGTTTTGTTGAACGCCGAAGGCAAATACAACTATGTCGATCAGGAGCCTTCAAGTTCCACCTATTCAAATTACCTGACTGCAGCGCTTTCGAGCCAGAATACAAGCAGGAACATGTACGCTGAGGCACAGATCCTCTATAACCGACAGTTTGGGGTACATTCCATTGGTGGTTTGTTGTTGTACAATCAGGGCGACAACCTGAGTGCTGCCGATATTACCCTTTATGGTTCGATCCCCAGCCGTAAACAAGGTGTTGCAGGTCGTATGAACTACGCTTATGACGAAAAGTACATGTTGGAGTACAATTTTGGTTATAACGGTTCCGAAAACTATGCCAAAGGTAAACGTCTTGGGTTCTTCCCTTCCTATGCAATTGGTTGGGTTCCTACAAAAGAGCCGTTTATGTCGTTTATGTTGCCGGTAGTCGATTTCATGAAAGTTCGTTTTTCAAATGGACAGGTGGGTAACGATCAGGTAAGCAACCGATTCAGCTACATTACACGTGTTCAGGCAACTTCGACAAACGTAGGTTTCGGTACAAACAACGGATATGGTTATGGTTCAGGTGCGGGTATCGACATTACCTATTACGGTAATCCGGATGCCACATGGGAAACTGCCACAAAGACCGATCTTGGGACTGAGATGCACTTCCTGAAAAACTTCACTTTGAACTTCGACGTGTTTAAAGAAGTAAGGTCGAATATCTGGACGATCCTTAACAAGACCCCTGGTATTTATGGCTTTTCGACATTGACCCCGTATGCAAATGTTGGGAAAATGGAGAACAAGGGTTATGATGGTTTTCTTGAATATACTCGTCAGGTCAACAAAAATTTCACCATCCAGTTCAAGGGCACTTTTACATATGCCGACAACAAAATTCTGGCAAATGGCGATGCTGTTCCCAAGTATGAATATCAATCCAAGATAGGGCGCAATGTCAATGCAAGTTATGGTTATGTTGCCGAAGGATTGTACATCGATCAGGCTGACATCGACCATCATCCGTCGCAGATCTTCTTAGGGTCAAGTAAACCTGGTGACATCAGGTACCGCGACATCAACCTCGATGGGAAAATTGATAATTTTGACCAGATCTACATCGGCAACCCAACTGTTCCGAAAATGACCTATGGTTTTGGGTCGAGCATGACCTATAAATCGTTCGATTTTTCATTCCTGTTGCAGGGGGCTACCCAGATTTCGTTTATGATTTCTCCGAAAGCTTTTGGCGAGGTCAACCGTGGCAATGTCTTTACGTTCATGAACGACAGCCATTGGAGCACTGAAAACCAAAACCTCAATGCTGACTTTCCACGCCTTGGTGTTGGGCCGCAGAACAACAATTATGTGGCTTCTACTTTTTGGTTAAGGGATGGAAGTTACCTGAGGGTAAAACAGACCGAATTGGGGTATACGCTTCCCGACCGTATTTTGAAAAAGCTTCATGCGAAGAATATGAGGGTCTATGTTAACGGGTTGAACCTTCTGACTTTCTCGCCATTCAAATGGTGGGATGCTGAATCCAAGAATGCAAATGGGATCTATTATCCAATCCAGAGAGTTATAAACGTTGGTATCGATCTAAAATTTTAACAACCGAGAATATGAAAATTACTAAAATATCGTTACTTACTTTACTGGTCATTTCCCTTTTCTCTTGCAACAAGTATCTCGACCAGGTACCAAGCGAAAAGCTCAATGAGGATGTATTGTTTAGTTCAAAAGATGATGTGGTCAAAGTGCTGACCCAGATTTATGCCTATTATCCAAGCGGCATCCAATTCATGGATGCACCGGGTTTGGCTGCAGACGAATGTGATTTGAACTGGTCGAATTATTCCCCTTTCGTAAAGGACATTGGGGGATACAGTCCTGGAAATCCGATTTACAACAATTGGGCCGGCCTTTACAATGTGATCCGTACAAGTCAATACTTCCTTGCCAGGATCAACGAATGTAAAGACGAAAAATTGACCGAGCAGGAGCGTACATGGTGGAAAGGTGAAGCCGAATTTTTGCAGGCTTATTATTACTATCTGCTTCTCCAGCAATATGGACCTGTACCACTGGTGAGAAAGGTCTATAACGGAGCAGAACTCGATGCCTCGATGAACGAAGGAATCCCACGTTCAAGTGTCAATACGATTGTCGGTTACATCGACAGCCTATGTTTGGTGGCTTCAAAGAAACTCGATGTTACTTATAGCATTCCCGACAGGGCAGGCCGTGCAAATGCGACTGCCGCACTGTTCCTTAGGGCACGTCTGGCATTGTATGCAGCAAGTCCGCTTTACAATGGTTTGACAAATCCGACCACTGCAAAGAAATATACTGAATTGGCGATGAAGGATGACAAAGGGGTCGATTTGCTCAACCCTACCTACGATGCGACCAAATGGCAAAAGGCAAGGGATTATGCAAAGGATGCGATTACCCTTGCTGCAACCGGTGGATTTGGTGTCTATATGGGGACTGCTACTGCACCGGCGATCCTTCCTGGGCTCGATGCATACAAAAAAGTCTTTACCTATACACGTGGTGGGGAACCAAGTGTGGAATGTATTTTCTACAAGCAGAACCAATCTTCCGTGCAATTCATGCAACATGCGATGCCGATCAGTTGGTCGTGGTATAGTGGGATTTGTCCTACGCTTGAGCATGTAAACGAGTACTTTACCGCCAAGGGGCTTTTACCCGAAGATGATTCGCAATGGACAAACGCAACAGGTTTCTATACCTATACTTCAGGTGGTTTTGCAATTAAGATCTACAACAGGTTCCGTAACCGCGATCCAAGGTTTTATGCCAATATCCTTTTCCCGGGCCAGTACAATTATGCGATGCTCGAAGGCGCGAAGGAAGTGATCAACTCGAAATGGGCCAACAATGCCACAGATGCGAAAAACTGGTTCCGTCCCTATTATGATGGACAGGATGGTTTTAAATCGAAAACTGGCCGCGACTATTCGATCAATGGGTTCCAGGCCATCAAATGGACTGCCCGTAATGTTACCGGCACTGCCCTTGGTGATTATGGTGTTCCAATTTTCAGGTATTCCGAATTATTGCTCAATTTTGTTGAGGCAGCTTTCGAAAACGATGTGGCCAAAGGGATTGATCCGCTCACCGATACCGAAATGTTCGATGCATGGGACAAAATTCGCGATCGCGTCAAACTGCCACGTGTTAAGGATGCTTATGCGACTGCAGTGATCACTTTGACAGTACCGAAACTCAGGGAACTGATCCATCGTGAACGTAGGGTAGAACTGGCTTTTGAAGGTCATCGATACTTCGACAACCGCAGGTGGCTGGATGCCGAGCGTGAAGGTGGTGACAAGCATGGTATGGACATCAACAAAACCGATACCGGTGGTTTCTGGAACGAGAATTATGTTTTCGAAACGAGGTATTGGAACAATAAGATGTATTTTATGCCTATCTTGCAATCAGAAATTGACAAGAACAAGAGGCTGACCCAAAATCCAATGTGGTAATTTATAAACATTAAAACTAAATAGCAGATGAAAAAAATCACCTATTTAATACTTTGTTCTTTCGTGGTGCTCGCAATGGGCAGATGCAAGAAGGACAATCTCCCCACTCCCAATTCGGTGACTACAATTACGACCTCTGCCCGAGTGGGTGGGGCGGTTGTAAAATGGAAATTGCCTTCTGATACCAACATGAGGTACATCCAGGTAAGGTATCTGAAAAATGGCCGTGTCATTAACACAAATGCAAGTACCTATACTGATACATGTTTGATCACAGGGTTGCTCAATAAGTTGGATTACACATTTGAGGTGCAGTCGTTCAATCGGAACGATGTTGGTGGCGATATCTTGTCTGCGGGCCCGGTCAAACCCATCCGCAGGACCATTGATACCACTTATACATATGCTGAAATTCCATTGACTGCAGCAATGTTGACCACTTATACACAGGAAACAACAGAAGGTCCGAAAACAAACCTTGTAGATGGTAATATTGCAACCTATTGGCATTCAGCATGGTCCGGCACTACGGCTCCTCTGCCACATTGGATCCAGATCAGTTTTGCCAATGAGGTTTTATTTGGCGGCTTTCAATACTGGATGCGCCAGGGAGGTGCTGCCTCAGACCGTCCTACTCAGTGGGATGTGCAAACCAGCACAGATGGCACAACCTATACTACGGTTTGGACCTCTTTGCCTGGTCTTGCAGTGGATCCTTCGACATCGATGTTCCAGCAATTGGTGACACGGCCGTTTAAGACCAAATTTGTAAAGGTCCGCATCCTGACAAATCAGGGTAGCAAGACCTATACAAATCTTGGAGAGTTCAAGGCATTGGCCGCAACTACGGTTACCATTGATCGCGAGATTGAAGCAGAAACCAATTACAAATAGTTCTTTTTTTCATACATTTGTTAAGGGCTGTCTCCATATGGGGGCAGCCTTTTATTTTAATTGAGCATAGTATTATTAGTCAATACTTTAAGTACTCTCCGAAAAGATAAAAGCTAAATGTGCCACCAAGACTCGAAGACACAAATTTTTCACAAAGAATTAAATATCAGTATCTTATTCTTAGGGTAGCCTTAGTGTCCTTGTGTCTTAGTGGCAGAAGAGGGTTTTTCTGAGTGGACTCATAAATTACAATTTTATAGCCTTTTATCTGATGCTGTCATATCGAGTGAGCATGTAGGTATTCAATTATTTGCGATCCAAGTTCCATATCCTTGAACTGTCATCGCGAGCGAGCGTGCAGAAAATAAATGGTTTGCAGTATATTAATGCGAGCGTCTTGTCCCGAGAGGCACGATTCGGGAGGCGATCCCATTATATTGAGCTGAGACCAAAACATTGTTTTTGGCACGGAGCATCTTAGGATGGGATTGCTTTGGAGTGCGAGAAAAATATCGTTCAAATTTTGTTCTGTTTCGCACTCCGCGCAATGACAGATCAAGAGAAAATAAACGTGCTACTATGTTGTTTGGGATCTTCCCCAAACTTTAAAACTTTGTGGCACAATCCACAATTTTGTTCACTGTTCAACTGTTACGTTGCGGCGCATTGATCAATTACTCCACCAACAACTTTCCGATTGCGCCGCCTAGTTCGGGGGGTATCGTAGGTTACTAAGGTTTCAAAGGAATAATAAATAAGGTTCTCTCTGACGAAAAACCTTATTTTAATATTTTAACCTTAGTCACACGGTCATACTTCTGCTCCTTGCAAAACCTTATTCCCTTATTTTAAGCAGGTTGGAACAGATTATTTTATTTTAAAATTTTGGAACCTGTTCAAAATCCTTCCACGTTCAATTCCCCTGAGGGGATAAATATCAATAGCCCTGGGTAAGCGGTCCCAGGCAAAACCCCTGTCAAAGCGTAAAAGATCCTTGGACCGCGCCACCCAGGGTAAAAGCGCAACAACGAAATCCGTCCGCGATCGAATGTTCGGAATTGAGCCAACCTTTAATCGGACGGGGGAGAAACACTCTTAATAGTCGGTGGCGCAATCACAATAGAATGAAGTTTGTGTGATTCCTATTATTTCAAGATTGTACACACTCCAAAAGATAAACAAAAAATGCCACTAAGACTCAAAGCCACAAAGATTTCGCAAAGAATTAGATCTTAATACTAGGGCCTAGTGAAGCCTTTGTTTTTCGAAAAGTTGGGACAAGATGTGATAGAAAAAGGCATTTAGGAATTAACTTAGGTGGTCAGGCTTCCTAAAACCCAATATCGGATTATTTACCAGATTGAAGTTTCTTTTTGGATTGTTTAAAATAAAATTTTTACTTTTACGTTTTAAGAAAGTAACGTTTGAGCCACTAAATAATTAAATAATTTTTCATTTTATCGTTTTGATCCAACATATGGCTCTCAAACAATGTAGGTAATTAATAATCAATTACATAGCAAGTTGTCTTGTAATTGAAGGGGCGAAGCAGTGAAAAGGCAGGTTTGATTGGTTCGTGACATCATTAGGCAACGAAAAAAACATTACCCTCCAAATGTCCATAAAACGACATTAAGCGCATTGATTAAACATTGGTTCTATTGGTTTTTTTTGAATATCCTTTTTAAACAACTAAATTTGTTGTATATTTGAAGATAATTGAAAATTCATAAATTAAAAATGATTTAATGATATGATCACAACTCGCAATATTAGGATGCAAATTCCCCAGGATATTTTTATCGCATTAAACATAAACGAAGATGAGATGATTTTCAATATAAAACTTAACTATGCAATTGAGTTGTTCCGAAGCGGTAAACTGACCATCGGAAAAGCCGCAGAACTTGCAGGTATGAAAAGGTACTCGTTTGAATATGAACTATCTGAACGAAATATGCCAATTTCTGATATCACTTTTCAGGAGGTTAAAGAAGATGTTGAAAAACTGAAACTCTTAATTGCTTAATTCAATATTACGGAAATATAATGAGCAAAACTTATAATTAGGTGTGATTTCATTATGTTTGTCCTTGAATTTGTGTCTATCCTTCTGATACGTAAATAACCACCAGAAGCCATGATGAAGACAACTAAGATCGATTATCGTGGAGAGGACTGTTTGAAGGTCGAATTTCCTTATAATGATGCCATTGCCAGTCAAATCAGGCAAATTGCCGGCTCGGTTTGGAGCAGGTCACTAAGGGCATGGCTAATTCCTTACACAGGAGATGCGTTGGGTGCATTTAAGAAAATATTCCCTGAAATTGAGTTGCCAACTTTGGAAAAGGAAACCTCCGAAACATTACAAAAAGTTGAACCACAATATTTACAGCCACCTATACCGCAAGTATCGGCTGTTCTGCCACAGCAGGTTGTGCATCCCAACGACATTATCATCGAAATCTCCCCAAAGCAAATCTGGGTCAAAATGCCAAAAGATGAAACGGATATCCAGTTTGTGCGAACATTTAAATATGTAAGATGGGACAATTCCAAATTTCGATGGGTCATTCCCAATTACGGACAGAACCTGAGTTTGCTCAAAAACTATTTCGGTACGCGGATTACCAGAATGGAAAATACGTTTTTTGAACAACCAAAGCCTATTGTAAAAGTTGGACCTGATTTGGCCGTTACTGAATTGGCACCCCTAAGTTCCGAAAATCTCAAAGAAATTGAAAAGTTCAGTCAGTGGATGACGCAAAAAAGGTATAGTGAGTCGTCAATTAAAACGTATGTGATGGCGATTACTACATTTTTGCGGTTTATAAAGCCCAAAACAAGTGCTGAGGCCAACAATGAGGATATGCAACGGTTTGTCTATCAGTACATGATACCGAGGAAGCTGAGTTTTTCTTATCAGAACCAAGCTGTCAATGCTGCCAAACTGTTTTTTAAGACCGTTCGTGGTTCTGTCCTTATTACAGAGCAGTTGGATCGGCCCAGAAGTGAGCACAAACTGCCAAATGTTTTGAGCAAAGATGAGGTATTGAAAATTTTGCAAGCGCTGATAAACCAAAAGCACCGGACCATGCTGAGTCTTATTTATGCATGTGGTTTAAGGCGTGGCGAGTTGTTGAATTTGAAACCTGAAAATGTGGACTCACAACGGCATCTATTGATGATATTGAATGCGAAAGGGAAGAAAGACAGGGTGATACCAATTTCTGACAAAGTGATTACAATGCTTCGCGATTACTACAAAGCTTATAGACCAAAGGTTTGGCTCTTTGAGGGGCAGGAGTCTGGAGAGCAGTATAGCGAAAAAAGCATTCAAAGTGTACTGAAACAAGCGATTGAAAAGGCAAAAATTTCGAAGCCGGTAACTTTACATTGGCTGCGGCACTCTTATGCTACCCATCTTTTGGAGGCAGGAACGGATTTAAGGTACATTCAGGAACTACTGGGGCACAAGAGTTCCAAAACAACAGAAATTTACACGCATGTGACCGAAAAAAGTTTGCAGAAAATAAAATCTCCTTTCGATGATTTGTAAAATAAAGGATTACTTTTGGTAAAATATACCTGATGACAATCAGGCCTATTCACCCAAATTGGATCAGTAAGGATGAATTTATCAGAGGTATAGGAATGTTATGCACAAGCTGAAGAAAGACATCGACACAGCAAATTGACAAAGAATTGTAATATTAAACTTTTATAGGAGTAAACGTTATGAAAAAAGGAAGCAGCTTTATTATTATTGTTATTGGAATTTGTCTTTTAATTGCAAGTATTGTCATTATGGATTCAGCAGAAAATTCAGATGCTGCGATACTCCGAAGGCAAGGTCATAATTATCCAGCTTCATTACAAGAGACAGAAAAATTGGCAGGATATATGAAAATTGCAGGAATTGTAGTATCAAGTTTAGGTGCTTTATTGCTAATTGTTTCTGCTATTGAAGAAAAGAAGAAATGATAAATTATTGAGTATTGGTATAATAAATTGCAGATAAGACTACTAATCTGTCTTTGGAGAGCCTGAGCTGTATGAGTCGAAAGGTTCATGTACGGTTCTTAGGGGACAAGTGCGGGGTAACCCGCCTGAGTTACCCGACAAAACATCTTGATTAATCAATAGGACTGAAAAACAGAAGTTTAGAAATTATTATTTATGCTTATGAAACAGATTAGATTTATTCAACTTGGAGATGCTGATGCTCTTTTTATATATAATCTTGCTAATCAACTAAATGCAATTCAAGATTATTTCTTTTTTGATATTGATCCAAATCAAGTACAACTTGATTTAAAATCAGATAACGGAATATATAATGAAGATCAAATTGATACATACGGCGCATCAATAATCCGAAAAAACTATCCTGGAGAATATCCAATTTCTATATGTAATGTTCCGCTAAGAAATGATCTTTCTTTTTCATTTGATAATGATAGCGCTGTTGTAAGTTTGCACAACTGGGGAGTGGATTTATCAAATATATCAAAGGATAAGTTACTAGCATTTCATCTTGTAGATATTCTATTATCTCGCCGAATTAATATACCTGCTCATAATAATGTGAGAGGTTGTCCTTCAGATCATTGTGATCACCCAAATGATAGAATTGTTGGTTTCAATCAATGTGAATTTTGTTCGGAATGTCATTCAATAATTCGTCATGGAATAGAACTTGGAACAATTTCTCTTAAAGAAGCTGTTTCAACATTTCGAATACTTGATTGGATTGCAGAACGAAAACGTGTTTTTGTAATAATGCCATGTGAGATGCATATTATAATACGTATAGTTTGGTAATCAAACCTGTCATTGAGCATTTAAATTGGACTTGTGTCCGAGTAGATGAAGTTTGTCAACCTACGGAAATAATTGATTTAATTTGGGAGGAACTTCATCGATCATCCATTGTTATAGCAGATCTAACAGACCGAAATGCAAATGTGTTTTATGAATTAGGTTATGCTCATGCTCTTGGAAGACCAAGCATTCTCCTCTGTCAAAATATTAATGATGTGCCTTTTAACTTACGTCATAGACAGTTATTAATCTATTCGCCAGATGAAACAGGACAAATTGTACTTAAAGAGAAATTAAAAAACTATCTAATGACAGTCCAGTAATGTATATTGTGAGAAAATAAGAAAACTTGAAAATATGAGGCAACTATAACACCCTGTGCATAACAAAGTGTAGTGGTCAATAAGGGTTTGCGTGGTATTCAAGCATTCAAGCCCGCATAAACTTCGGTGTTGCTTGACAGTAACTAAGCCCGCAATCACTTACTGCCGCTACAATCAGACGTTATAAAGCATATAAAAGAACACAATGATTACACGATATCTGGTAAAATTATTCGGTCTTCTGCTTTTGTTACAATCTTGTTCATGGAATCATAAAGACATTGGTTTTGAAAAGGCGCTGAATTT
>Ga0209083_1000900_pt1 | contig 37807 bp, 32 predicted proteins | sample AM7aDNAmetaG_FD_184132 | JGI IMG/M metagenome (GOLD analysis project Ga0209083, IMG submission 184132) | Freshwater microbial communities from Finland to study Microbial Dark Matter (Phase II) - AM7a DNA metaG (SPAdes) (version 3) | ecosystem: Environmental > Aquatic > Freshwater > Lake ... | reverse complement strand
GCCGCAAGTTGCTGCAACCAGTTTTGCGCGTAAGCCCGGGTTGAATCCTCGAAGTACTCGTCGCTCAGGCTATCACCCAGGACACCCAGCTTGAGTCGTGGCTCGGCGTTGGCGGTCAGCGTGCCAACGCAAGCGGCAAGAAGCAACAAGCCGCAACGCAACAAGATATTCATGATTTAATTAATCGACACAAATATTGCCCCCATCTTCTGTCCCGCCGTGGCAGGCGAAGATGGGGGCAACGACCCGGCCAGTTTGTTGCTGGCGGCCTACAGGACCGGCGATTATTCGATGAATAACATCAGATCCCCGGTTCCTTTTTGACCAAGGAATTGATAGCTCAATTTGCCCGCGGTGGGATGCCACACTGCGCCCGTCTTCGTCAGCATCATCCCCGTAATGGTGATGGTGCTCTTCTTGTCGACCAAGTGCGTGGTCGTGTTCGTGCCGCCTTTCAGCGTCAGTTTATAGCCGGTCTTGGTCGAGTACTTGACGACTTGAACGGGATACGTAATTACGTCGCCATCCGGCCGGGTCAGCGACGCGGTGGCGCCGATGTAGGGCTTGTTCGTCTTTGCATTGACCTTGTTGGTAATGCTGAGGGAAATGCTCCAAGCTTTGTGGATGTGGCTGGCGGCTGCTGTTTTGGAGACAACAATCGGGATCGGACCCGTGGTGGGCAGAAGGTGGATCGGCACCCCGTTTTCCTTGGCAACATAGGATCCCGTCCCGAAGATGACATTGGAGTCGGGCTTCATAGGAATGGGCGTGAGCACGAGCGGCGCCTGGCCGGACCCGCTGACCGATGCGGAGTTGGTGCCATCAATGGAGCCGGTGAAACTCCCCTTGATCTTCACAGTCGGATTCGTACTGACCGTTGTGATTTGGCCGATGTTATACGGAGGAAGAAAACTGGTATTGGCCGGCAGCGAACTCGTGTTGGCGGCCTTCGTGATCTTGTTGGTTGAGATCCCCTCCACTGTGCCTGAGATGATCAGTTTGCCGGACTCGTCCTGCGCGACGATGATGTCGTAGGCGCGGGGTTTGCCGAACGGCGATACGCCTTTATATTCACCGGTGAGGTCAATGATGGGGGTCAAGGACGGGTTGGTGGAAGGGAAGGTGAGCGGGAAGTTGCCGGTCGGGCTCTCGGATGTGACCGGGCCACTCCCGGAGAAAGTCACTGTCACCTGCTTGGAATTTTCCCCGGGGCCGTACCACGAATCCATGTTGTGATTCGGTCCCGTCAAATAGGCGGTGTCATCTCCTTCATCCGTCATCACTTTTTCGATGGAGCCGCCCACATTTGGAAAAAAGGTCAGGAAGACATCGGTTTGATTCTTGGTAAAACTGAAATGTCCGCCAGACCCGCTAAATACCCCCCCATCCGTCGGGTTGGTTGTTTGCCAAGCGACCGTGCCGGAATTTGTTGGTTTAATGGTTACGGTGAATGTGCCGCCCCAGGTAAAACTGAGAGGTAGCAGCAGACAGAGCAGCCCCGCAAAGGCTTGGCTGATTTTAACTTTTGGTTGGAACATAATGACTTCTCCTTTCGGGTTGTTTGTTAACTGGTTGGGACACGTAATCCGCTCCGGGCGGCGGTGGCCACCGGCGCCTGTTCCGTTTTGGCAATCAGCGCCAGTGCGTCCTGCGCGGCGGGCGTCGGCGCTTGCAGCAGGGCGAACACTGCGCGGAGTTGGATGTTCAGACTGTTCGGCGTGGTCGCAATCGTGACCAATTCCGGGACGATTTGTTTGTCGAATGTGCCGGCCACAGCCCCTGTCGGGGCTTGGGCGACGGCGCGGCTGATGGCATTGAATCCCGCCACGCGGGCCGCGATATCGTCCTCCGCCAACACCAGCGGCAGTAACTGCGCCGCCGGAATATTGGCCTGTGGCAATAACGCTTCATAGAGCCGGCGCCGCACATCCGGATCGGACTCGCCTTGGGCCATGTGCGTCAGGGTGGGGGCGAGATTCTGCACCAGCGAATAGAGACTGATTGCCCAGGCGGAGGATGCTCGCACGTCGGAATCGGAATCGTGGCCGGCCAGTCCCAGCAAAAATGGCACCGCATCATTTGAAGAATACGCCAGCGCCTCGACGGCGGTCACCCGCAGATCCGCCGGCGTGTCGGGGGCTGCCAGGTATTCGCCAAACCAACCGGCCACCTGGTTAAATGGAAACCGGCCCAGACTATTCAGGATTTGGATCGCGACTTCGTCTTCCTCCACAGTTGAAAATGCCGCGGTTAAGGCATCGCGAGCCGCACCGGTACCAAGATTCCCCAGCCCCGCTGCCGCTTCAATGCGAACGCTTTCAGAGCGGTTGGGATCCGTCAGTAGGCCGGCCAGTTGGGAGGTGACGGTGTCCGTGCCCATGGCGCTTAATCCGCGAATCGCGCCACAGACCACCGATTCATCGGCATCGTTGAGCAACGGCAAAAACCAGTCTTTCACGGATTGGTTACCGGTGCTGCTGATGAGTTGGGCCAGGAATATTTTCTGTTCGAGTGGTGCGGTGCGGAAAACCTTCAGCAGTGCCGCAATCGCGGTGGGCGAACCGACGCGCGCCAGCCGGTAGGCGCAACGGCCACGCTCCACCAAATCCGTGCGTTCGTCGAGGAATCGGGCCAGCGCTTCTTCAAAGGTTATCCCGGTGATGAACAGCAGATGATCCATCCGCGCCCGAATGATCTTGTCGATTTGCCGGCCGATAGCCACCGTGACCGGTTTCGTTACCATCCGGCGCATTTGATCCGTGAATGCCGCTGTCGTGGCGTCATCGTCCCCCGCCGGATATTTGGACTCCGTCCACATGCTCAAGAGGATGACCGCGCCGCCGAAACAGAATAACAAAGCCCCCGCCCCGAGCAGGCGCCACAACCAATGGTGCGGGGCAGCTTGTCGCGATGCGGAAGGTTGTTGGTCCGGATTCATGGCGAATCGGTAATGATTGTGGCAGGTCGACGTAGTAACGCCCCCGGAAAACCAGAAACATCAAACAGGAGGTGCATCGCAATCAAGCGATCGACACCATTGCAGCAGCCCGTGAATCTAATTCTCCTAGTCTCCATACTTTATCAACCGCCCCGACAAATTGCTCTGAACGTGACAGCTACTTGGCAGTGCCCGTCTTGTTCAAGGCGGCCGTGTATTTCAGTGGCTGTTCGATGACAAACGCCTCATCACCCACCAGCACCCACACGGGGAAAACCACCGAGTTGCCGGGGGTTTTAATGTTGGCATTGATCAACCCCAGCTGCGCCCATGCGGCTCCCCAAGTCCCTTTGTTTAGCGCAACCGCCACCGTCCAGTAGCCCGCCTTGGTCTTGGTGGGCTTGGTGTAGGTGAGCCGGCAGGTGCTGGTGCCGGTCAGTCCGCGGCCACTCTTGTCCAGCAGGAAGGTGATTTGCGCTCCGCCGGCGTTCACTGTCACGGTCTTTCCCAACACTGTAAACGTGCTCGGTACCCCCACCACCCCAGTCAAACTGGCGCTGTCAGCATTCGTCTTTTTCGGGTTTAAGTTCACGGTTGCGGAAAGTTTCCCGGCCGGCTTGGCGATCGCGAGCGCACACGCGACTGCCACGTTCAAATTGCTGGCGGTTGTGAGTGTTCCATCGGTGACACGCACGGTGGCAGTGGAGGGCCCGCACTGGCTGGCAGAATAGATATGTGTGGCGATGCTTGAAGCTGACCAACCATTGGTGACGCCATCGCCAAAGATCCACTGGTATTGCAGCGACTGCCCGCTGGCACCCACCGTGAACGTATTGGTCTCCCCGGCCACAATCACCACAATGTTGCCAATCTTCGCCAGCGGGTTCGTAATGGTCGGTGCGGTTGTGATCGACGGTCCGGAGGGCGGTATGGGTGCGCGAACGGCATGCACCGCTTGCGTGGCCGCGTTATGATTCGCACTCGCATCGGTGGCGATGACCGTGAGGGTATTCGTGCCCATCGTCAGCGGCAGGGGAGCCGACCAGTTGTCGCCGGTTCGGGTCGCAGTCGTGCCGTTGACGGTTACGCTGGCAAGCCCACTGGCATCACTCGCCGTGCCGGTCACGGTGATGGCCGCGTTGGTAAAACTCTGGTAATTGGTGGGACTCAAAATTGCCAGCGTTGGCGCCGTCGTATCCGGCGGCGGCTGGACGGTGGCTGTGCCCACGACCGCACCGACGCAGTGCAGGATGACCGGTTGGCTCGAGATGCTCAGGACGATGTAGAAGTCCAACGGGATTTGCAGGGTGGTCGTGGAGCCGGCTCTCGTGATCGTGCCCGGACCCGCGATGTTATTCGTGTGGATCCCCCCGAGGGCTTTCGTTCCGGAGGAGGAGCCGAGAATCGTTGTCACCCGATAATCCACAGTGGATCCCGCATTCAGTGTAAATTGAATGCCGGTGGAAACAAATTGGTTGCCGGTCACCGGTACGGCGGTCGCAGTGACGCCATTCACCACAAAATTACGAACTGCGACGTTCCCGCTGGTAATCAAACTTCCGCTTGTCGATCCGCCCAAATCGGCATCCGCCACGCCATCCGCACCTCCGGCCAGAGGATGCCATTGGCCGCTGGTGGTCGCATCCAAAGTCGAGCCGGTAATGGTGATCTGCGTGGGACTGGCCGTGTTGTCCAAGGTGCTGTCAACGGTTCCACTGAAATGAGTCGTGAGACTCCCCGGTCCTTGTGTGGTCAACGGCTGACCGGCGACAGTGCCCGACACGGTGATGTAACTCTGGGATGAATCGAGGTTAAACGTAACGGCTGCGCCAAAAGCCGCCGGGATGAGCAGGGCCCCCAGCACCATGCTGACGAGGGTTTGCCGGGCCGGATGATTGCGATGATGGATCATGAAACTTGTCCTTTGTTTTGGTTTGTATATTGAACAGCATCCGTCACAGTTCCAGACAAATACTTAAACTCAGTTTAAGAAGTGCACCAAGACCTTGCCGGAGTCAATTCAGAAAGTTGAGAAAGTTGAGAGCTTAATTCGCTGTTCGGAATTGACGGCCTCGTTGCGCTTTAGCAGCTCTCCAAGTGGTATTCCTTCAGCTTCCGATGCAGGGTGCGGCGGCTCATGCCGATCTTGTCGGCAGCCTTGGTGCGGTTCCCGTTCGTCTCTTTCAAGGCCTGGATAATCAATTGCCGTTCGGCCTCTTCCACCGTCATGGTCACCCCCGGCCGGACCACGGAAATCTTCGTTAAATCGGCACCGCTGCGGATTGTCGCCGGGATGTCGCGCACCGTCAGCCGATCGCCGCGAGCCAGCACCACCATCTGCTCGACTGCATTTCGCAATTCGCGCACATTGCCGGGCCAGTCGTAAGCCATGAGCAGATTCACCGCCTCCTGGGTGATCTCACGGACTGGCGTGTTGTTCTCCTGGCTGTATTGGCGGTTGAACGCCGTGACCAGCAAGGGGACATCGTCCCGCCGTTCCCGCAAGGGCGGCAGATTGACCGTCACCACGCTGAGCCGGTAGAATAAATCATCCCGGAATTTGCCTTCCGTCACCATTTTCTTCAAATCCCGATTCGTGGCTGCCACCAGCCGCACATCCACCTCAAGGGTCTTGTTGCCGCCCACGCGCTCGAATTGCCGCTCTTCCAGCACCCGCAATAATTTGACCTGCATGGCCGGCTCCAGTTCGCCCACTTCATCCAGAAAAATGGTGCCGCCATCCGCCATTTCAAACCGGCCGGCACGCCGCTCGACCGCACCGGTAAACGCCCCTTTCTCGTGCCCAAACAGTTCGCTCTCCAGCAACGTCGTGGGGAGTGCTGCCGCGTGCACGGCGACGAACGGTCCGGCCTTTCGCGGGCTGAGGTTGTGGACGGCATGGGCAACCAATTCCTTGCCGGTGCCGGTTTCCCCGGTAATTAATACCGACGCCCGGGTCGGGGCGACCTGCCGGATGATGTCGAACATCTGGAGCATGGCTGGGGACTGCCCAATCAGATTTTCGAGGCCAAACTTCTGATCCAGCTGTTCGTGGAGATTGGCGTTCTCGGCTTCAATTTGGCGGCTTTTTAAGGCGCGCCCGATGACCAGTTCCAACTCGTCAAGGTTGACCGGCTTCGTGACGTAGTGGTACGCCCCCGCCTTCATCGCTTCCACCGCGTTTTCAATTGAACCGTACGCGGTCATCATGATGCTGACCGGCGGATTGCTCAGCGAACCCGCCCGGCGGAGTAATTTCAGGCCATCGTCGCCCGGCATCCGCAAATCGGTGAGGAGCACGTCCACCGGCTGCGCTTCCAGAATCGCGCCGGCCTTCTGGGCTTCGTCGGCGACGAGCACGGCGTACCGGTCCGCAAGCGCCCGCTGGAGTCCGTCCCGTTGCGGTCGATCGTCATCCACAATCAAAATGGTCGGGCGTTTTTTCATGGTTATAATTTTCTGTCAGTGGCTGGCAGCTCGTTGGGTGTGCCCGCCCGACAATCCGGTTTAATTGTCGGGCGCGAATCCCTGTCGGTTAGGGTTCGTGCCGTTGGGCTGGTGCCTGCCCTCGACGTCGAGCAGCCTATATAATCGGCGTGCCCGTCCGACAAACTGTTGCAAACTCACGTCGTTGCCGGTGTTCATGATGCGTTTCCGGCGGCTTCGAGCAGGCGGGTGCGTTTTTCAGTCAGTGGCAATTTAATGCGGACGGTGGTCCCGCGGCTGACATCGCTTTCGACGTCGAGCGTGCCGCCGTGTTCACGGACAATCCGTTGGACGATCATCAACCCCAGGCCGGTGCCGTTGGTTTTGGTGGTAAAATAGGGTTCAAAAACACGGCCGATGTGTTCCGGGGAAATGCCGTGGCCGGTATCCATGAATGACACCGCCACATGGTCCGGGCCGGCCTCGGTGCGGATGCGGAGAATGCCGCCGGTGCGCATCGCTTGCAGCGCATTTTTGATCAGGTTGTAAAACGCCTGTTGCAACTGGGCGCGGTCTGCGAGGCATTGGGGGAGGTCGGCGGCCAGTGCCAATTCGACCAGAATATCGCGGTCCTTGATTTCCCGCTCCAGCAGCGCCAGCGACTCGGTCACAATGTCGTTGACGGCCGTGCGCTGCAGGTCCGGCTGAGTGGGCCGGATGGCGCGGAGAAATTGGTTGATGATCCGGTCGAGCCGGGCGATCTCCTCACGCGCGACACTTAAATCTTTCTGGAGCCGGGCGGCCTTGGTGGCCGGTAATTTTTTCAACTCACGTTCCATGAGTTGCAGATGAATATTCAGCGAGTTAAGCGGATTCCCCAATTCGTGGGCCACGCCCGCCGCCAGCAACGTGAGGGCGGAAAGTTTTTCGGATTCGAGCGCGGTCGCGGCCCGGTGGCGGGCTTCCGTGACATCCCGGAGAATTACGGCCAGGCCGGTCACGACATCGTCCGTCTCGCCGACCAACGGAACGATGTAAAAGCTCAGAAAACGTTGACGGGGATAAACCACCTCCAGCTCTCGCGCGAGCACCTTGCTCCATTCGTTCTTATCGGCGGCAAAAATTTTCTCCCAATCCAGGTCCCGCAGATGCCGGGCGAGCGGTTCGCCGACCGCCCGATCCGGATCGAGGCCGAGCATATCCGCGGCAGCGGCGTTGAGGTAGCTGATTTTTCCATCGCGCCCGGTGACGATGATCCCTTCTTGAATGGTATTAAAAAGCGTTTCGAGAAAACCTTTTTCCCGCGAAAGTTTCAGCACGAAACTTTGCAGGCTTTGTGGATCCACCCGGTCGATCCGTCCGATGAGCTTATCGAGAAAAGTATTTTTCACAATCCGCACCGGTTTATTTTTGACAACACCGCGCGATGTGTGCCACAATGTCGCAAGTTCGACCCCGTTTCAAGACAAAATCTGGAGCAAACTCATGAATCTCGATAAAATTTATTCCGATCTCACGATCCCGAATCAATCCAAACTTGCGCTTGTCGTATTCGACGGTGTGGGCGACATCGCCACGAAGTCCACCGGTTTTCGCACCCCCCTCGAGGTCGCCAAAACCCCCAATCTCGATGCACTGGCGAAACACTCCGCCATGGGCCGCCTGACCCCCGTTGCGCCGGGGATCACCCCCGGGAGTGGCCCGGGCCATCTCGGTTTATTTGGGTATGACCCGCTCGAATTTGAAGTTGGCCGCGGCGTGATCGAAGCGCTCGGTCTCGGGATTGACCTGAAAGCTGGCGACGTCGCCGCCCGCGCCAATTTCTGCACACTGGATGCCAAAGGGCTCGTCACTGACCGCCGCGCGGGCCGCATTGACACCAGCGTCTGCGAGGCCCAGGTTGAAATCCTGAAAAAGAAAATTAAGAAAATCGGGGACGTCGAGGTCATCATCAAAGCTGGGAAAGGCCACCGATTCGTTGTCGTCTTCCGCGGCAAAGGCCTCGAGGGACCGTTGACCAATTCCGATCCTGGCCGGGAAGGCCAGCCGATTGGGACAGCCAAGCCGGTCAAGAAAACCGCCAAGACCGCCAAGACCGCGAAGGTCGTTGCCGAGTTTTATCGGCAAGCGCTGCCACTCCTGAAAAACTGCAAGCCTGCCAACGGCTTCCTCCTCCGCGGCATTGCCCACCAGCCACACATTCCGTCTTTTCAGGACCGGTACGGTCTGAAAGCAGCGTGCATTGCGATTTATCCGATGTACAAAGGTCTCGCTCAACTTGTCGGCATGACCAAAATCGAAGGGGCGCACTCACTTGCCGAGGAATTCACGATGGCTGTCGCAGCGCTCCAGACATTCGACTACGTTTTCATTCACATCAAACCGACGGATGCCGCCGGCGAAGACGGGAACTTCGCCGCCAAAGTTCAAGCCATCGAAGAAGCCGATGCCGGTCTGGCGACCTTGATCGCCGCCAATCCTGATGTGATCGTCGTGACTGGCGATCATTCCACGCCGGTGCCGGTGAAAGGCCATAGCTGGCATCCCCAACCGGTGATGATTGCCAGTGAGATTTCCGGGTGGGACGGCATGGACCGGTTCACCGAACGCGCGGCCAACCATGGCAGCCTTGGCATTGTCGATGCAAAATTTCTGATCCGCTTCATGCAGGCCAATGCCAAGCGCTTCGATAAGTTCGGCGCGTAGCGGCGGTTTCCAAGTATCACTTCCGGGTGGACAGGCGAGACGCCCATCCCACTATTTTTCAATCAAAACTGGGGGCGCGTTTGGCGGAGAATAATGCGTGCGTGCCGGTGAGCGGTGTGTTAAAGACGCCACTCATGCAAAAACATTTTGATATCAGCCGTCAGCGGTTAAAAAACTTTCTACAGCCGGCCCAGTTGCCCGGCAAAATTTATTCAGCCAAAGCCCCGGTCCAACTCGCGGTCTTCCGCGCGCCGGGACGGATTCCATTCGCCGAAGCGCGCCGCGGCAAATACCGGCCCACCCGCATTGGCGGGCAGTTTGGCCCGTTATGGGCGACCTGGTGGTTTCAGGTGGAGATCAGCATTCCGGCCGCGTGGCGCGGGCGCGAAGTGGTTTTCCTGTGGGATTCGCATTCGGAAGCCTGCGTCTGGCAGAATGGCGTGCCGCTGCAAGGACTCACCGGCAGCGATGCGGCATCGTGGATGAATGTGACCGGCCCGGTCCGCAACCGATTTCTCCTCACGCCGCGGGCGCGGGGCGGCGAACGCCAAACGCTCTATGTCGAACTCGCGTGCAATCATTTGTTTGGCGGGGATGGCACGGCGGGTGGACTCGGTAAACTCACGCAAGCTGAAATCGCAGTCTTCGACCGTCCCGCGTGGGATTTGCTTTGGGATTACACCGTCATTGCCGGCCTGGCGGAACACTTGCCGGCCAACACGCCCCGCGCCGCCCAGGCGCTCTGGGCGGCCAACGCGATCATCAACGCCTGCGATCTCGACAACCGGGCCACGTGGCCAGCCGCGCGGCGCATTGCCCGGCAATTCCTGGCGGCCCAAAACGGTGACAGCCAGCACAACCTCTCCGCCATCGGCCATGCGCATATTGATACCGCCTGGCTCTGGCCGCTCGCCGAGACCCAGCGCAAGTGCTACCGGACATTTTCAACCGCGGTTGGAATGATGGAATTGTACCCCGACTATAAATTCGTCTGTTCCCAGGCCCAGCAGTTCGACTGGATGAAGACCGGGCAGCCGGCGCTCTACGCCAAAATCAAACGCTACGCCCGGGCCCGCCGATTCGTGCCAGCGGGCGGCACGTGGGTCGAACCCGATTGCAATCTTCCGTCCGGTGAGTCGCTGGTCCGGCAGTTTCTCGTCGGCCAGCGTTTTTTCCGAAAAGAATTTGGCCGGTACTGTCGCGAGTTCTGGAACCCGGACGTGTTCGGCTACAACGGCCAGTTACCGCAAATCATGCGCGGGGCCGGCATCCACCGGTTCCTGACGCAAAAACTTTCGTGGAACCAGATCAACAAACCGCAGGCGCATACTTTCTGGTGGGAAGGCATCGACGGCAGCCGGGTGCTCACCCATTTCCCGCCGGCCGACACCTACAACGGCTCGGGTTGCGTGAGAGAATTGCTGTTCAATGTCAGTAACTATAAAGACCTGGAACGCTCCAACGAAAGTTACCTCCTCTTTGGCTATGGTGACGGTGGCGGCGGGCCGACCTGGGAAATGGTCGAGCAACTTCGCCGGGCACGTGATGTGGACGGACTCCCGCGCGTTACGCAACGATCGCCGGAAGAGTTTTTTGCGCGGCTGGAAGCCGACATGAAAGAGCTGACGGTCCAGGTCGGCGAATTGTACCTGGAATGTCACCGGGGCACGTATACCACGCAGGGTAAAAATAAACTCAACAACCGGCGCAGCGAGGATTTGCTGCATGATGTCGAATTCCTGGCGGCCATTGCTCCCGGCCGGTACCCCGCCCGCGAACTCGACCGGCTTTGGAAGCTGGTGCTGCTGAATCAATTTCACGACATTATTCCCGGCTCCTCCATCACGGACGTCTACCGGGACAGCGGCGAACAGTACGCCGAGATTGCCGCGACCGGAACCCGGCTGCGCGAGACTGCGGTGCGTGGGCTGCTGCGCTTGGAGGGCGCTCCGTCCGAGCCGCGCGGTCAACGGCTCGCCGGGAGGCTCGCCCTCCACAACCTCGCGGTCATCAATACGCTCGGTTTTCCGCGTCGGGAAGTCGTCACCGTGGCGGGGCAAGCCGCCATCGTTGCAGCACCGGCGCTGGGGTATGCCGTCCAAGCGCCGGTTTCCCAGACGGACGAGCCGGTTCAGCTCACCGAAACCCGCAGCGGGTTCGTGCTCGAAAACCAATTTCTCCGGGCGACGTTGCAACGCACCGGCCAGGTGACCAGCCTGTTTGACAAACGGACCGGCCGGGAGACGATTGACGGCCGGGCCAATCAGTTTGTCCTGTTTGACGATGTGCCGAACAATTTTGACGCGTGGGATGTGGATGTGTTCCACCGTGAAAAACGGCGCGCAGTTGCTGGTGCAACGAGTGCCCGGGTGATCGAGCGGCGGCCCTTGCGGGTCACGGTGGAATTTGTGATCGACCTGAGTCCGAAGAGCCGATTGAAGCAGCGGGTGACACTCGATGCGGTGGCGCCGCGGTTGGATTTTGCGTGTGATGTGGATTGGCACGAGGATCATCAGCTGCTCAAGGTTGAATTTCCGACCACCATTCGCAGCGCCGTGGCCACGTACGAAATCCAGTTTGGCCACCTCCAGCGGCCGACCCATTTCAACACCAGCCATGACCTGGCCCGGTTTGAGGTGTGCGCGCACCGGTGGGCAGACTTGAGCGAGCCGGGCTGCGGGCTCGCCTTGCTCAACGATTGCAAGTACGGCCACGCGACGTTTCGGAATGTCATGCAACTTTCGCTGTTGCGCTCGCCGAAGAGTCCGGATCCGGTTGCGGACATGGGCCGGCATCAATTTCGGTATGCGCTCTGGCCGCATGCCGGGGACTTCCGCACCGGCGGCGTGATCCCGGCGGCGCGGGCTTTTAACGTGCCGTTGCTGCTGCAGCCGACTGCGGCGCCGGCCGCGGAGCGGTCTTTCTTCAGTGTCAATTCGCCTGCGGTCGTGATTGACACGGTCAAGCAGGCGGAGGATTCCCGGGCCATGATTGTGCGGTTGTACGAGGCGCATGGTGCGCGCGGCCGGGTCCGGTTGACGAGTGCTTTGCCGGTCCGCAAGGCGACCCGTTGTAATTCTCTCGAAGAAGAGGAGGCGCCGCTGACCTGGCGGAATGGCGGGGTGACATTTGCCTTTCGCCCGTTTCAAATCGTGACGTTGAAACTGGCACTGGATCGGTGAACGCATTTATAAAATTCCTGGGACAGACGGCGCGAAGCCCTGCGGGCGTTCGTGCCCCACAATCATCCCGGAAACTTTTGTAGGGCGGGCACGCCCACCGGGCTGCCAGCCGAAGCCTCAATTGTCAAACACCCTCTCAACAATAATGCAGTTGCGCGGACGCGCTGTTTGCCGTATTAAGTACCAGCTTTTATGCGACACACCCTTTCGGTTTTAGTGGAAAATAAATTTGGCGTCCTGACGCGGATCAGCGGTCTGTTCAGCGGGCGCGGGTTCAACATTGAGACATTGAACGTCGCACCGACCCAGGACGCCACGACGTCGCGCATGACCATCGTCGTCAAAGGCGATGACGCGGTATTGGAGCAAATTACCAAGCAGCTCAACAAGCTCGTGGAAGTCATCCAAGTCCAGGATTTCCAGGATGGCCAGTACGTGGATCGCGAGCTGGTGCTGTTGAAGGTCAACGTCGATTCCAAGACCCGGTCGGATGTGATGCAGATCTGCGATATCTTCCGCGCGAAGATTGTCGATGTCGCCCACACGGCGTTGACCATCGAGATTACCGGCGACGAGAGCAAGGTCGGGGCGTTTCTGGAACTGATGGCGCCGTTTGGGATTCGTGACATCACGCGCACCGGCAAGGTTGCCATGCCCCGCGAGTAGGGCCGGCAACTGCGGATCGACCGCAATTTAACTCAACCAAAGAAAAGGAAAACATACCATGGCAATCATTAATTTTGGCGGCACGAAAGAAACCGTCATCACCCGCAAAGAGTTCAGCCTGGCGAAAGCCCGGCAGGTCTTGAAGAAAGAAACCATCGCTGTCATCGGTTATGGCGTCCAGGGGCCGGCCCAGGCGTTGAACATGAAAGACAATGGCTTCAAGGTCATCATCGGCCAGGCGCCCGAGTTCAAGCGCGACTGGGACCGGGCGATTGCCGACGGCTGGGTGCCCGGCAAGACCTTGTTCCCCATTGCCGAAGCCGTTCAACGCGGGACCATCATTCAATTCCTGGTCTCCGACGCCGCCCAGCGCGCCGTCTGGCCGCTGATCAAGGCCAACCTCCAGCCCGGTACCGCGCTCTACTTCTCCCACGGCTTCTCGATTACTTACCACAAGAAGACCGGCGTCGTTCCGCCGAAGAACATCGACGTGATCATGGTTGCGCCCAAAGGCTCGGGACTCAACGTCCGCCGCAATTTCCTCAGTGGCGCCGGGATCAACTCCAGCTATGCCGTGTTCCAGGACGCCACAGGGCGCGCCGAGGAACGCTGTCTCGCGGTCGGTATCGCCATCGGCTCCGGCTATCTGTTCCCGACCACTTTCCCGCACGAAACCAACAGCGACCTCACCGGCGAACGCGGTGTTCTCATGGGCTGCCTGGCGGGCGTCATGGAAGCGCAATATGAGGTGCTCCGCGCGCACGGCCACAGCCCGAGCGAAGCGTTCAATGAGACCGTCGAAGAGTTGACCCAGAGCCTGATTCGTCTTGTGGATGAGAATGGCATGGACTGGATGTTCTCCAACTGCAGCGCCACCGCCCAGCGCGGCGCGCTCGACTGGAAACCCAGGTTCAAGAAGGCTGTCATGCCGGTTTTCAAAGAATTGTACAACCGCGTTGCCAGCGGCAAGGAAGCCGAACACGTGATCAAAACCTGCGGTGCGAAAGACTATCCGCCGCGCGTTGCCAAGGAACTCGCCACCATCCACAACAGCGAAATGTGGCAGGCCGGCGCCGCTGTCCGCTCTTTGCGGCCAACGGAAAAAGCGAAAGTCATCACCAAAGGCACCAAAGGCGTGACCGGTCGCCAAGGCTGAGTTCGTCTGCATCTTGGATTGCCCGCAGGAACCGTAATCAGGTTGTCGCGAAGTTTGCCGCTGTAGCGGTGGTTTACGAACCGCCGCTACAGCGGCTTTTTCGTGTGTTAGCGCGTGTTTGTAATAAATCCCGACAATTTTCCGCGAAAATATTTTGACCCGGTGCCGCCCGGAGGACCATCCCGCGACGGCGGGATCGTGGCCGCAGTGCTGAGACAAACAGACGCGATGCTTCGCGGCTCTGTCCAAGCTCCGCGCGTCCCGCCGATTTCAAAACACGCTCTTAGCGATTCCTCGCGGGCACTCGGAGTTAATAATTTAAGGTTTTCCAGCAGAATCCAAGATTGACAATTTGTCTGAGTGCGCTACCGCATTCGTAATTGCACTACCAACACGAGTTGGTTTCTTATTGTGTGGAGCGGGTTAAGACTGCGGCTCTGATTTTGGTCTGTATGGCTTCAGCGCGTGGCAGATTGGATCCGGCGCAGACGAGGGACAAAAGTTCGACCTAATGCCCACACCTACAGTAACTGTGGCCCGTCCACCGCCACCCAGAACAAGACCGGCGCAGCGAAGTAATCCCATTGAAATTGGTGATCGTGAATTCCTTGAAAGGCCGAAGCTGACGAAGAGAAACGTCAGCCAGCAGAAGGATGATCAGCAGCGGCAGCTCGTTTTGAGCCTCCGCCATCATCAGCTCACCGGCTTTCTCACCCGCGTCCGCGATTTCGTCAACCAGAAGCTCTTCCCAACCTCCAAAACTTCACCCAGTCGGCTCCGGAGCCGAACACGATCGAATACAAGATCGGCCAGGTTTTTAACGAGATAAAAAATTCAGAGCGGCTATCCACGTCGAGATATTCAACAATATGGTCAGTGTTCTCCCGTGCCGGTCAACTTCAAGGTCCAAAGCCGCGGCGACGTCGTGACTGCAGGCGCGGCCTCGCCGCGCGCGACAATGCCGCGGAAAAAGTAATTCCGGCCCGCCACCAGCAACTTTTTATCCTCATCAGCAAACTTCCAGCGCCACACCTCACACCGCCACGGCTGCGAGCGTTCCGCGTTGAGCGTCGTCGCCCCACGCCGTTCGAGCAGCATCAGCGAGTAGACGTCGCCGGCTACCGGATCACGCCAGACACCGTGCAACCCGAGCACATCGAAAAAGTCGCGGACGTCCGGCAGCGCGTCGCGCACTGCCTTCGTTAGCACTTCATCATTCTCCATTGGTTCACCACGCTCGGAGCGTGGCCAGCCCACCGTAATGTTGGTCGCCGTCTGCACCGCGACAAATAATTCCGCGCCGAGTGGCGACGGCAGCTGGTCGCCGGTAGCTTCGAGCCGCACGAGTGCGCCGCGCGTCAACGCCACAATTGTTCCGGAGAGGCCGGTTTGCAGGCGGATCCGCGACTCGGGGGCGACCGCCGCATCGGTGAATCGTACGCTGACCGGATAAACCAATGATTGAAAGGTCGTCCCTTCCTGCCCCCGCTGTTTGGCTTCGAGGATTATTTTTTGATTTTTCTCCGGCCCTTCCAGGTAGAGCACCGTGGTGTAAAGGTGCCCGGCCACCGTTTGACCATTTCCCAGCACAATTGTCGCGCGCAGATGGCGAACCGGATACGGTGCACCCCATTTTTCCTTGCGCGTCTGGCCGGCCACCGGAAACCGCCATTTCTGCTCGAGCGTTTCCTCCTCCGGCGCGAGCCGGATCTCCTGAACTTTGTCCAGAGTCAGCGTGCTCAGGGTTGTGCCGTTAACGACTTTCAACTCGGCGCCCGGCGTCAGCGAAATCTGACCCGCGACCGTCTCGCCATTCGAAAATTGCACGATGCCGGGGCGCGGCTCTTGGGCGCTGGCCAAGTGGCTAACGATCCCCATGAATACCCCCAACGCTGTCATCCTGAGCTTGTCGAAGGATCTCCTCCGGTACGCCAGAGATACTTCGCTCCGCTCAGCATGACAAATCTGAGCCGGAAGGATGCAGTTGAAACCGGTAGGGCGGGCTGTCCCTAGCCCGCCGTTCCGTGGTTTTCGGTCAATCCCCGCAGGCGGAACCCGCTCACCATTTCGTGTGTGGTTAAGTTTCATCGTTGCACTGGTTAATCTGCCGCCGCGGCGCGGTCGGGCCTTCGCCACGCCGAAGTGGCTGCGGCCGCGCAGGCGGGACACCGCGCCCAACCAGACGACATCCAACTGCATCGTTCCGGCTGGGGAGTAATTCGCTGGATCCTCATATCAAATTCGCCTTACGCCGCAGCCACCATTCGATCCCACACAACGCGAGCACCAACATCGCAAAATAGGGTCCGGCGGTGACGAGGGGCGTCTCGGTTGTAATCGATTTCTCCAAAAATCGGGCCGCCAGCGTTTTCCCAATTTCGTCGGCCTGACTCTCGTGGAAATAGGCGCCGCCGGATCTTTCGGCGAGTTTTTTTAATGCGTCCTCATCCAATTCCAGCCGGGACCCTTCCGCGAGCGGCGGCGCCACTGGCACCATTTTCTCATACGAATCCACCACCGCCTCCCCTTGGTACGCCACCAACCGGAAGCCATATTCGCCACGCTCTTTGAACCGGCAGGGGGCCACATACTCATTCGCCCGGCCCGGCCGGGGATCCACCGGAATCGACTGCAGCTGATTGGTGAAGCTGAGTGTGGCCGACAATCGAACGGGCAGATTGCCTGCCAACCCGGTCAGGCGAATGCCCACACTGGCCTGTTCGCCGGGCCGGTACTGGGCCTGATCCCATTGCACCGCCAGATACCGGCTGCCTTCCGTTTTACCGGTTAAATTCCGGACCGTTTGCCGCCAAAACAATCCGTAGGCATTGCGGAGCGCATCCGACTGGCGCGCCCATTCCCATTGAGTGTTGCTCGCGATCCCGAGCACCCGTCCTTTGCCAAATGACTGCACCGCCACGACGGGCACGGTGCGCCCACCCAGATTGACGGATAACAATGCCGTGGCACCGGCTTTGAGTCCACCGGGACTGTTCACGCTCGAAAGGGTCAGCGGCTCCGTCAGCCCGGCCACAATCGGATGCCCCTGCCCCGTTGGGGGGATGCTGACGGCAAATGTACCCCGGGCCAACTCCGGCTCGGTGGGCTCGATTTGCCATGGCAACAACGTCGCCACCGGCGTGCCAGCATACCCGCCCAGTCCGAACGATTTTTCACCGCCAAGAAAAATCAACGCGCCACCTTCCGCAACGTAGTTGGTCAACACCGCCAACTGATCCCGGCTCCAATCGCTCGCGGCAAACGAGCCGAGAATCACGCAGTCGAACAGTTGCAAGGTTTTCAAGTCCGTCGGAAAACCAGCTTCGAGCGGCTCGTCCCCCACCAGCCGGTCGCCTTGCACCGTAAACCGCTCGCTCAACGTCCGGAAGAGTGCTGTAAAAGCGATCCCGGGATCGCGGCCAATTTCGCTGCGGAGCATTTTAAATTCCATCCCGAGTTCCCGCGTAAAAAACAACGCATGGACCGCCTTTTTCTGCACATCCACGACCACCCGCCGCTCATTGTTCAACGCGGACAACTCACCGGCCAGCGGTTCCACGAGGAGCCGGTAATTTTGCGGCCCCGTTGCGGCGCTGGTCACCGGGAATTTTACCCGCGCGCGACGGCGCGACAAATCAACGGATTGACTCGAAACCAACGCATAATCTTCAATCCCAGCCAGCGGCGGGCTGGGCCAGCCCGCCCTACCGGGGTCGTTGGTAGGGCGCGGTGTCCCTACCGCGCCGCGTTGTTCGTCAGGAAACCGATTTCTCGCACTGATGTGTTCCAACTTCACCGTCACTTGCCGGTTCAGGTTGCCGCGCGCGACGAGATCGGCGACGATCTCGAATTGCGTATCCTTCTCAGCCGCCGTCGGGACGTCCACTGCCGTAATGGCAATATCATTCCAATTCGTCGGGCTCGTACCGATCCCGATGACCGTGAGCGGGACGGGCGGCAAGGCGGCCGGGTGGACCGGCTCATCGCCGCCATCGGTCAGCAGGATTACACCGAGCGTACCGGAAATATCAGTGCGCTCCGCCAGTGCCACCAGACAGCCACCGAGATCAGTTCCGCGAACGCCATTGGTCAGCGGTTGGCCAGCCGGGCGGAGTTGCGTATCAAACTCAAGGCTTTCAAGTTCAACATGGGCCGGCAATTCGGCCCGGAGCCGCCGCAAAATCTGGCCCGCCCGCATCCGTCGTGAGGCCACACCATCATCCAGCACATCCATGGAGGAGGAAACATCGGTCACCGCCAGAAGTTTTCCGTGGAGAGCTTCCCGACGTTCGCGATCGCGCACGGGCTCGAAGAGCGCGAAGACAAGCAGCGCCATCACCAGTAATTTCGGCAGGAGCAGGGCCAGCGATTTTCCTGATGAAAATCGTTGCGTCAACCGCCGGTGGGTCCAGTACGCCCAGCCGCCCAGAAACAATACGAGCGTCCCGCACAACAGCGGGTTGAGTTGCGGACGCCATTGGATGGTGGCGAGAGCGATCATGCGGCACTTTTATGGCAAATATTGCGACCAAAAGAAAGCGTCGGCTGCGGACCGGCGCCATAAGGATTCATAATGGCAATTGACAGAATTCCAAATCAAAGTATTTTGGAAGCGTGAAAACAACAATTGATATTCCCGAAGGCACAATGGCCGACGCCATGAAGTTCACCGGCGCGACGACCAAACGGGAAGCCGTGGTGACCGCCATGGAGCGATTTAACCGCCTGAAACGGTTGGAAAAATTGAACGCTCGGGTGCGTGGCCAGTTTCGTGATTTCATGACGCAAGCCGAACTACAGGCGATGCGGGCCGCCGATCCGCCCAAGTCCTGATGAAGCTCATTGATACATCCAGTTGGGTGGAATATTTCCGCGAACGTGAGTCCGCAGCGAGCGACAGCGTTGAGGTGCTGGTTTTAAGTGGCGCGGCGGCCTGGTGCGACATCACCCTGGTGGAATTGTGGCACGGCGTGCGTGGCGCAAAGGAAAAGCGGGAGCTGGCGGATCTGGAAAATGAAATCACGCGAATCCCGGTGGACGCGGCGGTCTGGAGATTGGCTTCCAAGCTGGCACTGCGCTGCCGGGAAAAGGGACTCACCGTTCCCATCAGCGACATCGTCACGGCGGCATGTGCGGTGACGCATGGGTTGGAATTGGAACACTGCGACAAGCACTTTACCGAACTCCTGCCGCTGGCAAAAACTTTGCGCACCTGAACACCGCCGGGCTCCGTGACGGCAGCAACGACAGGTTGGCAGCCGGTGCTCCCAGATTGCGACCTTGCCCCCAACCAAGGTTGATGCTCGGCAATAGTCGCCGACTGCCCGGAGCGTCAAGCCGATGTTGCCCGACTACCTGGACACGGCGGACTTGTCGACAGTTATACATAGCACCTGAGATTCGTACGCAATTGCTTGTGCAAGCCACGCGACGGGGACATAATCCGTGCGAATGGGAAATGTTAAACATCTGGCGGCACGCTCGCTGATTCAACAGCGGCTGTTTGATGGTATTACTGAATTTCGTGATTTGGAGGCGCGCATCACCGCCTTGGAGACCGAACAAGAGCGCGGCAATGCGTTCGAGGTCTTCGCGGAAGCGTACCTTACCACGCAGCCGGTCGCGCAAGCCAAGGAAGTGTGGCCGGAGAAAGTCATTCCACCATCGCTCCGTAAACGACTGTCCCTCCATTCAACTGATGTCGGCGCTGACGGTGTGATCGAAACACAGACCGGCCAGTTGCATGGCTACCAAGTCAAATACCGGTCGCACCGCGCATCCCTGAAGTGGACAGAGACGGCAACGTTCTTCGGTGTAACCGACCGGTGCGACCAGCGCTTTCTGTTCACCAACTCTGATGATGTGTCCGCCGTCATGGAACAGCGCAAAGATTTCTACTGCATCCGTGGCAACGACCTCGACAAGCTGGAAGCGCGTGATTTTGCGGCCATGGCCGCGTGGTTGCGCGGTTCGATTGTCCCGCGCGTTCGCAAACAACCACAACCGCATCAGCAAGAAGCTCTCGACGTCATCTTACCGGCATTGGACAAGTCTGACCGTGCGACGGCCATCATGGCTTGTGGCACCGGCAAAACGCTCGTCGCGCTTTGGGTGGCGGAGCGAGCGAAATCCCGCAACGTGCTCGTGCTCGTTCCCTCACTCGCGCTGCTGCGCCAGACTTTGCATGAATGGTTGCGCGAAACCCAGTGGCGCGACTTCGCATACCTGTGCGTCTGCTCCGATCCCACCGTGGACGCCGGTACCGATGAATTGATCGTCCGACAAGCTGACTTGGATTTCCCTGTCACCACAGATCCCGGTATCGTTCACCGTTTTCTGGAGGGCGAGGCTCCCGCCGAGCCACCGGTAAAGATCGTTTTCTCCACCTACCAATCGGCACGTGAAGTCGCCCGTGGCTTGCCTGAGAAGTTTGCCTTCGACCTCGCCATCTTTGACGAAGCGCATAAAACGGCTGGCGGTGAAGGACGCTCATTTAGCTTCGCCCTCGAAGATAATAATCTTTTGATCAAGAAACGCCTATTTCTCACCGCCACGCCGCGTCACTATGATGTGCGCAAACGCGACAAAGAAGGCGACGCGAAGCTCGTTTATTCGATGGACGTGCCGGCAGTGTACGGTCCAGTCGCGCATACGCTGACGTTTGCCGAAGCCGCCCGGCGCGACATCATCTGCAACTACAAAGTCATCATCTCCGTCGTCACCAGCGACATGGTCAATGACCACGTCTTGCGTCACGATAAAGTGCTGGTCAAAGGTGACGAAATCCAGGCCCGGCAAGTCGCGAATCAACTTGCCCTCAATGCCGTCGTCGAAAAACACGGTGTCAGCAAAATCTTCACCTTCCACCGCTCCGTCGCCTCTGCTAAATCGTTCACAAACGACGGCAGCGAAGGCATCGGCAACCACCTGCCGGATTTTCGCGCCTTTCACGTCAACGGCACGATGTCCACCGCTGAGCGCGAGGGTTACATGACCGAGTTCCGCGCCACACCAAAAGCCGTCATGTCCAATGCCCGCTGTTTGACCGAAGGCGTGGATGTACCGGCAGTGGACATGGTCGCATTCCTCACGCCCAAGCGTAGTAAAGTGGACATCGTCCAAGCCACCGGCCGCGCCATGCGCAAAGCCGATGGCAAGACTAACGGCTACATCCTCGTACCGCTGTTCGTAGAACAAGCCAAAGGCGAGTCCATCGAAGAAGCTGTCCAGCGTACTGAGTTCGACGAAGTCTGGAACGTCCTTCAAGCAATGCGGGAGCAAGACGACGTGTTGGCCGATCAAATCCGATGTATGGCTGAGCAAAAGGCTCGCAAGCTAGGGGTCGCTGATACCGGGTTTGGCGACCGTGTTGATTTCGCAGGCCCAGCGTTATCTCTGGAAATGCTGAAAACAGTTATCACGACGCGCTCCTTAGAATACTTGGCAGATAGTTGGGATGTCAGATTCGGTGAACTGAAGGAATTCAAGGAGCAGTTCGGTCATTGCAATGTGGAAGCTGGCTGGGAAGAAAACCCAACACTTGCTCGGTGGGTAAGCGCGCAACGAGTGCGCCAAAGCAAAGGCCAGCTATACCAAGATCGCATCGAACGACTCGACAGACTGGGCTTCGTCTGGGATTTCCAGACCCAAAAGGGTCAAGAAACATGGATGAAGTGGTATCGAGAACTGGAGAATTACCGGCGTGAGCATGGCAATGCCAATGTCCCGCGAACCTGGTCAGACAAGCCGCTTGCAAGTTGGGTTTGGATTCAGCGCCAGAGGCGGCGGGGTAAAAGTCAGGCAGGGCAGTTGACACATGAACAGATCGCTTTACTCGAAAAGCTCAATTTTCGTTGGGAAGGAAAAGATGAAGTATGGGCGGAGATGTTCGAAAAGTTGAAGAGTTTCAATGCCAAATATGGACATTGTCAGGTGGAATTTGTACTTGGCAGTCGTTCAAAATTTTCGGAATGGGCGAAGACACAGCGATCATGGCTTTCACAAGGCAAACTGGATTCTGAGCGAAAGGCGATGCTGAACTCAATTGGCTTCAACTGGCACAATCAAAATACTGACCTGAAATGGCGTGAAATGTATGAACGCCTGAAAGTGTATCACGTGGAACACGGCGACGTCGATGTGCCCAGTCGGTGGAAGAAAGATCCACAGCTTGCCGCGTGGCTCAGTCACCAACGCGAACGACGGAAAAAATCAGGGTTGTCGGACGAACAGATTCGATTGCTGGACGAAGTGGGCATCACTTGGCAGAGCCGCGATGTGGGGACGTGGGAAGACCGTTACCAAGAGCTAATCGAGTTCAAAGCAAAGCACGGCCATTGTCACCCGCCAACCGTTTATCCTGAGAATCCGAAATTGGGTCGCTTCATCAACAGTATGCGCTCAAAGCGGAGTTCGAAAAAACTGGCGGCAGACCGGATCACAAGACTCGAAGCAATCGGATTTGTGTGGGCATCGGACAAATGGCAAACTCGTTTTCAGGAATTGGTTCGCTACAAGGAATCACATGGGAATTGCGACGTTCCGACACGATTGCCGGTCAATCCTCAACTTAGCCGGTGGGTTACCAGCCAGCGACAACGCGCAAAAAGCGGGCTGCTTAGCGAAGAACACAGGCGCCAGTTGGACGATATTGGCTTTCGGTGGGAAATTAGTTCAGGCAAGGCTTCTCGGTAGTTCTGACCGATTGCGAGCCTCCACGGCCCGCTCTGTCTCCCAATTAACGAACATCGACAAGCCCTCCAAATCCGGAAACAGCCGTTTCCTGCTAATTCCTATTCCACTAAGTTCGCTTAAAATCATATCTTTCGATTTCGCGGCAACCCCAATCTTGATAAGGTTACTGGATGATTGCTGAATTCTCGCCACCAGAGCAACGTTTGGTTCAGGATGGTAGGTAAATAACGCGTCTTGCATGAGAAGCCGGCGATCAAATGGTCTGGGCTCGTACATGGTTACGCGTTGGATGCTTTGAAAGGTGTCTCTTTTAGGGTCTAGGTATGGCTGTTTTGCGTATGCAAATACTGCACCATCCAGCGTCCCATTATGTTTGTCTCGGCTCTCTGCCGCAAAAAACAACGCAACCAGCGGATTTGACGTCCAGTCCAAAAGGCGAGTTGCAAGCCCATAGTGTTGCGCGTAAGCAAGGCGCTCGAAATTATTCTCCGGTAAAAGGTCGCAATAGGCAACTGCTTGTTCGCTCCAGACATTGAATCTTGCCAAATCTTTAGGTAGCAGAAACTTCTTGGTTTTTCTGGCTAGAAGATCTCGCCGATACCGTTCGTAGACTTCGTCGTAAAATTCTGGCCGACCCGCTTTCGGAAGTAATGGCCGCGATCCATCCGGTTGCCCGCGATAAACCCAGAAGCAATCACCATACGGAAAAACGACCTTCAGAAAACCGCGAAGATCGGAAACTTTAGCAGGGAATGGGGTCACTCTACACACGACACATTTTTAAAAGAGGTCGATCCCTGTGGTTCCATATCCCATTTTTTATCGACACACATTTTCCTTAAATTATCCTGCACCATTCAGAACTTGCCAAAATAGAATCCGTCACGGGTGATGCCGAGGTCTGTGACAATGTCAGATGCCGAGCTCTTTGGCGGCTTGGTTCCACGGAGTGCCAGGTTTTCCCGCGTTGCGTTTCTTGGCGGCGGCCAGTTCGCGGCGGTCTTCCAAGTCTTCCAAAACATCTCGCAGTTCGCGCAGGACAGTTTTAGCGCGTCGAACCTGAACGGCCAGGTTGGCACGTTCTGATTTGCGACTGATGACGGCAGTGCTCATCGGTAAATTTCCTTTCGATCACCTACAGCGTAGATCATGATTCTTTGTCCTTCCAACTCGAATAGTACCCGATAATCACCAACCCGCAACCGGTATTCGTTTTTCGAGCCGCGCAGTTTTTGGACATCGCCACCGAGGTCGTCTTGAAGGAGGAAAATCCTGTAGCCAATCAGCCGACGAACCTCTTTGGGCATGGAGCGGAGCTTCTCCTTCGCTTCATCCGTGATCTCCACATCGTAGTTCACGCGCAACAGATTATCGGGCCGTCACCAGAAATGCAACGGTCTTCAGCAAGCTGATGGCGACGCATTTCACTAATAGTTGACAAGTCGCGTTGCAGACTCTAAATAGACGATATGACGACGCTCACGATTACCCAAGCTCGCGCCAATCTTTCCGCCCTGTTGGAAAAAGCCAAACACGGCGAGGACATTGGCATTGTCTGCGGCGACCAGATTGTGGCGTTGCGGCCCGTCACCGTGTCGTCCGACGACTACGCGTGGCGCGAATACGGCGCGACACCGGCGGAACTGGCGCGGTTTGAGAAGCGGCTGGAACAACAGATCGCCACGGAGCGGAAACGCGGAAAAATTAAACGCTTTTCCGGTAATCTGGAAAAGGATTTGGCGGATTGAAACCGCTGGACTTGAGCGGGACGTTCCGCGCACATGTCCGCACGTATCCCAAGGAAATGCGCGGAAAGATTGGCCTGGCTTTGCAACAGTTGGAGCGGGATTTCGGTCAGCCGCACCGACATCACGGACTGGGCATCCGCAAACTGACAGGGAATCTTTTCGAAATCAGGGTCGGGTTGGACATTCGGCTGGTTTTCCAAAATCGCGCCGATAGCCTCTTATTTGTGATGGCCGGCAATCACGATGAAGTGCAACAATTCTTACGCGGCCTTTGAGCTACTGCGCTTGGCCGGGTTGGCAAACCATGCTTCGAGCAGGACCATCAAGATCGCCAGTAACAACAGCGGCAAAAATAAATCGAGGCCACGACTGATGCGGCTGGCTTGCCGAAGAAAGGCCGATAGACCGGTAAAATTACGGACGGTATGCGAGATGCCGGCGAGCAGCGGCACCTGGGAACCGGTTAAAAATTTCGCCTGTCCCTCGGCAGCGGAACACCGGACCGCAATGGAGCGCGTGGTCGGCCCTGTCTTGAGAGTGTAAATACCGGTGCGGGGGAACACCGGCAAGTGGCCGGACTCGCCACGCCAATCGAGCGGACTACCCGCCATTGACTTGATTTCGGCCGGTTCGGCGCTGATGCCCGGCAAGCGTTCGCCGGCAATCAGAGCCACGGTGGGGTCGGCACCGGGCGCATGGGCGAGCGCCATCCCCTGCGCGATGGCGAGGAAGGCACTTTTCAACGGCAGGGTGGTCCAACTTGGGTCGAACGCCAGGCCACTGGCAAAAACGATGCCTTTGCCCACTGGATGCTCCACGAATAACGCGCGGCCATCTTCGAGACCGAATACCGAATCTTGATCGTTGGCCGGCAGGAGTGCCTGGTACTTGAAGGCTTTGAGCCCCCGCAGTGTGACCTGACCGGCTGGGTCGCGTAGATCCGTGAAGATGGAAGAGCGATTGCGAAAAATCATGACGGGCGCCCCCGCCGGCTGTGCCGTCAATGGGTCACAGGCCGCCCCCAGCCAGGCTGGCGAACGCACTGCGCCCGTTGCTGTCAGCGCCGGCACGACCAGCAGGTTGCCACCCAGTTCGACAAAGTTTTGGTAGCTGCCAGCCTGTTCCCAGGTCGTGACAATCAGGACCGGCTTGTCGGCGACTCCAAACGCCGCGGTCAATCCCGAGGCGGCCGGCGTGATCGCCAGCGGCAACAAACCGAAGTCATTCGTTTGGCCGGCAAAGAGAACGGTGCCTTTTTCGGCACAAACAAAACCGATCGCGGCTTTGTTATCAGCCTTGAAGCTATCGCCTTCGAGCCACGCTTGGACCCAATGAAAACCCGCGTGGGCGGGTTTGACGATAACCGATAGGCTTTTCTCGGATTGCTGAGGAACGGCGATTTCAGTGGTCCCTCTGTTATCGGTGTCGTCGACCCAGTTCAACCGCGCTGTCGCATCGACTTGACCGGGATTAGCAATCGTGATTTGCAGCGGAATCGGCCGACCGGCCAGCAGGCGCAGCGGCGGAAGCGCGATGGCCGCAAGCGAGAGATTCGGCTGCGCGGCGGCCGGTGAGGCGAACCGGTGAAAAACCACGGTCGTCCCGGCGCGGGGGGGCCGGAGTCCGCCACCCGGGCGATTCCATTTGGCTTCCTGGAGATCCGTGAAAATGTGAATTTCAGACCGGGTCGCGACACTCGCCTCCACCAATGCGCACGCGCGCTGCCAGTTCGCCGCCGGTTCGCCGGTCGCTTCCGTCTCGACGATCCGGTCGAGTGCCGCTTGGATCAACGTTTTGTCGGACTCCAACCCCGGCGGCAAGACCACGGTCGGATCATCAACCAGCGTTAATACTGCGGCCGTGTCTTTGCTGGTCAACTTGGAAACAAGGGCATGGGCGGCTTCGACAGCGCTACGGAGCTTCGATCGATCCCCGTCAGCCAGGCCGCTCATCGAGCCGGAGTTATCGATCAGACAGACAACCGCAACGCTGCCGGTCCCGCCCCCGATCAACCAGACGGGCCGGGCCAGCGCCAACAGCAGGAACAAGAGGAAGAGGGTGCGAAGCAGCAGCACGAGCCAATGGCGGATTTGCCGCCGCGCGCTGAGCTGCGGGTCAATTTGCTCAAAAAACATCAGCGTCGGAAACACGCGGGGCCGTTTTTTGAGTTTGAAAAATAGATGGAAAAGAATGGGCAAACCCGCCGCCGGCAGGAGCCAAATGAACAGCGGGTTGGCGAGGAGAAATGTCATGGAAGAATGGAAGATTGGAAGTCTGGAAGGTTGGAAGGAGACAGAAGACGTACTTTTGATTGGAAAAATGGATGGCGGGAAGGATAAATCTCACCCGCGTATAACTGAAAGAAAGGAAGGTTGGAAGGATGGTATCCTTCCATTCTTCCAGTCTTCCACTCATCCATTCTTCCCGTCATCGCCTTGCCGCCCGCCGGTGCAACGCTTCTTCCACCGGCAACTTCGTATCCAGCATGAAATAGTCTGCCAAACAATCCGTGCACCCCCGCCGCAGGATATCCAGGTGGCGCGCGACGGTGCGGGCGTAGGCGTCTTTAATTTCGCTGGCCTCAATGACCATTTTTTTTGCGGTCTCCAGTTCCCGCAATTCGACGAGGCCATCGAATGGCAAGGCCAGCTCGCCGCCATCGAGCACGTGCAGCACCGTCACATCATGGCCGTCGTGTTGCAAATGCCGGACCCCGTGAAGGATGTCGGCGGGATTTTGCAGCAGATCGGAAATCAGGATCACGAGACTCCGGGCGCGGATTGTGGCGGCGGCTTCGTGCAGCGCAGCGGCAATATTACTGGGACCCTGCGGCACGAGATCTTCCAAGTGAAGCAGCAGCGGTCGCAACCCCTCAAAACTGCCAACCGGGGGAAAGGTTTTCTGCAGTTTTTCGCCAAAGGTCAACAGCCCGACCCAATCGCTTTGATGGACCAGAATGTACATCAACCCGGCGGCCAGAAAACTGGCATACTGGAGCTTCGTCAGGGGACCATCTTCCCGGTACGCCATGCTTTCAGAGGTATCGAGCACGATGTAGGCGCGCAAATTGGTCTCTTCCTGAAACCGGCGAATCATGTATTTATCGCTCCGTGCAAAAACCGCCCAGTCAATCAGCCCCGGCGCATCGCCGGGCCGGTACTCACGGTATTCCGCAAACTCGACGGAGGCGCCGAAATTGGGTGACCGGTGCAGGCCCTGTTGTGCGCCGACGACGGGCCGCCGCACCGTGATCCCCAGACCGGTCAACCGATCGGCAAACGCCGGCGGGAGATATTTATAGGTGGTTGGGGATTTCATGGCGGTGAAAGAACGGAAGACTGGAAGGTTGGAAGACTGGAAAAATGAGTGAATGGAAGTCTGGGAGACGAAAACGACCGATGCACGCTTCCATTCATCCAATCCTCCAACCTTCCATTCTTCAATAGCTCGGCTCTTTAATTTCGGCGAGGATGCGTTGGATGATGTCATCCGTGGTGACGCCTTCGCTGGCGGCGGCGAAATTCGTAAAGATGCGATGCCGCAAGACCGGCAATGCGTATTCCCGGATATCGGCACACGACACGCTGGGCCGGCCCGTGAGCAAAACGTGGGCTTTGGCGGCCAATAACAGGTACTGGCCCGCGCGCGGCCCGGCTCCCCAGCGGACCCAGCGGCCAATGAACTCCGGAGCTTCGGCGCTCCCCGGCCGCGTCGCACGAATGAGTTGGGTGGCGTACAAGGCGACGTGTGGGCTGACCGGCACATCGCGAACGAGTTTCTGAAAGCGCAGGATCGCTTCTGCGTTGAGGACGGCCTGAACCGTCGCCACCATGCCGCGCGTGGTCTCCAAAAGAATGCGCTGTTCGTCGGCCGCGTCAGGATAATTAATATGCACGCAAAACATGAACCGGTCGAGCTGCGCTTCCGGCAATGGATAGGTGCCCTCCTGCTCGATCGGATTCTGCGTTGCCAGGACCATAAACGGCTCCGGCAACGGGTACGTCTGCCCACTGGCAGTGACGCGATGTTCCTGCATGGCTTCCAGCAGAGCAGCCTGGGTCTTCGGCGGTGTGCGATTGATTTCGTCCGCGAGCAACATGCTCGTAAACAGCGGCCCCTTGTGAAACCGGAATTGGCGGCTGCCGGTCTCGCGATTTTCCTCAAGAATATCAGTGCCGATGATGTCAGACGGCATGAGATCCGGAGTGAACTGAATGCGTTTAAAATCCAGTTGCAACGTGCCGGCCAAGGAACGGACCATGAGCGTTTTCGCCAGACCCGGCACCCCGATGATCAGGCAATGCCCCCGCGCAAACAGCGCGATGAGCATTTGATTCAAGACTGTTTTCTGGCCGATGATGATTTTGTCGAGCTGTTCGAGGATGACATCCCGGCCCCGGCTCAACTCGGTGAGGGCGTCAGGTGCAGTGGGTTGGGTTGGCATAAATTTAATGCGTGACGGCGTACATGACGAGGTTGATGCCGAGCTGGGCGGCGGTGTGGGGTTCGTAGGCCAGCGCGAGCGGATATTCGCCGCCTGTCCAACCCGCTTCGAGGTCGAACGGGCTATAAATTACCCGGAGATCACCGTTCAGCGCGATGCCTTCGAGGTAGGGCGCGCGCAAATCCGGATGCTGCTTGAGCACCGCCGGCGTGTACTGGGCTTCGCCGATCCGGAACACGCTGCTGAAGACCGGATGCGCGACCGGGACCGGCTGCAGCTGCGCTTCCGGTAAAATCTTTTTCAGCTCACGGCGGACCGCGGCATCGAAAGTTTTCAGGCCCAGCCCGTTGTTGATGAAGAGTGTGCCGTTGCCTTTCAGAAAGGTTTTCAGGGCGTTCACCGCGTCGGCATCAAGCGAAAAGTCATCGAGGCCGGTCAGGTAGAGAAAGGTGAAGCCGGATAAATCGTCTTTGCCAGGCGTGACGGGCACGCGCTTCAGACTCGTGCGGACGCTGCTCTGTTGCCGGAGCGCCCGCAGCAATGCGGCCGCCCCGCCGGGATGGACATTCCAATGGCCGTCGTGGCGGAGCTGGCCGAACACAAATTCATCCGTGGGACGTTTTTCATCAAGGGCGCCAAACAATTCTGGTTTCGCCTCTTCCCGGCCCACATTCGCGTAGCCGAGGAGATAGGCGACAAGGTTGATGCCAAGTTTATTGGCGCTTGGCACGTCGTAGTAGGCCGCTTTCTCGATCAACGGCACTTCGTGGTCATCCCACCCACAGCCGAGTCCATACTTCGACAGAATCACCGCCGCCCGGCACCCAATATAAATCGCCTCGAACTCCGGGAGATTGCTCGTGACATTTTTCGGATAGCGGACCTTGGTCACGTCATAGAGCATGTGGAACAACGGATGATCCAGTGGGAGCGTGCGCACGGGTGATTCCGGAAACGTTTGAATCATCGCGGCGCGAAATGAATCGTAAAAATAAGGGGCCCCCGCCACGTCGTCGGCGACAATCGTGCCGCCGGCCAACACATAATTGCGGAGCAATGCCAGCTGGGCCGGGCTGAACTTGATCGTGCGGCTGCCGGAAAAAAACAGGACCGGCGTCTTCGCTGGATCGCCGCCGAAACTCGTCAACTGGATCGTGTCGCTGCCATACGGCTGCCCCACCGCACCGCTGGCTTTGCGGAGGAGCTGCTGCAAATCGGCCGGGCACTGGTTCCAGTCCGCCACCTCGGTTTTGTGGCCGCTCTCATAAGTAAACGCAGCGCTCTCCCCCCAAATTACTTTCGCCAGCAATGTCGGCGGGCTCGGATCCCGCTTGCGTTCCGTGCGGCGCAACGGTGTGGCCGGCAACGGCAGCGGCGGGACCCCTTCGCCACCCGAAATATGCCGCGGCGAGGCCTTCGGCGGCGCCCCGAGCGGCTTGAACCACTCATTTTCGTCGGACCACCCGCCGGTCACACCGGCCACAAGCAGCACCGGCAGCAAATAAATCAGCCGTCGCATAAACATTTATTACCTCAGTTCTTCCCGGCCGTCCAACGCTCTTTGGCCCGGGCCGCAAACTCGCTATACGGATACTGGGTCAACAATTGCTGGAGTGTTTGACCCGCCCGGCCGGTCAGTTGCAGTTCGCGTTCCACTTCCACCAAATGAAACAATGCTTCCGCCCGCAGATTGTCCGCACTCGCGATCACCAACAACCGCTGGCACCGCAGCAACGCGCGGGCAAACTCCTGCCGGGCAATCTGGATCTGCGCCAGCACCAGGGAAAAGTCCGGCGCCAATCGCTCGACCGGCACTTCCCACTCCACGGTGCGCACCAGATTCTCTGCGGCCTCGAATTCATGCCGGGCAAGAAACGCGCGCGCACTTTCGAGCCGGGCCTGCCGCTGCACCGAAGAGCGGGATCGGTCGGACTCCCCCAGCCGGCTGATCGCATCGTATTGCAATTGCGCTCCCTCCCGATCACCACGCGCTAAAACCAAATCCGCGCGTAAAATCGCCAGCACTCGGCGCTGTTCTTCGGTCAGGTTGCCCGGCTGAATCTCGGCCAGCAACTGGCCGGTCGCCTCTGGTTGACCCAGTGTATCCAGCAACAACCGCGCGAGCCGCAGCTTGATCCGCTCATGGAGATTGGCATCTGCCAACTGCCAGCCCAAGGCGGCCCGTAACGCTTGCTCAGCCGCTTCGTAACGGCGGACGGTCGGCTCCTGAAAATGATTGCCCAGCGCGTAAAACAGGTCGGCATGCACGCCGGTAAATTCACGGCTCCGCTTCAAACAGGACGAACCAAACGCCGTCAGTAAATCGGAATCGTGAATCGCGTCTGCCCAGCGGCTGACATTCGCCAGGTCTTCGATGTTTAATGGATCCCGCGGAAGAGCCAACAACTGCTCCCGTTGGCGGGTCACCCGGTCGTCCGATCCATCATTGATTTGGTCCCAGCGCGGCGCCACATTCACCGCCTGCGTCACGCTCAATCCGCCCGCCTCCAGCCGCACCTGCCGCAGGGCCGGGCGCGGAAACGTGTGGGTGACCGCCGTGCCGCGGGCGGTAGTGCCGTCATCAAAACTCCACTGGTAGGTTCGATTCGACTGCGCCGCCACGACCGTGAACCGGTAATCCACAATGGCGAAATCGCCCGCGCGTGAATGCTCCACCGGCCGCCATTCAAAATAGATGGGCGGTGCAGCCACGACCGCGAACTGGGCAACCGGGACAAAGGCATTGGTCGGCACAACTTCATAGCGATCCGTGCCCGGTAATTTCCAAGCGGCTACAGCCGTCAGGCTCTCCCCCGTTTGAACCCACAGGTATTCGAGCCAATGCGGGCCGGCGGTCAGATTGATTGTACCACTGTGTTGTGGGTAGGCCCGGGCGTCCGCTCCGTGGCCGCCCGGCCAACTGGCGACCGCCTGACCATCCACCGTCAGCACCGACGCGTCATCGGACACAGTGGCGAACGCGTACTCGCCAGCCTGCGGTGCCACCAGCGCGCCGCGAAATCGCGCCACAAAGTTTTCGGTGGGGCCGAACGGGTTAATCCCCTGAAAAATATTCGGTACGAACCCACGGCCCTGGGTGTGTTTGGCCTGCTGCCACCGGTCCTTCACGGCGGCGAGGGTTTCGATGCTCCCACCGGTAAAATCGCGAACTTCGAGCAGGCAGCCGGCCGCGGGTGGGTCCCACGGCGTGACCGGCAACGCCTGGTCGCTCAGCGTGACGACATACCGGTCCTGCTGCGCGGTGCAATCAAAAATGATTTTGATCGGCTGCCCGACCGCCGCCCAAAAAATCTGCGCACCGACCGGCTGGCCGCTTTCGGTCGAAACTGCCACGGCACATTGCCGGGCCGCCAAACCGACCGGCCAAAGGGAGGCTTGCGCCACTGCTGCGGGCCAAAGCGAACCTTTCGCTTTCGCCAAGACGAGGGTGAAATCCGCCCGGGCGGGGACCGATTGAATCATCCACGCGGCCAACAACCAACCGCAGCCGACGATCCAGCGCGAGTTGCGTGGGGTGAATTTCATATCTGCCCAGCCCGTTTATCAGGGAACGGCCGGCCACGCAAGTCTGGGCTGGCCAGTCCAAATCCACGGGTCGGAATAATTTGCGATGCGAACGGCGGGCTAGGGACAGCCCGCCCTACCGGGAAAATCCAGGGTAGGGCGCGGTGTCCCGACCGCGCCGTCTGGGCCGGCCGACGACTGACAAACGAGGGACCGCCGGCCCGACCGGGAGAAATCCGCCCAGCCGTCGATCAACGGGTCCGTGGTGCAAATCTCTGCTTGCGGTTGCCGGTCCGCGTGGTGATAATTCCGCATGATGAACCGACCAGCCGACGGGCCCTTGCCACCTGCGGACAACCATTCGCGAACGCTGCTCGATCTCGTGCTGGAAAAATTCCCCGATACACCCCGCAAACGCGCGAAGGAATGGATCGCCGCCGGCCGCTTTAGCATCGCGGGCGCAGTGGTCCGCAAACCGAACCAGCTGATTCCCGATTCATCGGCAACACTGGATCTCCAGGGCCGTCGAAGCACGGCCGTGGTGCTGGAGGAGGAATGGCGGATTCATCCACGGCTGAGCTTGGTGTATATCGACCTGACACTGGCAATCGTCAACAAATCGGCCGGGTTGCTCTCCGTACCAGCGCCGATCACCGATTTGTCGGCGTTGAGCATTCTGACAGATTTTCTGGGGGGAAAATTACGGGGACTCGGCCAGCGGACCGCCGAGCGGCGCTTGCCGGCTGCGTTTCGTTTGCTGACGCCCTTACCGGTCCACCGGCTCGATCAGTTCACCACCGGTGTTTTGTGTCTGGCACTGAACCCGGCTGTGCGCACGGTGCTCATTGACCAGTTTGCGGCTCACACAGCCGCCCGTCAATACGTGGCATTTGTGGATGGACGCCCGCCCACACCGCGCGGCACTTGGCGGAATTGGTTGCGCTTCGACAACGAAGCCTTGCGACAGCATGTTGCCAATCAACCCGGCGGAGCGGAGTCTGTGGAAGCAATCACGCACTACGAAGTGCTCGAAGAATTTGTGATCGGCACCACCGGCCGCGTGGTATCCAAGATGCACTTCAAGCTGGAGACCGGCCGCACCCATCAGATTCGCGCCCAAGCCGCCCATGCGGGTCTCCCCCTCATTGGCGATCGCACCTATCATCCGCTGTATCACGCCTCGAAACGGGAACACGCCGTTGTCCCCATCGAATGTGAGCGGCAGGCGTTGCACGCGGAAACTTTAGAACTAACCCATCCGGTCAGCGGTCAGCGAGTAAAATGGTCAGTCCCACTGCCGGATGATTTACAGAAACTGGAACGGGTCCTTCACGGAGCAAAATTCAGCCGCCGCAGCCCGCGAAACTAAGAGCGTATTTTAATATTCGATTCCGGGAAAAAAGTGGAACGGGCGTCCCGCCCGTTCATTCGGTAATGCATCTGAAACAAACGGGCGGGACGCCCGTTCCACTATTTTAAAACACGCACTTAATCGATTGGAGGAACCGAATCGCAGCTCTGCTGCCAGATCCACCTGACGAGAGAGACTCGACCGGAGCCTTCCCACCACAAACCACTGGTCAGGGTGTCGTTGGCTTCGGCGTGGGCGCTGGGCGAGCCGTCGCAGGGGGCGCATTCGTAATGGTTTGGAATGTCTCTTGTAAATCGTGCAATTCGCGAGTCAACCGGAGGATTCGATCGGTTGCAACCACCGCCAGCACAACAATGACCACCGCCAACAACCACACGCCATGTTTTATATGCATAGATTCCATTCCCCATTCACGAGGGCCAGTCGCCGCAACGTCGTGGTGCGGGACCGCGCTCGCTTCGTGTTGTTATGGTAAGCGTCGACCGTGACTCGCGCAAGCGATATTCGCTTCGTAGCGGCCCAGACGGCGCGGTCGGGACACCGCGCCCTACCCCAGATTTCCCGGTAGGGCGGGCTGTCCCGCCTGCGTGGCCGCAGCCACTTCGGCGTGACGAAGGCCCGAGCCCGCCGTTCACATCGTAAATATATCTTACCAGTGGATTGGCGCAGCATCAGCGAACTGGCATTTTCCCCAACCGATCAGTTATACTCAATCGCAATCATTATGGCCACGCTTCCCGACGATTCCATCACACGCTTTCTGCAAACACTGGCCGACTGTTTGCACGCTGGGACATTTGTGCGGCTGACATTGACGCGACCGGTCAAGCCGGTGGATGGTTTGGAGCGGGTCTTCGGCCGGTGTGTGGAAATCAAAGGTCAATCGCAGTTGTCGTTGACCTTTCGGTATCCGACGCGCGACGTGACCAAGAACCTGCCGCTCCCGGAAGTGGCCGACTGGACACGCGCCCAAATTACGGGTCATTTCCGCGGCGCACACTTGAGCACGACCGCAGGCGATTGGCAATTGACACCAAAGCGCCTGATCGCCCACCCGCCGGCCGCCACCACCGCGCCCCCCCGGCTCCATGACGCGGCAAAACCGACGACCCTCAACGCCGCCGCCCACGCGTGGTTGCACGGACTCGGCGTCGTCAACGCGGATGGCACCGTCCGGCCGACCATGGCGGATAAATATCGGCAGATCGACCGGTATCTCGAAATTTTTACACATTTGGCTCGGGATTGCGGCTGGTCTGACAACCCATCCCTCACCATTGCGGACATGGGTTGCGGCAAGGGTTATTTAACCTTCGGCGTCTGGCAGTTATTTCACAGCACTGCCCGCGTGATCGGAATCGAAGCGCGGCCGGAGTTGGTCCAGGCCGGCAATGCGCTGGCTCAGCGGGTGCAGGCAACTGGATTGGAATTCATCGCCGGCACCATTGCCACGGTCGAGCTTCCAGCCGTGGATGGGCTGATTGCGCTGCATGCTTGCGACACGGCAACCGATGACGCCATCCGGCGCGGCATTGCTGCGGGCGCAAAACTCATTCTCGTTGCCCCGTGTTGCCACCGGCAGGTCCGGCCGCAGCTCGGCCGGCCGGAACCATTGGCTGAACCGCTGCGGCAGGGATTACTGGCCGAGCGGATGGCCGAATGGGCCACCGATGCGCTCCGGGTGCTGGTGTTGGAATGGGCCGGCTACCGAACGAAAGTCATTGAGTTCGTTGCCAGCGAACACACTCCGAAAAATTTAATGATTGCGGCGATCCGGGAACGGGCGCCATTCGCCGACCCGGCTGCGCTCGTACGCATCGAACAATTTAAAAAGTTTTTTGGAATCACTCAGCACGCACTGGACAGTTTATTAGTGGAACGGGCGTCCCGCCCGTTCAAAGGACCGGGAGAATAAACGGGCGGGACGCCCGTTCCACCATGGACTGGGAGACGATTGATTGGGGAGCGCTGGAACGGTTGCGGGCCGGTTTTATCGCCGGCACCGCCGGCGCCACGGATTACTGGCGGAACGAAAACGATCTCGTCAGTTACGACCAGACTTTTGCCCAGCGGATCGGCTGGAAATGGGATTTTGTCCTGGCCGAACTCAAAGCGCGCGGCTGGCAACCGCCAGGTGGCGAAGCCGTCGATTGGGGCTGCGGCACCGGCATCGCCACCCGCGCGGTCCTGGCAAATTTCGGGGTAACGGTCATGGATCGGGTTGCGTTGTGTGACCGGTCCCCGCTGGCCATGAAATTTGCGGCGCAATGCGTCCGCCGCTTGGCCCCCGATCTGCCGGTCTGGCTGGAAACGGCGCCGCCTCCGCGCGCTGATTTATTGCTGATCAGTCACGTACTGACCGAGTTGTCGGCACCCCAGGAACAACAGCTGGTCGCCCTCGCGCGGGCGGCCACCGCAGTGATCTGGGTCGAACCCGGTACGTTTGATTGCAGCCGGCGGTTGATTGCCATTCGGGAGCAACTGCGCGACGCGCAACAAATTGTTGCTCCCTGTACTCATCGGCAAACCTGCGGGATCCTGCGGGAATCCAATGCACCGCATTGGTGTCATTTCTTTGCCCCTTCGCCACCGGAAACTTTTACGGACCGGCATTGGGCGCGCTTTGCGAAGGAAACGGGAATTGATTTGCGCAGTTTGCCGGTCAGCTATCTCGTGCTCGACCGGCGACCGCCGCCAGAATTACCGGCAGGTGCGGTGCGGGTCATTGGTTCGGCCCGGTTTCGGAAGGGGCATGCGCTGGTGCTGGGGTGCGATGCGACTGGTGTGCAGGAGTGCCGGTTAACAAAGCGCGTGCTGCCGGAACAGTTTAAGCAATTGCACAAAGGCCAAGCCGCTACGCTGCAAATCTGGCAGCGGGACGGCGACGAGATTATTGGAAGCCGGCCCGGCTAGTTTCATGCCGGTTTAGAAATCCCTTAACCCGCGGCGCGCAGCCCTGCGGGTATGCGCACCTTACAAATCCCCGGTAGGGCGGGCTGTCCCTAGCCCGCCGTTCGCACCGAAAATAAATCTTAGCCGAGATTTTGGGGAAACAATCGCAGGTTGACGAACTCCTTTAAAGGCTTTATAAAGGCTGTATGAAGACTTTAACAATTACCACTGCCAAGAAGAACCTCGGGCAATGGCTTGCCGCCGCGGCGCGCGGCGAGGACATTGGCATTGTGGCCGGGGCAGACATCATCGCGTTGCGCAAGGTCGAGGTGGAGTCGATGGATTACGTGCAGCGAGAATACGGCGCAACCTCGGCAGAATTGGATCGTTTTGAGAAGGCGGTGGATGAGCGCTTCCGTCGCGAACGGAAGGCCGGCCGGTTAATGACACTGGATCAGGTGGAGAAGGGACTTGGACAAGCCCACACTCATTGACGCCGCCGTCTTTGAACGGCTCGGCCAGTTGCCACGGTCGGAGCGCGCTGAATGTTTATTGGCGTTGCACGATCTCCGGGAAACGTTTGGTCGCCCGCATCAGCAGACCGGGTTGAGTATTCGCAAACTCCGCGCCAAAACGTTCGAGTGCCGAGCCAACCTCCGGCTCCGGTACCTTTTCGAGAACCGCCCCGACTGCCTGTACGTCTTCGCTTTGGTCGACCACGACGAAGTGCAACGGATGCTGCGTTCAGGGACACTGAACTAACCGAAATATGAGCCACGGCAACCAGCCCAGCCACACATCCTGCGCCACCTGAGTCTCTGGGAAGAGAAAGACGGCCCCAGCGGACTGGCCCCACCGGAACCACCCTTCCGGCTCGAACTCACTTACGCGCCGGTCGCCGACGATCAGTTCGATCCCGGCGAATCATTCTCCGAATAGAATCGGTCTTGCCACGTAGGGTAAGCCCTGGTCGCCTTTGGCGCCGCCTACGGCGGGTAAACTTCCAGCTTGCCTCGCACCTGCAAGTTGGCCCATCCGACTTTTTGGCTTGCGCTCTG
>Ga0209083_1000899_pt1 | contig 37868 bp, 25 predicted proteins | sample AM7aDNAmetaG_FD_184132 | JGI IMG/M metagenome (GOLD analysis project Ga0209083, IMG submission 184132) | Freshwater microbial communities from Finland to study Microbial Dark Matter (Phase II) - AM7a DNA metaG (SPAdes) (version 3) | ecosystem: Environmental > Aquatic > Freshwater > Lake ... | reverse complement strand
TGGTATCCGCTGGAAAAGCCCCCAAAGTGGCGCTGGTCGCTGTAATGCGTAAACTCATTATCCTCCTCAACCGCATCCTCCAAGACCCCACTTTCCAACCCACATGAAAAGACAGTTGCTACCGGGAACATCCGGGGTAGGTGTCCCGCCTGCGTGGCCGTAGCCACTTCGGCGTGGCGAAGGCCCGACTGCGCCGTCTGAGCCGACCCGACCCACCGGGAGTTATCGATACAGTGTAGTTTTGGCACAGAACATGGGGGTGTTAATTTTGCGGGAGAAATCAACCGGATTAAAAAATTATCCATGGATTTGGGGAGCGTGCTCATCGCCAGCCGTACCGGTAGGTGGCGTACCAATCCTCCAGTTGCTGAGTCATGAGAATGAAGCCCGCCGAACTGGCCGGGTTCCCATCCGTCCAAAGATTAACGGGCGTGGCGATGGTATGCTCAATAATTGCCTGGACGTGGCTATCCGCAAATAGCTCACTCTGGAGTTTCGCATAATGGATATAGTGCCAGCGTTCCACCGACGCGTAGGTACCCGGCGGGGTAAGGTTGCCGGTGCCGTTGATCCAGTTCGGCGAGCCATCATAACCACCTTCAGTCAGCAAGATCAGCGTGGCCGGGGTCTTCAGGTTGGCGGTTTTACCGAGATTGTATGAGTTCATTGGCCCTGAGGTGTTCGCGACGTACGACATGGGAAACAGGCTCGTCCCATCGTACGCGACCGCGGAGCCGTTTTTTTGGGCGGGGTTGGCGGGACAGGCGTAAATCTTGTAGCTCTTGAGATACGGATAGGTCAAGGTTCGCCAGGAAGGGGCATGGCCATTGCCGGCATCCAACTGGATCCCCGGCGTGACATAGTCCTGATTGTCGTCAGAATACAGTTGGAGTCCGATCCCGAGCTGGCGGACATTGTTGCTGCAGGAGGTGAGTCGGGCGTTCGCGCGGGCGCTGAACAGCGACGGGAGCAAGAGCGCCGCCAGCACTGAGATGATCGCAATCACGACCAATAATTCAATGAGCGTAAATGCCGCTTGCGATTGCAACTGGTTCGGTTGTGATCGACAAATCACAGTCTCAAACTACCCGAAAATTACCAACAATACCAACAGATTTTCCCTTCCAAAATCCACGGGTAAGATTTATTTTCGGGGTGACCGGCGGGCTCGGGCCTTCGCCACGCCGAAGTGGCTATGGCCACGCAGGCGGGACGGCCCGCCTACCGGGGGAATCCGCGGTAGGTGTCCCGACCGCGCCGCTTTACCAATGGATAAGCGCCTGTGCCGGCGACGGCGGTAACTCCGGGTACATCCATTCCGCAATCTCGATCTGATGTTTCCCGTCGGTCACACCAAATGCCAGCGACAACTGTGGAGTGGTCGTGCCTTTGGAAATGGAATGGTCGTCGGCAAAGCCGGCGTACCAGCGGACGCCGTCCATGTGATACATTGGCCGGATAATGCCTTCGGGCCAGGTGCAGACCAGCGACCGGATCGCGCCTTCGACAGTGCCGGTGATCTTGTCTTTGCTGAAGGTCAGGTCAAACGGGCCGACCCCGCGCACCGCGACGTTGCCGACGGACAGACGACAATAGGTCCGGTCCAGCGCCACCAGCCGGACACTTTGCGGGGTGATCTGGATCGCGGCCTTGCGGGCATCGATGAGCACGTTGCCGTCCGTAACTGTGACCGGCGCGGCTTGGTCGGAATCAATCAGGTACTCGGTGTTCTGCTCCACGCCCTTGCGAACGCCGGGGGCAAGGGTTTCGTATTTGGCCAGTGTCGGTGGGTACGTCACGGTGACCGGCGCGGCAACCGGCTTGAGAACGGTCGGCTTGAGATCGGTGAGCTTCACGGTCTGTTCAATTGGCGCGGTGCCTTCGATCACAAATCCTTTGTACCCGACTTTCCCGGTGCCGCCGGCGAGAGCCAGCGTGACGGTTTCTTTGCCGACACGGACGCTGCCGGCGTTGCCCACGAACACCACGGTGCCGTCAGCGAATGCCAGCGGAGCAGGGGAGAGAAACGCATAATCGGTTCCCGCGCCGGTCACGATTTTCAGCGCGCCCGGTTTCAAGCTCGTCACGACCGGCGCTTGCTCGGCTTGCGCGCGCGGGTAGGCGACCCAGAAGTAATCCGCGCCCGGCGCTTTCCCGATCCGGGCGACGACGTGCTGTTCACACACACCGGCTGCGCTCGCCGCATTATTTGTAAATTGGCTGCCGTCCTTCTGGCTCACCCAGTTCCGGGAGACCGGTTTGTCCGTAAAGTACGTCGGCCCCGCGCCGCCCCAATAGCTCAGGTACATGTTCTGCTCCATGAAGGCGGGCTGAACCGGCTCGGGTTGGGCGAAGAGAATGTCTAATTTGGTTGGCCATTCCGTATCGGCGGTGATGTGCGGACCGGAAATCTGGAGGTCTGTTTTACGACCAAGTAAATCAAGGTTAAACCAGGATGCCACCGGTGCCGGTTGGCCAAAGTGAGCCGGCGAGGTGTCGCGGGCGGTGTCGCGGAACACGAAATAATTCGGCGCTTGCGCGGTCGCGCCCTTGAGGAAAAGCACTTGCCGATCCCAGACGAACGGGACAGGTTGCTGGGGGAAGTCGGGGGCGAGCGGGCGGACATTGCCGGTGCCGACGTTCAGCCCTTGGGCGCTGATGAATTCCGGCTTGGCGCCAGGACTGAAATACCAATCCGGATAGCCCACAGACGACCAGGCATAATCCACGGTGGGCCCGAAGGCATGATCGAGGATGTTGGCATCAGCCCACGCATGCGGGAACCGGTTCGACGGGCTGCCGAAGCGGATCAGATTGCAGATGTCGAATTCCTTGCTGGCACTCGAGCCATACTGGAACGGTTGGAAGGGCAGGAGCGCCGCGCCTTTGCTGTACAGAACGAAGTGGCCTTGATCCTCTGGCCAGTGGCTCCAGTTGTAGCCGCTCCGGAAAAACATGTACGTTTCGTCCGGCCCTTGGTGGGCGCGGAAAATAACGCCGACGCCAGGATAGATTTCACTCTTGAGGGCCGGCTCCTTGGGTTGCAGCCAGGGGCGTTCGAGCAGGGGATTAATGTCGCGCGTGCCGATGCCGTTCGCGATCCAAGCCCAGCGCAAATTGGCGGCGAGCTCGGGATACTTTTCCAAGAGGACGCCGGAGGCTTCCATGTAATGGCCGCTGTGGCTGGGCATGCTGTTGGCCATGCCGGGCACCATGCGCGATTGCCAGCGGCTGTCGAACGGCGAGAGCAGGTTCATGTAATAGCTCCAGTCCTGGCTGTCGTAGTCGAGCAGTTGCGCGGCGCCCGGGGCACCGGCGGCCTGGATGCCCATGATGCCGTTGTTGACCCGCGCGAAACCGTGCATGTGATACGCGCCGCCGTATTCAAACCAGCCGCCGCCGGGCGCGATATTGATGCCGGTCTTGTAGGTCAGATAATCGGACGCATGCCTGAGCCACGCGGCATACATCGGATGATCGGGCAGCAACGCCACGAAATCGCTCATGGAAGACGAAACGGCTAGGCCCATGTTGGGTGGGCCGGTATGCGTGCCGGCGCCATAGCTGATGAGGTCGCCTTCCATATATAGATAGGTGATCAGGGCCAGCTTGGCGCGAATGAAAGCGCGATCGGTGGCGCTCAGGCCCGGCCAGGCCAGAACATCATCCGCCAGTGCGGCATTGTTGTAAGAACCGCTCATGGAGTGGTGTCCCACGTCCGGCACACCGAGCAGGTACGCCGTCATGCCGTCCAAATACTTGTGAAGCTTCTTGTCAAAGCGCTCTTGGGCATCATGACCGGTCGCGACGAACGATTCTGTCACATCACCAAAGGCCGACTGTTGACCGGGGAGTTTTGCGAGGGGGGATTGGCTGACTGTTTTGCGCAACTGCGGAATCTGGTCCGGCTTGAGAAACACCCGCGGATAGGTGAGGTTGCTGTCCGGCCACTCAAGCTGGTAATCCTTGTACCGGTCGAGGCTGATGATTCCATATAGCAACCGCGCTGCGGCTAACGGGCCGCGTGTCGAACCGCGCGTCATCGCCAGTCCGCGTGTCGACGGATGCGCCAACACCAACCCCCAGACCCGTCGCCCATACGTGGTCGGCAGTGCATTCTCATGTTCCAGACAGGAGAATGGCGAAGTCTCGGAGGTCACCTCGCGCAACCAGGACGCGTGCCGGAGTGTCATCGGCAGGTGCAAATTGATCTGTTTGCTGTCGGGCGTGTGAATCTCGATCCCGAGAGAGCGGCGCCAATCGCCTTTGTTCAACGGCACAAATCCCACGACCGGATACCCATTGGTATTGGCCACGCGATCCGCCGCGTTGAATACGCCGAGCATCGTCCGCGGCGCATACCAGGAACTGTCGGGAATGATGAACCAGGCCGGCTTGATCGGGTCCGGCGTGATGCCGAGAGTCGTGATGGCCGCGGTGGAATCGAGTTCGACTCCGCCGCCGCTCGTCGCGTTGGCAATTTCGATCATGTCCGGCGTCCAACCGGACGTGAGCGACAATTCCCAGTAATCTTTGCCGTCGAGTTCATGCGCATCGAATTCCTCGCGCACCTTCGCGACCGGCACCTGATCGATCACCTGAATCGTGGCGCGATAATAGCCGCCATTGGCGAATGTGAGTTCGTAACGCACCGTGGCGTAAACAGGTCCATCCGCGAGAAGTTCGACCCGGACGGCGTACACCGGGCGGGTTGTCAGAATCCGACCGGCTCCGAGCCACGGTCCGGTCCCGCTGCGAAATGCCTGGATCGGCGCGGGAATCTTGTTCGCGGGAACCGGCTCCTTAAAATTCTGATTGGTCAGGGCCGGTAAGCGGATGCTGAATAATCCATTTTCCAAAATGACCCCCTCGTTGCCACGCGTGACCTTCAACGTGACCGGTGCGCGCGGCCCGGTGGCATCATCGCGCAACCGGTAGGTCACACCGGTATTGGCGGGCAATTCCGCCACGAAACTGATCGTCGCGAAGCCATTCGAGACCGGTGCCGAAACTTGCAGGAGTGCCGGCCGGCCATCGGGTCCTTGCAAACTCAATCGATCGACGCCGCCTTTCGGCACGGCCACCCGGTAGGAGACCAGGTCGGGTGCAAACCCGCGGGCGGTGTAGTCTTTCAGGACGATGGATGTTTCAGTGGCGGCCGCGACCCCGGTCACCAGAATTAAGCTGGCCAGTACCTTCGAGAATGGATTCATTGGCTTGGGAGTGTAGGGAAAGCGCCGGTTCGATGCGAGCGTTATTACAGTTGGACATTTGTTGTCGCGGCGTTTGCCTGTCTGTCGTGGAACGAGTGTCGCCCTGTTGATCGTTAGTCGGACAGGCGTCCCGCCTGTTGATTCAAAAGATTGACAGGCGGGAACGCCCCAACTCTGCGACGAAACGGGCGGGACGCCCGGTCCACGTTTGAATAGTCAGCCGGTCGCGTCCGGAAGGGCGCCTACCGGCCGAGGCAGTGGAATGGCGGCAGTGCCGCGATGCGCCCAAACCACGGTCAACTTATTATTTTGACATGCCCGGCAAAATTGGTATCACTACGCCGAGCGATGACGGTGTTGGAGGCAAACGCATCGATTTGCGGGACGCGGAATCCGGTCGATTCGGTCCGCTGGTTTTAGTTTTACCGGATCGGCTGGATCCGGCCAGCGCCTCGACTCATTCGCGACCATGAACACAATGACTGGATTTCCGAAGAACTTTGCGTGGGGGGCAGCGACGGCCGCCTATCAAATCGAAGGCGCGGCCGACCGCGACGGCAAAGGCGCGTCGGTTTGGGACATGCTCTGCCGCAAGCCGGGGGCGATCTGGAACAACCAGTCGGGCGCGGTGGCCTGCGATCATTACCGGCTGTGGCGGCAGGACGTTGCATTGATGAAACAGCTTGGCCTGCGCGCCTACCGATTCTCCCTGAGCTGGCCGCGGGTCTTGCCCGCCGGGACCGGGCGCCCGAACCCGCGCGGCCTGGAATTTTATGATCGGCTGATCGATGCTTTGCTGGCCGCCGGAATTGAGCCGTGGATTACGCTTTTTCACTGGGATTATCCGTACGAGCTTTTCTGCCGCGGCGGCTGGCTCAACCGCGATTCCATTGATTGGTTTGCGGACTATGTCCGGCTGGTCACGGACCGCTACTCCGACCGGGTGACGCATTGGATGACGTTCAATGAGCCGCAGATGTTTCTGGCGCTCGGCCATGTGGCGGGCGTGCATGCGCCGGGGCTGAAGTACGCCGACGCGGAAATGCTGCGGGTTTGCCACCACGCTTTTTGTGCACACGGCCGGGCGGTGCAAGCCTTGCGGGCCGCAGCCCGGCAGCCGGTGCAAGTTGGTTTTGCACCGGCCGCGTTCGTCAAGATTCCGCCGGGCCCGCGCGCGGCGGACCGGGCGCTGGCGCGCCGGGCCATGTTTGCGGTGACCAATCGCGGTCATTTTAATAATGCGTGGTACATGGACCCCGTTTTACTTGGGAAATATCCGGCGGATGGCTGGAAACTGTTTCACGATGTCCTGCCGCCGGTCCAGACGGGCGACATGAAATTGATGCATCAGCCACTCGATTTTCTGGGCGCCAACATCTATGGCGGCGTGACCGTTGACCCGCGGCCGGCGGGCACCGGTAACTACCCGGAGCGTCCCGAAGCCCAAGGGCATCCCTTGACGTTGATGGGGTGGCACGTGGTCCCCGAGTCGCTCTACTGGGGACCGGTCTTCCTCGCGGAACGCTACCGGTTGCCCATTGTCATTACCGAGAACGGCATGGCCGGCCTCGACTGGGTGGATGCGGACGGGCGGGTGCAGGATGCCAGCCGGATCCAATACACCCGCGAATACCTCCGGGCGTTGCGGCGGGCGGTGCGCGCTGGCGTGGATGTGCGCGGCTATTTTCACTGGTCGCTGCTCGACAATTTTGAATGGGCGGAAGGGTACAAGCAACGGTTCGGTCTCGTTCACGTGGATTACCCGACGCAAAAACGCACGCCGAAAGACTCCGCCCGGTGGTACGCCGAAGTCATTCGCACCAACGGAGCCAGCCTGCCATGATTCGCCCCCGCGACACGATCTTGTTTCAAGGGGATTCGATTACGAACGCTTTTCGCCGCCCCGAGGAAATCAACAATGCCTTCCAGCTCGGCGCCGGTTATGCGTTGCTGATTGCGGCGCGGCAGCTGCTGGAACGGCCCGCCGATCAGTTGACCTTTCTCAATCGCGGGGTCAGCGGCGATACCGTCCAGAAACTGGCGGATCGCTGGCGCGCGGATTGCCTCGAGCTCCGGCCGACCGTGCTCAGCATTCTCGTGGGGATCAATGACACCCTGGCGGGAACGCCGCTTCCAGAATATACCGCGACGTACCGGGAACTGCTCCAGACAACCCGCCGCGAATTGCCGGCGGTCCGGTTGGTTCTCTGTGAACCGTATGCCCTGCCGTGTGGCCTGATTACACCGGCCCACAGTGCCGATCTAAAACTTCGGCAACCTGTCGTCCGCCAGCTCGCGGCTGAGTTTGCTGCCACGTTTGTTCCGCTCCAGGCACCGTTCAATGCCGCCGCCGCCCGGACCACACCGGGGGATTGGGCCTACGACGGCGTTCACGCAACGGCGGCCGGCTTTGCCCTGATTGCGCGCGAGTGGCTGGCGCAGGTCGAGAGAATTCAAGCGTAACCACAACCCCCGGCTGTTCGCTCAATTGAGAGGAGTCCGACCTGACCCATGGCTAAACTAATCACTTCAACAATTCTTCACGGCGGCGACTACAATCCCGATCAGTGGCTCCACGAACCGGCGGTGCTCGCCGAGGATTTGCGCCTGATGAAACTGGCCGGCGTCAACGCCGTCAGCCTGGGCATTTTTTCCTGGGTGACCCTCGAACCGGCGGAAGGACAGTTTAAATTTGACTGGCTGGATCGGGTCATCGACGGATTGGCGGCGCACGACGTTCGGGTCATTCTGGCCACCCCCAGCGGCAGCAAGCCGGCCTGGTTGTCGCAGCGCTACCCGGAGGTTTGCCGGTGTCAGCCGACCGGTCACCGGGATCATCACGCGGGCCGGCACAACCATTGCCCCACCTCGCCGGTGTACCGGGACAAAGTCCAAATCATCAACGCCAAGCTCGCCGAACGTTATGCGGGACATCCCGCATTGCTGCTCTGGCATGTTTCCAACGAGTACGGTGGCGAATGCCATTGTCCGCTGTGCAAACAGGCATTCCGCGATTGGTTGCGGCACCGCTATGGTTCGCTCGATGCGCTCAACCGGGCGTGGTGGTCGAGCTTTTGGAGCCACACGTACACCGACTGGAGTCAGCTCGATTTTATTGACGGATCCATCAACGGGCTCGTGCTCGACTGGAACCGGTTTGTGACCGATCAGACGGTCGATTTCTTCCGGCACGAAATTGCGCCCCTGAAACAATTCACGCCCACGGTGCCGGTCGCCATTAATATGATGGGGACGTACCCCGGGTTGAACTATTGGAAGTTTGTCCCGCACGTGGACGTGGCGGGCTGGGACAGCTACCCGGACTGGCAGGGCGCGCCGACGGTCGATGAGAGCGGGATGGCCTGCCAGACGGCATTTATCCACGATATCTACCGGGCGATGAAACCCGATCGGCCGTGGCTGTTGTTCGAAAGCACGCCGAGCCATACCAACTGGCATGGGGTGCCGCGCGCCAAACGGCCCGGGCTCCACCGGCTCGCGAGCCTGCAAGCGGTTGCCCATGGGGCGGATTCCGTGCTGTATTTTCAATGGCGGAAAGGGCAGGGCGGCTCCGAGAAATTCCACGGCGCGGTGGTGGATCATGTCGGGCACGAGCACACGCGCGTGTTTCGCGAAGTGGCCGCGCTCGGCGCGGAACTGAAATCGTTGGCAGCGGTGGCTGGAACCACCACGCGGGCGGAAGTCGGCTTGATTTACGATTGGGAGAACCGCTGGGCGATTGACGCCGCGGCCGGCCCCCGCAACCTGGATAAGGATTACGAGCCGACTGCGCTCAACCATTACCGGCCCTACTGGCAAGCCGGGGTGACGGTGGACGTCATTGACATGGATTGTGATTTGACCGGGTACCGGTTGCTGGTGGCGCCGATGCTGTACATGATCCGGCCCGGCGTTGCTGAACGGATTGCCGAATTTGTCCGGCGCGGCGGGACTTTTGTCGCCACCTACCTGACCGGGTATGTCAACCAGAGCGATCTCTGTTTCCGTAGTGGATTTCCGGGGCCGCTCCGGCCGCTGCTCGGCATCTGGAATGAAGAGTGCGATATCCTGCACGCGCATCACGTCCAGACTGTGCAATCCGTGGCCGGGAACAAACTGGGGCTCAGCGGTTCGTATGCGGCCCGGCATTATTGCGAAGTGCTCCACCTCGAAGGGGCGCAGGCGCTGGCCCGGTATGGGGCGGATTATTATGCCGGGCAGCCTGCCGTGACCGTCAACGAGCACGGGGCCGGCCACGCCTATTACATCGCGGCCCGAACGGATGATCGGTTTTTGCAGGACTTTCACGGGGCGCTCATTCGGCAATTGCAGTTGCCGTGCGCGTGGGCGGGGGATCTGCCAGCGGGTGTCAACGCGCAGCGCCGCGGCGACCGCGTTTTCCTGATGAATTTTACGGACAAACTCCAGCGGATTACCGGTGCGCGCGCTGTGGAATTACCCGCGTTTGGCGCCGCGGTGTTGCCGTGGACGAAAGGATGAAAAACACGGGGATGAGTTTGTTGGCGGGTGCGGTGTTGGTGGCTTATCCCGGGCCGCACGGAGAACCGGCTTCCGCGGACTTTACCGTCGCGGTCGATGGGCAGCCGGTGGTGGTTTACACCGCGCGCACTTTGCAGGGTGGGCCGGCGTCGTTTGCATCGTTCGATTTTGTCGGGCCGCCGGTCAAGGTCAGGGTAACGGCGATGCGCCGGATCGACTCCGCAAAGATTTTGCCGATGGCGGCGGGCATTCAGCCGGCGGTTGTTGGTAACACGGTTTCGATTACGCTGGCCAAGCCGGCCAATCTCACTCTGGAATTGAACGGTAGTTTTGCGAAGCCACTCCACCTGTTTGCCAATCCGCCGGAAGTCGACCGTCCCCAACCAGCGGACAAGAACGTGATCTACTTCGGGCCCGGCGTGCACGAGGTGACGACGTTGCACGTGCAAAGCGGTCAGACCGTTTACCTCGCCGGCGGTGCGGTCCTGTGCGCGAAGATTCCGGCCGACGAAAAGCCCGTGCAGGAGAAGAACTGGCGGGGCAACAAGGTTTACATGCCGCTGCTGGTAACGAGCGGGGCAAAGAATATCACGGTGCGCGGGCGCGGCATCCTCGACATGAGCCAGCTACCGTGGCATGCCCGGGTGGCCCTATGGTTTGATCAGTCGTCCAACATCCTCGTCGAGGGGATCACCATTGTGGACGCGCCGGGTTGGGGGGTGGCGATGCGCGAATCAAAGAATGTCACCATTCGCAACGTGAAACAGATTTGCGCGCGGGAAAACAGCGACGGCATCGACATTTGCAACAGCCAGGATGTGCTCGTCGAGGATTGCTTCCTGCGTAACAACGACGACGAAGTCTGTGTCAAGACGCTCCTGCCGCCGCCGGCCCAGGAATCGAAAAACATCGTCGTCCAGCGCTGTGTCATCTGGAACGACCGCGCCCGCGGCCTCGGCATCACCTCGGAGACGCGGGCCAACATTTCCAATGTGGTGTTCCGGAACTGCGATATCATCCACGATTTCTCAAACGGCTACGACTGCTCCGCGTTGGCCGTCCTCGTTTCAGACGCCGGAACGATGCGCAACATTCGTTTCGAGAACATCCGCTGCGAAGACGTCCGCAACACACTCATCAATTGTTGGATTGGCGCGGACACGTGGGGGCACGACCAAAACCGCGGCCAGATCCAGGGCGTCCTGTTCAAGGACATCCGCGTGACCGGACCCACTTTCCCGGTCTCGAAATTAACCGGCTTTGACGAAGCTCACCGGGTGGAAGATGTGACGTTTGAGCGGCTGCAAATCCAGGGCAAACTGATCGGCAACGCCGCGGCGGCCAATCTGCAAACCAACGCCCATGTCCACAATGTCCGATTTATTGGCGACGACAAATAATGACCCTTCAGAATTTCAGCATCACGAACATTCTCGATCCTGCCGGCCTGCGCGGGCGGCGGGCGGCGTACTTCGCATTTGTCCGGACCCAGGCGGCGCGGATGTTCAAGCCCGACGGGACGTATCAGCCGGAGACCGAACCCGATGGGCGCATCGCCTATTGGGTCTTGCCGGCGTTTCTGGAATCGGCGGACGCGGCGGAACGCGAGTTTGGTCTGACGATTTACGCAGCGGGAGCAGGGTGGGGCGCATTCGACGTTTTCATGACGTCCTGCGTGGCGGCACATCTGGTCCGTCACCACCGGGAGTTGACGCCGGAATTGCGGCGCCGGTCGGAGGAACATCTCGCGCGGTTTACCATTGCTGGCAATGGCCGGTTGCCGTCGGCGAATGTGTACGATTACATGTTTCACGGGTACAACGACAACATGCCAGCGATGGCGACGCGCACGATGCTGTTGGCTGGGGACGTGCTCGGGCGGCCGGATTTCACGGACGCCGGGCTGTTTCATCTCGAAAGCCTGGCAGCGCATTTTCACCGGCGTGGACTGTTGTCTGAATATACCAGCGCCACCTACACGCCAATCTGCCTCGCCAGCCTGCTCGACATTGCGGAATGTGCGGTCCACAAGGAAGCCCGCGAACTCGCGCAGGCGTGCGCCGACCGGGTGTTGCTCGACATTCTCGGTCACTGGCATTGGGAGACCGGCAGCACCGGCGGCACGATGGCCCGCGCGTACACGACAGATGTCACCGAGACGCTGTCGGTCCTGAACGCCTACATCTGGTACATTTCTGGCCATCCCCTGACGATTGACCCGCGCGTTGCGCTCGGTGACGCCGGCTACGACGGGCCGATGCATCACGGCCGCAACCGGGCCTTCAATCTCGCACAATTTGTTGAGGTCATGAACGCCACCCATGCCGGGGTCAAGCCGGCCCTTGTCGAGTTTGCGCGCCGGCCCCGCGCGTACCCGTACACGATCCGCGCCACGGCGGACTGGTCGGATTCGGGTGGGAACGGCGGCGCGCGCGGCGTGCAGACCCGTTCCTTTCAACAACCGCAGTACTGGCTCGCGACCTCGTCCACGACCAACATGGGCGGGGTGACCGGACAGACGCTGGTTCTGCATGGTGCGCTGGCCGCGGTTCCACAGCCGGCCAGTTGGCGCGACCGCGTGTCGTTTTGGACGCGCTTGATTGCGGATGCGCCGGATTCCGGTGAGCCGACAAATTCCGATGCATCGCCCCATGCCGGCGCGTTGGCGCACCGACAAGTGGGCCCGGCGGCGGAGTCGGACCACGTCACGGACTGGGGCCGTTATCAGACCGTCCAGCAGGGAAATTCCGCAATGATCGTGGGCGGGATTGGTCCCGATCTGGAGGGGCGCGACGTTGCGCAATTGCGGTTTGGTTTTCTTGCCACGGCCTGGCACCGGTTGCCGGATGAAATCTTTGATAACGACCAGCCGGTCCCGGCGTGGGAGGGCCCGGCGACGCCGCACAGTTGGCAATTTCTCCGGTATGGCGATGTGTACGTGGGAGTTCGTCTCAGTGCGATGATGCAAGGCGTTGCCTTGCCGGTCCGGCGCGCGCTCCGGTACGGCTATTTGCGGCTCGAAACACCGGTGCTGGAAGGTCCGCCACGGCGGATCGACACGGCGCTGCGCGCCTGGACCGATTTCGGTTGTCTGGTTGAAATTGGTTCGCGGGCGGATGCGGGGACATTTGCGGAGTTCCGGCGCGCAGTGCTGGCGACGGCGTGGGAGTTCCACCATAACTTTTATCGGAGCAGCCGGTGGCTGGCGCGGTCGGGTGAACTGCAAATCGTGGACTCGGTGCTTGGCGGCACGGCGCGGTTCCTCGCGATGGATGGCGCGGTGGAGACGGAAACCAAGTTCGCCGCGACCGGTCTGGACCCGGCGTTGACGGAGTTGTTTCCGGATGGCCGACGGGTCCGGCAACGGCGGACGTTGTACCGGCCCGATTGTGTGACCACACCGTTCTACGACAAGCCCGGCCAGATTCTCGAATCGCAATAAAGATCAGCTGTGACCGGGCGTGCGTTCGAAATCGAAAACCGGGTCGAGCCGGGTCACTTCTGGCACCTTTTTCCCGGCGAGTTGCAGATCGAGGCATTGCAAGGCAGTGTGGAGGGCGGTTTCCGTATCGTAGCCGAGATAGGTGACCGGGATGGGGGTCGGTTGGATCGACGGAAAATTGGCGTGGGCGACGATGGTGAGTTCTTGCGGGACCTGAACCCCGGCATCTGCCACACCGCTGACCGCTTCACTGACCAAATGATCATCATTGATGTAGAGCGCATCCGGTCGTTTTTCCGCCGGCAGCGACATCAAGAGCTCCGTCACCGTTCGGGCGGGGTAGGGCACACGCTCGTCCAGGTAGTGCACCCAAGACCGGGCGGTTTCCAGGCCATGCTCGCGGGCACATTGCAGGCTCGGATCGATCTGATTCCGGTAGTGAAATGTTGTGATGATTCCCAGCCGGCGCCGGCCTTGTTCCTGAAAATAGCGCATGGCGCGGGAATGCGTCGGTTGGGATATGATCGCGGGAAACCGATAGGCCGGGAACGGAGCTCCCAGAATTATCCGGGCCAGTCCGTGTCGTTGGAGGGCGGGAGTACCGCGGAGCGCGTCGGGGCCGCACACCAGAATCAGACCGGCGAGCCGGGCGTGGTCGATGTCGTCCTCGAGTTCTTGCAACGCGTGTGAACGTTTGCCCCGGTCGATGTGGCAATCGGAATAGACATGCAGCCACCGCTGTTCTTTCCGGACAAATTGTTCGGCCATCGTACTGAGCGCATCGAGCCAGAGGGAGGACCCGCGCCGGGTGGCCGTCACCAGACCAATCCGAAATAGATGCGGGGGGTGCTTGACGACAAATGTTCCCAGACAACCGCGGGATCGTAAGAATCCATGGGCAGTCAGGTGATCAAGGGTTTTTTGGATCGTGCCGTCGCTGGCGCCGAGTTCATGGCACAATTCGAGTTTGGTTGGGATCTTGGCGCCGCGTTCCCACGTTCCGCCCAGAATCCGCTTCCGCAATATTGCAGTTAAATCACGGACTCGGGCCCGGCTGGGCTTGCTGGATCGATTGTTAATCATTCTATCACAAGGTATAATAAATCAAATCCACGAGGCTAAATAAATCAAATAATCTTTATTTTAGATTACACTTTTAATTGCAATTGACTCGGGGGCGATTAGATTACCACTACATTGAGAAAGAGTGTGGACACAACCCTCTGCGAGACGCTGCAGGTCCGTGTTGCATTGGTAGTGGCGCGGCTGGTCTTGGTGACTGCGTGCGGCCCCACTGCCAACTCCGCGCGGTGTCGCCAATGACGATCCTTCTCGTCATCTTGCTCGTGTTGCTGACCATTGTGGCGTGGCGCCGTCAGCAATCGCCCTCGCGGATGCTGAATGCGGTGTTGGTCGTGCTCGTGGTGGCATGCCTGGGAGTCGCCGTGGTTGTGTGGCGCCGGCCGCATTTGGAAGAGGCGCACTGGATCGCCCGCGCCAACCGCGTGCCGGAGGCGGTCGCCTTTGAATTGGGGTGTGCCGTGGCGCAAGCCTTTCCGCAGGGCGGTGACGTCTTGGTTTTGCTCCCGGGGTTGCCGGCAAAATTTCCTTCGGACGGGATTGGCGCAGTGCAGGTGAAAGCGTTGCAGGCCGGTTTTGGCCGGGCCAATCTGCATGCGGTGCCGGTTGGCTACACGGCCGCCTCGGACAATGAAGCGATGGAAATGCAGGCGGAATGGCCACGGTTCGGAGTGCCAATTGCCAAGGTAAGCGAATGGGTTGCGAAACATTCGGGAGCTGTGGCCGTGGCCACTTTTGTGTTTGTCGGGCCGGGACCGGCTGGGCAACCGGCGCCGTCGATGCCGCCGCTGTTTATGGGGGAGGTGCCGGCGGTGGAGCCGCGGTTCGGGACAACCGAGACCTGGCTGGGATGGGTCAAACCGGGTGGTTTGGAAGGGGTGGCCGTCAAACGGTCGGCTTTCAATTTAGAGAAGATCAGTGGGCAAAGTCCGTTGCCGGAAGTTTTCGAGCAATGCTGTGAGTTGATCACGCCGGCCAATGTCGCGGCGGCCCGGTCACGTTTGATTGGAGGGAGTCCGTGAGAACTGGTTTGAAAAATCAACGAGAGCGGATGGCCCCAAAACCTCGGGTAAGATTAATTTGCGACGCGAACGGCGGGCTAGGGACAGCCCGCCCCGGGGAAATCCGGGGTAGGGCGCGGAGCCGAGTCGGACGAGACGCGGTTCTCCGCAATCCCGACCGCGCCGTCCGGGCTAATCCGGCAGCTTCCGAAGGTCTTCAGTCTCCAGTCTATAGTCTAAAGTCTTGCCGTGCCTTTACCCTGGTGGAATTAATGGCCGTGGTCGTGGTCATCTGTGTTTTGGTGGCCGCCGTGATCGGAACTGCGAAGTATGCGAATCGGCAGATGGCAGTCGCTCGCGCCAAGGCGCAGATGGCCGCTCTGCAAATGGCACTGGAATCCTATAAGGCGGATGTGGGGTATTATCCGTCCAGTACGATTATTCGCTACTCCGGTACCGGCAGTGCCGAATTGAGTAATTCGTGGTTTTTGTACCGGGCTTTGACCCAACCCAAGTGTTATTACAAGGCCAGCCAGTTGGACATCGCCAATAAAACCGGCGGAGGCATCTATTTCAAGGATCCATGGGGAAATCCCTGGAACTATTACCGGCCGATTCCACCGCAATCCACCTCCCTGACCGTTTCGAATGCAATGAGCTTCGGCAGTTTTGCAATCGGTGGCCAGGTGAATCTCTCTAGTTACGATTTATTCTCGTTCGGCCCGGATGGTTGTACTTACATTCCCGGATCAGCCCAAGGGTATAGTTATTGGCGTTGGTACGCTGACCAATGCTCGCCTCAGCATGCGATCGACGACATCAACAATTGGGGGCGATAAACCGGTATGAGTTCTTTCCAGCGCGCGCGCGGATTTACCTTGGTCGAGCTGTTGGCATGCCAGCCGAAGCCTTGGCGCAGGCAAGCGAGAAAAGCGTTTACGCTGGTTGAGCTGTTGGCATGCCAGCCGAAGCCTTGGCGTAGGCAAGCGCGACAAGCGTTTACGCTGGTCGAGCTGTTGGTCGTGATCACCATCATTGCCGTGCTGGCGGCTTTGCTACTGCCGGCCTTGACTTCAGCACGCGAGCGCGCCCGGGGGGCGAGTTGCCTGAGTAATCAGCGGCAGATTTATTTGGGAACCATTTCGTTTGCGGCTGACCACGATGGAATGTTGCCGCCGGGCACGTGTGGGACGGGGCCCACGGTTTGGCTCTGCCGTGACAACCTGATCCCATGGGGGCCGAACTCTGGTCACACTGGCTTCTTCAACTGGTCTTCCGAATTTTGGCTCCGCTACTTGAACCTACCCTATTGGAAAGATAACGGCGGCAGCTTTACCATCACGAAGCCATCACTCCTTTTTTGCCCAAGTGGCTACCGTCAACAAATCCCAAAACCAGCTCCCAGTTGGTTCTACATCCCCAACGACTTTTATTATTATGTCCAGCAGCCGACGGATTATGCCATGCCGTCCTTGTCCTGGTGGCCGGGCTGGGGCACGCCCGATGCCTGTCTGTTGAACATGCAAGGGTTCTGGGGACAATTCACCGATGCACAAGGCAACTCGACGCCACCGATTTTCTCATTTGACACTCCGGATAACGGGGGCGCGAACCAGCCGCATTCATCGTCCGCGACCGCACCGCTGGCGCCGGGCATGAACATCGTTCGGATCGATGGCAGTGGGCAATGGATCACGAAAAATCAAACCTACTGGTACTCGCAGTATAATAAGCTCTTTCCCATTGGTTACCGGTTTGCTGGTGGTGGACCGTGGGGCGGGAACCCGTATCCGACATTTCAGTGGTATCAGTGGCGGGCGAGCGATGGGGCGCCCCCCCCATACTCCGTGGACTACAGTGCGATGCATGGTCTTGCCATCCCCAGCGTGAGAAATTGAATTCGACTAGGATACGAGGACCCGATGAATCATTCATTGATTGCAGTTGCAGTTGGCGTCGCTCTAACGAGCACAAACGCACTGGCGGAAACTTTGGTTATTGACCAGCCTGATATGGCCGGCTTGAGCGGGTTCCGTGCCCACTGGGACCGGCCCATCCCGGTCGCTGTCGATGGCGCGCGATTGCTGAAAGACAATGTGGTCACCAATCGCGGTCAGACCGCGGTTTGGGATGGGATCAAACCCGGACCGCTGGCCTTCGATGCCGTGCATCGTAACTTGCTGGTGCGATTTCCTGCCGCCGCGCCGAAGATTGCCGAAGCGCTCGCGAAGGGGCAGACAATTGAAAAAGTCGAACTGGTGCTGCCGTATCTCGACGAGGAGATCTGGCCGGCGGGCCAGGGGGCGGATTATCCGTGTGCGGACGGTTATCGCTACCGCACGAACTGGGATGCCGACAAGCTCTACCGCGCGCAGCGCCCCAACTGGCACGCCATCGCCTATGCCTTGCGCAAACCGTGGCAGGCCGACCCCAAAATTGGCCCCACTTACAACGCCGCGATTAATGGTGCCGTCTATTGGAAACGGTTTGGCGCATCGGACACAAACGAGGATCGCTTCCCGGCGCAACTCGGTCCTGTGGAGGTTTCGTCATACAAACCCGAAGGCCGACTGGATGTGACCGCTGTCGTGACCGAGCCGGTGTACGGCAAGACGCTGGCCGACCGGCTCCGAGTGTTGGCCGACTGCGGGTTCATTCTCAGCAAGCAGGAGGTCTATGATGCCCGGTATTTCCAGGGCGCTTACGAATGGGCGATCTCCACCGGGCCGCGTGCCATTCTCATCCAGCCGCCGACGCTCGTCGTCACCTTGCGGTCCCTCCGGGAGGGCGAGGCTCCCGCCAAGCCGCAGGTGATCGGTCATGGCTCGCCGGGCAGCTCGCCCTCCCAAGCCGCCGATATCCCAGCCTTGGCGGCCGCACATAAGGATCAGCCACAGGGCGCGCCGACGGCCGTGATTCCCACAGCCGCCGAGATTGCCAGGCTCGATGCGAAATTCATGGCGAAGCCGGCCTGGATGCCGGATTGGCAGTATGACCACGTCAAACAACTGATGACCCTCGAGTCTGGTAAATTGGAGCCGTTCTATTACCGCGTCATCCCGCAGCACGTCATCAATCGTGCCAAACAGGACGGCGAGCGGGCTGCCAAACTACGCAACGAGCCGTTCGACGCCGATTATTCAGTTTACCTCGCCTGGCTCGACTGGGTCAACGGCCAGCCGCCGCGGTTCTGGGAAGGGCACCTGACCGGCGCCAACAACGTCACCCAATGGTACAACTACCGGGAAGCGCTGCCCGGGCCGGTGCAGGAGTCAATTATCCGTTGTTGGACGGCGTGGTTGATGCCCGACCGTGAGACGCAAATGGATCCGAAGTTGCGGCGCCAGTACGACGAAACCTCCGGCAAGCTGGTCCATCCGATGGTGGATGATCCACGGGTTGGCAAGAGCAAGGATGGCAAGCAGGCCGAGTGGAACCAGGGCGACACGTACTACAAATTGACCGGCGACTGGCGGGGCAACAAGAGCTACTACCGGTCCGGGTTCACCCGCGAAATGAGCACTGCCAACTTCAATTCGAGCGCCTCCTCGGGCGCGTTGCTCAACGGCCAGATCATCGGCTCGGAAAACGCCATGGCCGATGGCCGGGCCGGGCTGATGCAGTTCCCGTTCTGGATGTGGACCCATAACGCCGGTGTTGGTCAGGAATACATTGATCACTACTATTGGGCCATTGCCACGGCCGGCAACAAGGTGTTCGCCGACTTTTGCGAGAAGCCCGAGGATCAGTTGGCCGGCTGGAGCATCATCACCAAGACGGTCAACGATCTCGCTGTTGGCTATCACCCCAATCTTAAAAAGCTGCTGGGCCCGGCCAGCCGCACCTACTACGAGCATGTGTTGGGTGAACAGGATGGGTTGTACCACATCCTGCACGTGATCTCGCCCAAGGGCGCGCTCAACGACACGGCAACCGGCACCTTGCCAGCGCTGACCGCCACCAAGGATTCGAAGGGGAATACCCCGCGTCCCATCAGCGCCTGGGGACATGACTATCCGCCTGCCGCCGTGGCGTTGCAGAGCATGTCCGGGCCTTGGGCTGACCCGTGGTTCGCCGAAATCATCGACGAGAAACCGTTGCCGTGGTCGGCACTGCTCGAAAAGAAAGTGGTGGCCGATGGTGACTGGGTGAGTACGTATTTCGGCGCGAACTACGGTCTGTCGAGCATCCGCCGATCGTCCCAGCGCATTCACGTGCTCGGCCAGTGGCGCCGCAAGGCCGAACTGCCGTCGACTATGCGCGACATCGGCACACTCGATCTGCGGCTTGGTTTCAACCGGACGCAGATCGGTAACGACGGCTCCGGCGTGATGAGCGAGCAGGGGATCTACCGCACTTATCAACATGACAATCAACTGATCCTGCTGGCACGGCCAAACATCGACACGATGAAAGCCCAAGCCGCCGAACATTCTTTTGGTCAGGGCAAGGTCCCCGCCCAGGAAATCCAGAGTGTCCAGTGCACCGCCGCGCTGTTCAGCTACGAGTTGCCGGCGCCGACCTGGGAAATCTACGTGGATGACGTCAAGGTTGCCGGGTTGCCGGCCACCGCGAAGAATGGTCAGGTGATTACGGTGCGCGATGGCGTCTCGTACCTCGCCATCCGGCCGTTGCCCACGGATGACTTTGGCCGCGATATCGAAGTGTCGCTGGAAGCGGGCGTGCCACAACCGGAGGCCTATCACGAGGGGGTTTGGATTACCCCCGCGCTGGTGATCAATGCCTACTTCTGCAAGAAAGAAGCCGCGATTGCCAAGGAGGTTCTGGAACAGCTCAAGGATGCCCAGACCGGCTTTGTGGTGGAGATGAGCGACGAAAAAGAGTCCGGCAGTTTTGCAAAATTTCAGGCACAGGTGCGCGCTGCCCGGTTGACCGGCGACAAGGCCGCAGTGACCTACCAAACCAGGGCGGAGACGCTCGTGGCGAAGTGGGACGCTTTTACCGTGAATGGCCAGGATCCCGCAACCCTTGCCAAGGAAAAGAATCTATGGCAGGACACCACGCTGACCCAGATGGGCCGGGCCCGCCTGGAGAAAAACGGCGCGGTGATCGAACGCGAGAAATCCTGGGCGAACATGATCCTGCAGACGTTCCCGAAACAGAAAATCTACGTGGCGATGAACCTGCTCCCGAACTATCAGGTCTACAGTTTCCGCGAACCAGGCGGAGTGAAAATCATCGCCGACGGCGCGTGTTCGATGGGCCGCTGGGCGGTGAAAGACTCGCGCGCAATCGACATCAAATACCATGCTTTCGGCGGCGACTACCTGCCCAAAGTAAAGGATCCCGCGCCGGCCACGCTGCTGTTCATTACCGGTACCAAGGGAAAACCGCAGGTGTCGCTGAATGCCCGGGATGTCACGGAATCAATCAAACCCTGGAACAAAGATGGTCTCGATGGCTGGCTGGTTTCGCTGGTTGGAAGCCTGCCGCCCGCTGACCAGATCACAGCGCGTCTGGCGGCGAAGATTCCTGAGTAAATAGTTTTGTTCGAATAGTGGAACGGGCGTCCCGCCCGTTTACCGGTAGTAGGACAGGCGTCCCGCCTGTCGATTTCTTTCAGATCAAACCAACGGGCGGGACGCCCGTTCCACTATTGAATAGACAGGCGAGACGCACTGTCCTACTACCAGATCGGCTGTCAGTGGGAACGGCACGAAGCCGATTCCATAATAGTAGAATGATCGTCCCGCCCGTTTATTAGTAGGATAGGCGTCCCGCCTGTCTGTGATTTATGCGGATCAAACCAACGGGCGGGACGCCCGTTCCACTTTTCGCTCGCAAGACGTTGGATGACGAATTTTCAAACTCGCTCCGACAGGCAAGATGCCTGTCCAACTATTAAACAAGTTGGAACTTTACCCGCCGCAGGTGACCATGGCTCGTTCGGCCATCTTCCCGATTGCCCAGCTGGCTTATTGGCTTGCGCTCCGCTGTCCGCGAGCGTAAATCAGCTCACGAAAGGAAAATATTTGCATTTTGCAGTTTGCGAACTGGAGGCAGCCAAAACCGTTGATCGGCGCGGAATCCACCGAACTTGATTTGCAGTCCCGGAGCAATCACCCAACCGACAGGCGGGACGCCTGTCCAACTCAAACGAACCTGAGGGGCCCAGCTTAGATGGAAGAGATTCCCCAGATCAACACGACCACCGCCAGCCCGGTCGGGGAATCCGTGGCGTCTCCCAATATCCGGCCGTGGCTGTTCGTGCCGGTGCTCTACGTGATGCAGGCGATCCCGGCCACGTTAGCCCGCGAGGTGACGACGTTGATTTACAAGGACCTCGGCCTGGACAACGCCCGCATTGCGCTCTGGGTGAGTCTGCTGGGGCTGCCGTGGATGTTGAAAATGTTTTTGGGCCCCCTGGTGGATTTGAATTTCACACGCCGCCACTGGCTGTTGGCGGCCCAGGCCCTGATCGTGGCGGCGCTCGCTGGACTGGCGGCGACACTGCATCTGCCGGGCTTCTTCCCGATCTCACTCGCGATTTTATTTGTGATGGCCATCGCTTCGGCCACGCATGACATCGCCTTGGATGGGCTGTATCTGTTGTCGCTCTCGAAACCCCAGCAAGCGTGGTTTGTCGGCGTGCAGACCACTTGTTTTCGGACTGGCCGGTTGCTCTGCACCGGCGGCTTGGTGTTTCTGGCCGGCATCCTGCAAAAACATGGGCTTGCGATTGCATTGAGTTGGACGGTCGTCTTCGTGGTGGTGGCCGCGCTGTACGGAGCAGGGGCTTTGTATGCGCGGATCTTTGTGCCGCGCCCGCCCGGCGATTTGCCAGCCGCCAGCGTGTCCGATCGCGAGAACCGCGGTAACCTCGTGCGATCGCTGTTGGTGGTGTTGGTTGGCGCGAGCGTCTATGGAATTTTATCCGGTGGCCTGCGATTGGCTGGACACGGCATCTGGTGGTTGCTGGGGGCGGACACGACTCTGGCAATCTGGCAGCAAACGCCGGCCGTGGTGTGGTTGAATGTGTGGGTGTTGCTCGGCAGCGGGGCAGCGTTCGTGCCGCTGGTGCTGGTGACCCGGGCCCGATTGAAGGGAACGATGATGGCGGAGGCGTTCACGTCGTTCACGCGCCAGCCGCGGTTTGGGGCGGTCCTGGCATTTGTGATGTTCTACCGGTTTGGCGAGGCGATGGTGACGATGATCGCCCCGTTGTTCATGCGTGACGCGCGCACGGCGGGTGGGATGGGATTGACGGTTGCGGAAGTTGGCGTGATCAACGGGATGGCCGGGATTCTCGGTATCATTTTCGGCGGGATTGCCGGCGGGGCGGTGGTGGGCCGGTTTGGATTGCGCCGGAGTTTCTGGCCGCTGGTCATTTGCATGCACGCGCCCAATCTGCTGTACGTCTGGGCTGCCGCGGTGCATCCGCCGGGCTGGTGCATGTACGGGGTGGCGTTCGTGGATCAATTCGGATACGGCTTCGGCTTTGCCGGCTACTGCGTCTATCTCATGTATGTCGCGCAGCACGGCCAATTCCGCACGAGCCATTTTGCGATCGCGACCGGGTTGGGTTCGCTGACCATTGTCCTGGCCGGCATCCTGAGCGGGATATTGCAGTCGACGGTTGGCTATTTCTGGTTTTTTGTCGGCGTGTGCCTCTGTACCATTCCCGGCATGCTCACGCTGCTGTTCATTCCGATCGAAGAAAAGTTTGTCACCAAAATAGAGTTACCATGAAATACTTATTATGTTCGGGCTTGGTGTTTGGACTGGGACTGCTGGCCGTTCGCGCCGAACCGGCCAAGGTTGTCCGGCCGGCAGTTTTGTTTTGCGGCGGACTGCACAATCAATATGTGGCGCGCCCGCTTCAGGCGCTGGGCATCGAGTTGGATCAGTGCTCGGAAAAGGATTTGGCGGACCGTCTGGCCAGCGGGAAGTACAACGTCGTGGTCGTGGCCACGCTCACGCCGGCCAATCTCAAAGTGTTGGAGGGATTCCTCGCCAAGGGCGGCGGAGTCATGTCGTGCAGTTCCGATTCCTATCCACGCGAGAAAGATTGGCTGGCCACGTGTGAATGGCTGACCGCCGCCGGCGCCCGGCCGCGTTGGGAGATGTTGCAGGACAATTCCAGCAGCAACGTCGTGCGGGATGTTATGGGCTGTCAGCTCACCTGGACCAGTGACATTGCCGAACCATTCAACCGGGGTGTCAAGGGAGTGCTAACGCTGCTTGCCAACAGCACCACTGGCTGGGAGCCGCCCATGCCGTGGGATCTCGCGCCGGACTGGAAAGTCGTGGTGCGCGCTGCTTCCTCGGTCAGGACGGTCATCGACAAGCGCAACGATGTGTCCCTCGTCCCGTGGATTCCGGCGCAAGGCCTGCCCAGCGCGCCGCCGTTGTTGGCTGTGCGCGAACAGGCCAAAGGCCGCCTGGCCGTTATGGCGATCCGGTACTACTGGGTTTTTTCGCCACCGATGAATTGCCCGACAACGGAGGCCATGTTGACGGCCGGTGCGGGCGGCAAGGAAAGCCATTGGCTGCAGGTCTTCGCCAATACCTTTCGCTGGCTGGCTGAACCTTCATTGCAGGCCGGTTTGGGCGGGGCGGTGACGCCGGAGAAGTTGCTCAATCCGCCGCCGGATGTCTGGGCGTTGACACCTGTGGTGGACTGGGCAGCCCAGGATGCCATTCCGCAGTGGCACGATCAGCTCCAGGTCCCGGGATTGATCGGGGCCCGGACGGAACTCTCCAGTGGCACCGGCACCGTCGCCCAGTATGTCGCGGAAGCGCGCCAGGCCGGCTTGAAATTCATCGTGTTCATGGAAGACAGCCTCAAAATGGATCAGGCCAAATGGGATCAGCTCGTTGCGCAATGCACTGCGGCATCCAGCCCGGATTTTCTCGCCGTGCCGGGCCTGACCTATGAGGATGCCCAAGGGGATCACCTCTACGCTTTCGCCGACGAAGTCAAGTTTCCCAAGCCGGCCATGCTGCTGCCTGACCAGCGCCTGGCAACCGTGCAAGAAATGCGATCGCGCGCCTATTTCGACTACGATAACGAGTACCTTGGCCAGCACGCCATTCGCGGGTTCTGGAACCACCGCAATAATTACCTGCACTGGGCGGACTACAAACTTTACAATTCATTCCCGATTTATTCCTTTGCCGACGGCAAACCGATTGACAGCGCCCTGCCGGAGTTTCTCCATCTCCAGGGCATCGGCGGCTGCCAGTCGGCCGTGGCCTTTGAATTTATGAGCAGTCCGGCCCAGGTCAGCGCCCGCGCGCGTGACGGGTGGCGGGTGGTGTCGACCCGGCCCCTGTCAGCACTCAATGGCAAGTGGCACGATGGGGCTTACTCATTCAGTGGCGGCCCGGCGCAATACATCAGCAACGGCCCGGAGATTTTGCTGTGGGATGGCCCGAATCGCCTGGCTTGGCCCAATGGCCAGTGGTGGCGGCCGGATCAATGGGAGTTTCGCGTTCGCCTGAAGGTTGCCAGTGCGGCCGGCCTCAAGAGCGTTACCCTCTACGATGGCGACCGGGGCGTCTTCCGCCGCTGGCTGCCGACCGGTCAAAAAACATTTCAAGAGGAACTGGTTCTCGCCAACTGCCAGCAACTCGGCTTGACCTTGGTGGTCGAGGATCTCAATGGCCGCCAGGCTGTCAGCATGTCGTTTTGGAACCGGAACCTGGTCAAGGAAGAGTTCTTCTGTTCGGATCGTTGCAACTTCCTGGGGAACTCGCGACTCCGGAGCCGCACCGGCAGCCAGACCTGGACGCCAGTCGGATTTACCGCGAACATGGGGATTACGCCGTCCAAGGGGCTATTGGACATGTCCGTTACGCCGGCGGTGTCGTTGACGTTGAACAGTCCCACTTTGCCGGTCGATGGGGCACCGGCCGGGTTCCCGACGGTGCATCTGAATTTCAGTCTGCAAATTCCCGGCGAGGCCAAAGCTATTTTCGGCTACTCACAGACGCACATCGTCAGCCCGGAGATTGGCATTGGCCAGGCGGACTACAAACTGGCCTATGATCCCGCAGAAGAAGATGCCAAGGTCACGCCGCTCGGCCACGCCTACACCGGAAAACAGCATGGGCAGGGCAACGCGTGGGGCAGTTGGCATCATCTCGTGCCGACTTTCAAGGCTGAGGGACATCTGCGGACTTATGCCGGCAACTGGATCCCCGGGGAATTCCGCATCGGCTGGCATGAGGCCGACCTGACATTCAAGGATGCCGTTACTCCCGATCCCAAGATCGGCGGCATCCAGGTAATGTATCCATCCATGTCGAAATGGTTGATCTATCGCGATGGCAACTGCATTGCCGGCACAAACTCGGCTGCCGCCAGCATTCCGTTTACGCGGGGAACCTTGGGAGTGCTGGTGCACGCCGGTGGCTGTGCGCTGGTGATTCCGTTGGATGGGCCACTGGTGTTAGACTACGCTCACGACGGTTCCTACCGGCTCAAATGGGTCCCCACCAAACCTGAAATAGCCAAGGGTGATCGGCTGCAGTACCGCGTGGCATTTGCCGGAGCCTCCGGCCAGACCACCGATCTCCATCAGCTGTTGGAGTTCGCCGGCAACTTCGGGCTGGCCAAACTGGGATCGGTTGGCTACTCGCCCAAGATTACGTTGGGCAAGCAGCTCGACAATTGCCTGATCTGGCAGTTGGACGGGCAGGGGGTCGGCATCGCTGCGACCGTGCCCAAGGTTAAGCTGAACGGGCTGTTGACGACGGTGGTGCAGGGGCTCAATGATAATTGGTCGGTGCAATTGTTGGACAAGCAGCGCCCGTGGCCAAATCACCGCGCACTGCCGATCCGCGACGGCAAGGCGTATGCCGCACTGGACCTTTTCGAGAACGACATGGATCTGTTCATCGGTCATCCGGTGACGGCGGATCATCCGGAGATCAAACTATCGGTCGCGTGGAAATCGCCCGGCGTCTGGTCGGTCGAAGCCCATAATCCAACGGACAAACCAATTACAGCCGCACTCGTTTCGCCGCGGGAATGGTCACTATTTCATTTCAAGGAAACCGTCACCCTGACCCCGGGCAGCAGCCAGTTCTGGGATGTGAAGCAGAATGGAAATTGAACAGACGTCTGAGAGCATGTTTTAAAAATAGTGGAACGGGCGTCTCGCCCGTTTATTCGTAGGACAGTGCGTCTCGCCTGTCAGATGTGGATCAATCAAACGGGCGAGACGCCCGTTCTACTTTTTGCCCGTAATCGAATTTCAAAACACGCTCTGAGGCAACCCAACGGAGATCAAGGAACCGCATGAAATATCAACCTCGATAAGCTGCGGTTCAAGTTGGTGGGACTGGTTGAAAAAAGGATTTTGGATTTACCCCTGTGCGGTGGGCAGTTCGTGCTCAAAGACCGGGGTTACCAATGTCAATTCAGGCACCTTCCGGCCGGCGAGTTGCTGATCGACGATTCCCAACGCCATGCGCATGACGGCCGCCATGTCGTAGCCGAGATAGGTGACCGGCACGGCCGTGGGCTGAGTGGCCGGAAAGTTGGCGTGGCCGATGACTGTGACTTCTGCGGGCACGCGGACTCCCGAAGCTGCCAAGCCTTTGGTCGCATTGCGCAACAGATGATCATCATGAATGTAGAGCGCATCCGGCCGTTTGCCGGGTGGCAACGACATCAGCAATTCCATCAACGACTGCGCGGGGTAAGTGAAGTTCTCATGTAGGCAGTGCACCCAGGCACTGGCTGTTTGCAGGCCATGGCTGCGGGCGCATTGCATAATCGGTTCGAGGTCCTCAGCCGAATGGTGCGTTGTGGTGAGGATGCTGAACCGTTTTCGTCCGTGTGCCTGGAAATATTGCATGGCGCGCGGATAGGCTGGCTGCCACTTCATCCCCGGGTAACGTCGTGACGGAAGTGGGGGGCCGATCACAGCGCGGGCCACCCCGGGTCGTTCCAGCGTCGCAGTGCCGGCCAGCATCTCAAGATCGCCTGTTAGAATCAGCCCGGCCACACGGGCGTGGTTGAGATCGCCTTCGAGTTCCTTTAGCGCAGGCGAAATCACCCCTTGGTCGCGGTTGCAACTGTAATAAACATGCAGCCACCGGTGCTCCGCTTTCGCCAGTTTCTCGGCCATCGCGGCGAGTGCGTCGTACCAGATTGACGCCCCTTGCGGGAGGCCGATGATCACCCCAATGCGGAACAGGTGGGGCGGTTGGTCAACGACAAATGTTCCCAAACAGCCGCGCGACCGCAGGAACCCATGCGCGGTCAGGTTGTCGAGTGCCTTCTGAACTGTTCCGACGCTGGCGCCAAGATCGCAGCTCAGCGCGATCTTCGTCGGGATCCGCAGACCGGGGCCCCAGGGGCCGTTGCGGATCCGCTCCCGCAGTAAGCCGACCACGTTTCGCACTTTGGCACTGTTCGGTTTGGTTGATTGTTTCCGAACCATCTTTCGTTGTCAGAATAAACCACACTTGGATTGTTAAATAAACCAAAAAATCTATGCCATAATACGAACTATTTCTTGAGGCTTAACGCCCTGGTTGTTATGTGTTAGGAAGTGCACTCGGCCTGCAAAACCATTCACCAAACGGCGGCGGTTAAGATCGCGAGTGCACCTCACCGCGCCGGCTCCATTGCTTTCTCGGCACGGACCTCACCATGGCGTGGTCGCGAATTTTCTAACGCCACGCCGGCGCTAAAGAAGCGGCGTACGAGCGGCTTGCCATGAACAAGAACTGCATTCTAATCATTGTTTGCGTGGGAGCGTTGGCTTTTGCAATCTGGCGGCTCCTGCCGGCGCGGTCACCGCGCCTGCCACCAGCCCAGATTACGGCGGTCACGGGAATCACCAGCAAGCTGGCCTGGCAAATCGGCCACGATTTTCCGCAAGGGGGTGCGATTCTCGTTTTGCGGTATGGCAACCGCAGCATCATCTGGGATGCGGATACCGCGAACGCCGAGCTGACCGCGTTACGCACTGTGTTGCCGCGCCCAGCCTACCAGATTCGGGACTGGCGTCAGGAAACCGGCCACATGGATGATGCTTTGGCGGCACATCAAGCGTTCAATGCCATTCGGGCGTGGTTGCCAGCCCATCCGGGGATTGTGGCATTGGTCTGTTTTCAAATCCTCGGCCCTGAGGCGTTCGACGAAATCACAACCGGTGGTCTCCCGCCGCTCTACCTCGCGGGTGTGGAAGACGAGCGGGCTTGGAATGATTTGATTCGCGAAGGTAAGGTTCGCGCCATCCTCGTCACGGAACTGCCGGGAGCCAATCCGGCACCGGTGGAGAAGCCGGCACTGGAACTAGTAACCAAGGAAACCTTAATCCGCGGACAGTAACGACCATGAGCCGCTCCGGACGCGATCGAACAAAAAACAGTTTTACGCTCATCGAGTTATTGGTCGTTATCGCGATCATTGCAGTCCTGGCGTCCTTGCTGCTGCCGGCGCTGGGAAGTGCGAGAGATCTCGGTCGGCGGGCGAGCTGCTTGAACAACCAACACCAGATCTACGTTGGCGCAACCGCATTCATCGACGATCATGACGGTTATCTTCCGCCGGGAACCAGTTGGGCCAGCGGCAACACCATCAATGTGAGCCCATCCTCGCCGAACCTGGCAACTTGGGCCACCTCTGGAGTGTACCCCCAAGGCAGTTTGTACACCTGGGTGCAGGACTTTTACCTGGGCTACCTCAACGTGGTTTTCTCGAACAACGTGGGATCCTGCTCCATTAGTAATAATGTGCTGGCCAAGAAACCGTCGGCGCTCTTCTGTCCGGGCGGCTATCACTACCCTCGGAATATCGTCCAATCTTCGTACTATTACGTCCAGCAATCGGCGATTGACTATTCGCTCGAGGGCTTGGCAATGGTCGCGGGTGGGCTGTGTGGCAATCGCGCGACCTACTCACTCATCAAGGCGGCGGCCTATTGGAGTGCTCAAGTGAATGGTCAGTCGGTGTTGTTTTCCTTCGACGCCGGCACGCGGGATGGCCTGTACGCGCCGCACTCTCCCGATGGCACCAGCACGAACTGTCCGGGGATGAATATTCTCCGCACCGACGGCTCCGGCCTTTGGATTAACCAGAACCAAACCGCGCTCGTCCAATGGCACAGTGGCGCTGGCTGGATGCGCCAGCCCAGCGGTTATATATTCAACAATGGACCCTATACCCTTTCTCCTCCGCAATTTCAGACCAGCGTGGGTTATTACGGCTTGGGGCTGATCAGCGCTGACATCTCGTGTAGCGGTCCCTGATGGCTGAAACCAGGTACGCAGTGAGCCTTGTGTGAAAACTAGCAACCAAAGCCGACCGCTGTTCCGGTGGGAAAGTCTGCCGGTTACGAAGTTGCAAGTCAGCTGCCGCAAATCAAGAAGCAGCATAAAATGAATTCAACACTCAAAACCATTCTCCAAACCGATGCAATTCGAATTGCGGCTGACACTGTGACCGGCAGCGTTGCCAGCTTCCAACTTTACGGCGAGGAATTGCTCGCGCCGGGGGTGCGGTCATCGGACTTGGCACTGAACGGTGTGCCATTGGATCTGCGGGTGGCACCGCATACCTGGACCAACCTCGGCGGCTATCCCAGCGCCGGTGATCCGGTTAACGAGATGCACGCGGCACAATTCATCAGCCACTACACTGGCTATGGGCTGGATGTGACCCGGTCGGTGCGCGCAGTGCAGCCAAACCAAGTCGCCCTGACTTACACCGTGCAGCGCACAAAAATCCGCGCTCTGCCCAAGTGTCCCGGTGCCGGCTGGGGAGCTCTGGAAGCGCCGTTAGCGGTTACTTCCCTGACGATGCCCTGCTGGCCGTGGAAATTCTTTGGCGACAAGACGCGGATGATTGCCCTCAACACCGGCAGCAACGGCCCACGTGAACATCTCGGCTACGAGAACGGTCCGGTGGCGGGCGTGAAAGCAGTCGTGGATACGTGGTTTCGGCGACAATACTCCGGCGTGCTCGGCTTGCCGGGCGCATTGTATTATGAGCCGGAGCGCGGTCACTGGCTGGCGATCACCTGTCGGCGTCCGTCGATTGCCTACAACCTCAATCACACTGCTGCGGCCAACGGTGTGGCATTTGATTTTTTGCCCATGGGCGAATTGCGGCTCCATCAGACGGTGCAACTGCCGCAGGTTTTGTTTCATGCCGGGCGCAACCGGGAAACGATGGAGCAATTTCTGGCCGAGCAACTGTTTCGGTATTATGAGGAACCGGCGGACTGGGTCTGGCGGACGACTTGGTGCAGTTTGTCGGCGGTGCCGGAAAGCTTTGCGTCGTGGCAGCAGGTCCATCAGGCAGCGCTTCGCCTCACCGAGCGTGGTGGCGCCACCGGGATCTTTCTGATGTCGCACCAGCGGAATCTGGCGTTCGGCGGTACATCCCCGAATGGTGTCGGACCGTGCGAAGAACTGGGGCCGCGCTGCGAGTTTGAGAAAATGGTGCGCGACCTGAAATCGCGTGGCATCCGGCTGATGACCTGGTGGTCCACTTGCGGTTTTAATCCGCAGGGCGATGTCGATCCAGACTGGTTTGTGCGCGGCGTGGATGGGGATTGGTTGCCAGCGTGGGGCCTGCCGCACCAGCCGCACATCGTTTACATCAACCCATTGCATCCCGGCTACCAGGCGTTCTTTGCACGACAGATGCAGTATTACCTTGGCGATCTCGGAATGGACGCGGTGCATTTCGATTGTGCCGGTTTTTCGTACCCGTGTGACTTCGCACCCCGCTCGTTCATGCGGTATCCGTCCGACCTGATGCTGGCCAACGTGCGGTTCTTTGATTTCGTCCGCGAAACCTTCCAGCGGATCAAACCGGAAGCGGCCGTGTTCACCGAAGGCCACGGGCTGGATGCCTTCAGAAACATCACATCACTGATGACCAACACGCCGTCTGAAGCCGATGGCTTAAGTCCGCGGACGCTCCTGCTTTCATTGCAGCAGCGTGCCGGCAAGCGGCTCGCGGTGCGATCCGGTTGTGAGGCCGACCTCGGCAGCGGCTGGGTCGAAATTCCTGAACCCGATCTCGGCAACAGTTGGGGCGAAGGCGCGAAGCCAGCGGACGCCGATCGCATCCTGGAAGGTTATGCGCGAGTCGGCGCTGATCCGTTCAATATCCTGTTGACGCGGCTCGTGAGCGAACACGGTTGCCGGGCGGCGCGCCACCTGTCGTGCGGCGGCGGCGTGTCGCTGCTGGGCCGGTATCTGGTGGTGCCTCAACCGCGAAAGGACACGATTGCCGCTGCCGCGCTGGTGCCTGTTCCCAAGGGCGAACGACTCACTGGCGGCGTGCGCGTCACCTTGCCGGCGGAAGTGCGGCGGTTGCGCAATTTGATCACCGGCCAGACGATTGAGTCCGAGAATGGTGCTTTCGTGCTTCATGACCGCGGGATTTTTGAACTGGAGTGAAATTGCCGTTAACCAAAATGGAGAAAGTTATGAAAAGACTGTTACGTCTGGGTGTGGCGGTGGGGCTGGGGTTGCTGACGGTGCACGCCGGGGCGGTGCCGACCGAGGAGTTTGTCGGCCCGTTGCCGGGATGGAAGAACTTGAAGACGGATTTCGGGGCCAAGGGCGACGGCAACGCAGACGACACGGCGGCGTTTCAACGCGGCTTGGACGCCTTGCCACTGCACGGCCAGGGGAAGGCGGACGATGCGCGCGTGCTCTTTCTGCCGGCGGGCACCTATCGGATCACCGCGCCGTTGGTGTTCACGAACCGCATGGCCATTGTGCTGTTGGGCGAGCATCCGGAACGGACGCGTGTGGTCTACGACGGTCCAGCCGGTGCGGCGATGTTGCTTTGCAACGGGGTGAGCTATTCGAAGTTTGGTCGGATTACCTGGGACGGAAGCGGCAAGGCCAAGGTCGCGGTTGCCCATCAGTGGGACCCGGTCGCGAAGGCCGGCCCGGCCGTGACGTATATGGAACATGCGGATGAAGTTTTCCAGGATGTCGGCAAAGGGTTGATTATGGGACGGGTGGTGCCGGTCCTCGACAAGGATGGAAAGATTGTTTGGTACAACCATGGAATGGATGCGGAGACGCTGATCAAACGCTGCCAGTTCATTCGTTGTTCCGTTGTCGGGCTGAGCATCGAGAGCTTTAACGCGCTGGATATCTGGACATGGGACAGCGAGTTTGTCGACTGCGCGGTGGGCGCGTCCAACTGCGCGCCGGGCGAGTATGGCGGCGGACATTTCCACGTCTACCGGTCAGTATTTCGTAACTCAAAGGTGGCCGATATCCGCACCGGCCACACCAGTTACTTTGGGATCCGGCTCAATACCTCGATTGGTTCACGGCGGTTCATTGAGACAATGCGTCCGACCGGCTACGGCAAGGACAACTATTTTGGCCGGTGGAATGATGCGGACACCCATGGCGCAGAAATGTCGGTCTTGCATAATCGCATCCTCAATCCGCAAGACCCGACGCCGATCTGGATCAACCAGCACGGGCCGCTGGTCTTGATCGACAATACCTTTGTTGTGAAGCCGACCGGCACTCAGCCGGTCGTGCAGCTGACGCCGCCGACTGACGGCGCGCAATGCATCAGCATCGGCAACCGGTTCTACGGCGCGGCTGGCGTCGAAGTCAAAGGCCACTTGTTCCAGCAGGACAATCAGACACTGGAGATCAGCAAGGCTGACGTGACGGTGCCGGAGTTGTCGCCCACTGCTCCGAATGTGAAACGCCGCGTTTTCGCGCTGACGAGCAAGGCGACCACGGCAGAGATCCAGCAGGCGATTGACGACGCGGCTAAACTTCGCGGTCAGAAACCGGTTGTGTATCTGGCAGGCGGCCGCTATTCGGTCGACCAGACCTTACGCATTCCGGCCAATGCCGATCTCCAGCTTCTCGGCGATGGCATCGAGAGCACGCTGTTGTGGGAAGGCGCGACCAACGGGACGATGCTGCGCGTCGAAGGCCCGACGCGCGTCACGCTCCGCGATTTCAGCATTACCGGCATTTGGAACAAGAACGGGACGCCGCTGGGGCGGGGGATTGAGTTCGTCAACGTCGATCAGCCCGGCGGATTGATCTGGCTGGACCAGGCGAGCGCAGGGAATTGCGTCCGCCAAGGGCTGGTCTTTCAAGGGTTGGCGCAGACGCGCGTCGAGGCCATCGGTTGCGGCGCGGGCGGCACCAGCGATGGCGCGGGGTTGGTGGTGGACGGCAGTGGGAAAACACCCATCGGCTTCTTCGGGAGCGCCGGATCGAACAACAAGCAGACCCACCTTGTGCGCAACGGCGGCAACCTGGTGGTCTGGGATACCTGGTACGAAACGGCCGTGGGTACGAAAGGTTCCGAACCGCGCTACATTCACCTGACCGACCGTGGCCAACTCACGTTCTTCGGCGGAGTGATTGCCACATTGCCCGGTCCGGAAGCCCGGCGCGATCTGCCGGCCGTTGAGCTCGATGGCTTCAATGGAAACCTGGTATTAATCTGCGCCAGCTTCAACTCGATGAATCCGCAGGTGCGGTTGGCCGGCACCGGCCAGAACATGGCCTTCCTCGCGCTCGGAGTCGACTTCGCCGAGACCGAGCCGCGTCTTGACGTGCAGGCCAAGGAAGCGTTTGTCGCGACGTTGAGTTGCCGGCAGAATGCCGAGAAGGGCACGCACAAGCCGCTGCCCGACACCGGTAACCCTGACCCGGCCCGGTTGCGGCAGCTGCTCGCGCCCGCCCGCGAAGTGTTGCCCACGGACTGGCAGCCGGCCCCTGAAGGCGCGACCGACCTGCGCATCCATCGCGTCATGGTTCGTTACAAGGTCGGCGAGGGGATGATATTCTCTGGTGGTCAGACGCATCCTTCCAATCCTGGGCGGTGAACCTCTGGCGATCGGCGATCTTCGAGAATCCGGATCAATTGTTGGAAGGCCCTTGCCACGCTCTGAGCGAGGTCGAATGGCTCCAGTCGGACCGGGCTGTAGCAGCGGCGTCCCTGGCCGCTTTGGGTGAACGAAACCCGGAAGGACGCCAGTGACGGCGTCCCGTAATAGTAGGACAGGCATCTCGCCTGTCGATTATTCACGCTGACAGGCAAGATGCCTGTCCTACTACCGGATGGGGAATCGCGAGTCCATCTCGGACCTGTCAAAGCATCTCGCCGGATGTTTTACCGGGTGCAGCCTTTGCCCGACTCAGGACTTGGGACTCAGGACTAAGGACTATTGCCGATAGACTCGCCGTTGTTTGCTTGACGCCACCGTCGAAAAGCCGAACACTATTGCCGGCATGGATGAAATCGCGCAACGCTTCGTAGTCGTTTTTGTCGGTTACTCGATTCACCGGATCATGGGGGATTGAGATGAAAACAGTTTATCTGGAAACCACGTTTATCAGTTATCTGGTATCGGAGCCGAGCCGGGATGTGATTGTGGCGGGGCATCAGCAGATCACGCGGGAATGGTGGTCGCACCGGCGACCGGTGTTCACCTGCTACGTGTCGCAGGAGCTGTTGGACGAGGCGGGACAAGGCGACGCGGGACAGGTGGTGAAGCGTCTGGCCATCGCCCAAGCCTTGCCGAAACTGCCCATCACTCCGGCGGTCGCACGGCTGGCGGACGCCATGGTTCGCACCGGCGCAGTGCCCCGCAAGGCGGCTCGGGATGCGGTGCATGTGGCAGTGGCAGCGGTGGCGGCCGTGGACTATGTTCTGACATGGAACTGCAAGCATATTGCCAATCGCGAGGTGCTGCCGCGCATCGAAGCGGTCGTCCGGGCACAGGGCTGGAAGATGCCTGAAATTTGCACGCCGGAAGAACTGATGGGAGACGAGTGGACGGGAGGCGAATTGAAATGAAAGTCAAAGAACAATGGGACGACCCGATTGTGGCCGAGGTGCGAAGGGTGCGGGATCGGCTGGCAAAGCAATTCCAGTACGATGTCAAAGCCATTTGCGCGGATTTGATGAAACGGCAGGGTGCAACGGTGAGCATTGAAGAGTTGGGCACGGGGAAATATCCAGAAGCCAAAATCAAGCCGGCGCTGGTGCGGGAAACGCCACCCCGGCAACGCAAGCCGCGTTAGGCACAGGGCAAGAAACAGAGACACTTACGGATGTTGAGGGTTGAGGGACGAGGGGGGGGGCACAGCAGCAGTCAGATGTCAGCGGTCAGAAGTCAGCCCCGAATGGCTTCGGGGACAAGTCGGTCAGCGATCAGCCCAGCGCGGTCTTTGACCCGCAGGAAAATGCCGACATCCGGCTGCACCGGCCATCGACCCACCGCCGAATGTCCAACGCCGCCTAAACTTGCCACGCGGAACATTCTGACTTTCTGTCACCCTGCGCGCCACGCCGAAGTTGGACGAAGGCGGGAGCCCGTCGAAGGGAAGCATCTCGCCGGATGCCTGACCCAGGACTTTGACCCAGACATCCGTTGTCGGGGCGGACTCCCCGCAAAACCCATTTGATGCCGCGCTTGCCGGAAAAAGGGGGGGCGGCTAAATGGGCACGAGATTATTTTCACGTCCTGCGCGACGGAGAGCAACAATGCGGCGATTCATGCGGCATTGCAGGCGACCGGTAAGCGGCACATCATCACATCGGCAGTGGAACATTCGTCGGTGCTCAACTACTGCAAAGCACTGGAAAAACCGGCGGTTGACCACGGATTACACGGATCACACGGATATGCTGAGGTAGGGACGGCTGTCCCAGCCGTCCGCGAACGGCGAGCGATTTACCACGAAACAGACGAAAGCGGCGGATACCGGGTGACCTACCTACCGGTGGACCGGGACGGATTGTTGACGCTGGCGGACTTGGTGAATGCCATCACGGATGAGACCGCAGTGGTGTCGCTGATGTGGGCGAACAATGAGACGGGGTATTGTTCCCGGTGAAAGAGATTGCTGATCCTGCTTGATCAAGAAGGCATCTGTGCATCGTCGGGTTCGGCATGTCTGGCGGATTCCGATGAGCCGTCGCACGTCGTGAAGGCAATGAAACCGGAGTCAACGGCATCCCGGCAGATGATTCGGTTTTCGTTGGATGCCGGGAATACGATGGCGGAGATCAAGACGGTACTGGCGGCTGTAAAAACAACCATTGGCATGCTGCGGGCTTGAATGCGGTGTTGTTTTGCGGTACGTATCTCTCATGAGTACGATCACCGCGATTTTGGAAGCTGATCCTGACGGGACGCTGCACTTGCCCGTGCCGCAGAACTTGCGGCGTGGGAAAGTGAAGGTCGTTGCCACTTTGGAAAGCGAGTCGGCGCCAACCAGCCGCCCGACGCGGGAGACGGTGCTGGCCGCACTCCAGCGATTGCGGGTCCGCGGTACTTTTCGGGAAATCACCGATCCCGTGGCGTGGCAGCGTGAAATCCGTAAAGACCGTCCGCTGCCGGGCCGTGAAGCATGAATCTGTTGGACAGCAACATCGTCATCGCCGCGGCGTCACGGAACGACGCGGCAATGGATCGCGCCGTGTTGGAAGAATCATATTCGATATCCGTGGTGACGCGGATCGAAGTGTTGGGATTTCCACGGCTTACGCCGGAAGACAAGACGGATCTGCTGGCGTTTCTCGCTGGCGGCCAGGAATTCGCGCTCGACGAAGCGGTGGTGGAAGGTGCGGTACGATTGCGACAGGAACGGCGAATGAGTCTCGGGGATGCCATCATCGCCGCCACGGCACTGGTTCATGATCTTCCGCTGATGACGCGGAATGTGGACGACTTCAAACACGTCACTGGTCTGCACCTCATCAACCCCTTTGCGTCCGCTGTCTGATTCCCACGCTGGCCGCCGATCATTCTCCGTGAGCATCTACGCCACACTGTGGAAGTTGAAATTCCCCAAGGAGGGCGACTTCATCCACGGCTGCGAATGGATTGAAGTCATTGCGCAGGCAGTGCCGGCGCACGTCGGGTCGCCGACACCCGGTTGCGGTTACGAGGACGGCGATCCCTGTAGGGCATTCCTACCGCCTGCTGTCGAGACGGATGCCGAGGGCGACGCTCCATTTCACCGCGCTGTGGCCATCGTCACCGAACACTCGATCAAAGGCACGGAACGCAGCGGCCAGGAATTCGCCAGCCCGCTGTTGCTGCTGACCGGCGAAGAATACGCCCGCATGACCTTCGACGAACTCCACCAGCGTATCTGCGGCGCCCTGCGTGCCAACCGTTCGCCGGTGGTTGCGCAGGTGCTTTTGCCCGACGGCACACATAAGATAATTCGAGCGAAAAGAAGTCGTAGCTGACCGCTAAGTCCTGGACGTTCAAAGTTGAAAGTTGAGCGTTCAGCGTTAAGGCGTATCCGTCCATCCTGGGCGCATCGTTGTGCGCCGGTCTCAGACCGCGCACTCCGAGTCGACCGAAGGTCTCCCGTCGCAGGCTGGCAAGTCCTACCGCTGCCTGTGCTGACCGCTGACCTTTTCACCCGCTCCCGCACTCCGCAGTGCTCTGGTCGTCTCAACATCGATCTGTCAACTGTCGAGAGTTGACACCTTCCCCGAACAGCATACCTGGTAACAGTTTAGCCGAATTCGTGGTTTAGACTTCTTTTTTTCCAATAATAGTTGTTGCGCGCAGGGAAAATCTGTGCGAATATTAGGCGTATTAATACGCCTAACTATCCACCCAAGGAGTGAATGGATGCTTTCGACCTCGGAGTTGATGCGGAAACGGG
>Ga0209083_1000897_pt1 | contig 37961 bp, 32 predicted proteins | sample AM7aDNAmetaG_FD_184132 | JGI IMG/M metagenome (GOLD analysis project Ga0209083, IMG submission 184132) | Freshwater microbial communities from Finland to study Microbial Dark Matter (Phase II) - AM7a DNA metaG (SPAdes) (version 3) | ecosystem: Environmental > Aquatic > Freshwater > Lake ... | reverse complement strand
TTTAGGTACAATAGACGCTCAAATATGGAGACAATCTTCGATTTACTCATAAGAAAGATGGTTTTAAAAGAACCTATACGGTTATAATCAATACATTAACTAGGGCGGTCTAAGCGCCTATACCAATTAAAAAATATGAAATTACATAAAATCAAAAAGAATGATTCCATCATTTTCAAGTTTATTTTGATTGGTATTTTATTGCTTAGCCAAAGCATAAACCTGATGGCAAATAATATTAGGTATGATGTTACACAGGTTGACAGTCGGATTTATGTTGAATTTGTGTATACAGAATGGACTGTAGGTAGTCAGACAGTATTTATAACCGTGACCAATAAGACAAGTGATATTCTTAATGTTAGGTTGAATTTCACGGTACACGGTTCAGACGGCCAAGAAATGTCTCAGGAAATTGGTACTTGGGGTGGTACCGGTCTTGTAATGAAACCGGGAGCAAAGATGAGTGGAGATAAAAATAATTGTATGATGTGGTATGATAAACCTTGCGGAAGCAATGCATTAAATGTTGAGGTTGGAAGATCTTGTATTCAGAGCATCACCTTTAACTTGCTCGGCATCACCAATGTAGGGGAGCAGGAAAGAAAGGAAAAGGAGCAAAAAGAAAAGTTGGAATTAGAAAAAGAAGCAAAAAGAGAGGCAAAGGTAAAAGCGGATAATGCACTTGTCGAAAAACAAAAAGCGGAGTTAATTGCACAACAAAAAGCGGAGTCTATTGCACAACAAAAAAAGACAGACGAAGCTACAAAACAAAAAAAACAAGAATCTACAAGAACTGAAGTAAGTAACAATTCTCAAACAGGGAATCAACAAAATACAAAATCAAATCAACCTTATGTACAAAAGAGTCAGACACAAATAGATGCCGAAAACAGGGCTATACAAGTGGAAAATGAACGCCGAAAAAAAGAAGCAGCTGAAGAGCAAGCACGAAAACTGGAAGCCGAAAAAAGAGAAATGGCTAATAAAGAAATAGAACGGATTAAACAAAGAACGATTAATGAACAGGTAGCTATAAGTAAGATGGCACCTATGGTCGGGAAATTTGCTGAAGGAATTCTATCTCAACCCGGTGGTAGATTAGGAGCGATTATGGGTATAGGGAATGCAGAGGTATTTGGTTTATCCTATGGTGATAATAGAAAAATGCAAATTAATTTATATTCTGATATAGATTTAAAAAATGTTGGATTAAGCATGGACCTGATGTTGCTGAATGGATTAAAACTCATAACAAAAAATCAGATATCTGATATGATTTCAATATGCCCAACCATTGGTTATACTATCGTAACGGGTAATGTTGATGGAACCGGATATCATTTCAGAGAAAGTGGCTCGGCAGTAAATTATAATGCACTAACCGCCGGACTAACTGCATTTATTAATTTCGGGATGTTGTACCTTAAAGTTACTTATTCTGTGAATGCAGTTTATTTTGAACCAAACCCTGCTTATTACTTGCCTGTAGTTAAACCAATAAACGAAAGTCTTTTTTCTATTGGTGTAGGGATTGGTTTTGATAAATAATGTTATTTATCAATGGATTAGTAGGCCATAAAAAATATTTTAATAAAATAATAGTCTTACAATTGAACATTTTTTGTGTGAACTAGGAGTCCAATACTAATTATTCCAATTCCCCTCGTTTGAAAACGAGGGGGAAAAAGTTTACTTCACTAATTGATTGACTGATTCCACCAATCGTACAAATTCCCGTCTGTAGCCATGAGCATCAGTTCCAACACCGTTGTTTGCCAGTTCAATAACTTTGGCATACGTTGCATCGCCTTTGAAATCCGATTCGCGGAGTAATTGTCCGAACATGGCCACAGCCGTAATAAACTGAAAATCGGAAGTCGGTTTCTTGTTGATATCGCTTGCCAGCACCGGAACTTCCAGCTTTTCGCTTTTTGTTCCGTTTGGTTGTTTGTAGCGAAGTTTTACGGTAAGTAATTCGGAAGAATTTACGCTGGTTTCGTCTGAATTGGTTGCTGTAGTTTTCTGATATTTCAGCTTGTCAACACCCCCAAAGTTGTTCTTTACCCCAACAGGAATAATTTCGTATAAGGCGGTAACGGTATGACCTGAACCTAATTCACCCCCATCTTTCGTGTCGTCGTTGAAATCTTCCTTGTTCAGCAAACGGCTTTCGTACCCGATTAAACGATATGCATTTACATAAGCCGGATTAAATTCCACCTGTATTTTCACGTCTTTCGCCACGGTGTACATGGTGCTGCCAAATTCATTGACCAACACTTTGTTTGCTTCCTGAATATTATCGATATAGGCATGGTTTCCGTTTCCTTTTTCGGCCAGAATTTGCAGTTTGTTGTCTTTGTAATTACCCATTCCATAACCCAGCACAGTGAGATAAACACCGGTTTTGCGTTTCGATTCGATCATTTTTTCCAACTCATCCGGACTGGAGATTCCTACATTAAAATCGCCATCGGTACAAAGAATAATACGGTTATTTCCATTCGCGATAAAATTCTTTTCGGCAATTTTGTAAGCCAGCATAATGCCTTCACCACCGGCTGTAGAACCACCTGCATGCAGACTTTCAACTGCTTCCATAATTTTTTGTTTGTCCGTTCCTTCAGTCGATTCAAGTGCCACACCTGCTGCTCCGGCATATACCACAATTGCCACTTTGTCGGTTTTACGGAGATTATTGGAGAGCAATTTGATAGACGATTTCACCAGATCCAGTTTGTTCGGGTCACTCATTGAACCGGAAACATCCAGCAGAAATACAAAATTGGAAAAAGGCAGATTCTCGGAAGGAATCTCGCGGGCTTTCACACCGATTTTTACCAGTTTATGTTCAGCATTCCAGGGGCAAACAGCCATTTCGGTAACTATATTCACTGGGTCTTTTCCCGTGGGTTGCGAATAATTATAACTGAAATAATTAATAAGTTCTTCAGTACGGATAGCATCCTTCGTTGGCATTTGTCCCTGATTAATCATTCTGCGCATATTGCCATACGATGCCGCATCTACATCCAACGAAAAAGTAGAAAGTGGCTGATCTTTTGCCATATTGAAACGGTTTTCTTTGAAACTGCCATATTCTTCGGTGTCAGCAACAGATATGTTTTGCTGAAGGCTGGCATTTCCACGTATCCGAATTCCTGCCATTCTGCCTTGTAATGCGGGTGATAGAGCTGAAACTGCACCTGTCATACAAGTCATTTTTCTGGTACCATATCCTACAACCACTATCTCATTTAAGGATTTTGAGTCTTCTTTCATGGCAACGTCCAGTGTTTCACTTTTAACTACTATTTCTGATTTTAAAAATCCGATATATGAAAATACCAGCTTCTTTCCTTTTTGGGTAGAAATCCTGTAATGACCTTTACTATCAGTTAGGGTTCCGTTATTTGAACCTATTTCTTTTACACTAACGCCAATAAGGAGTTCATGTGTTTGAGCGTCGGTTACGATTCCCGAAACCTGAATTTGCTGAGCAAAAATGCTGCCTGCAAGTGTGCAAACCAACGTTAGGATGGCTACGAATCTGTTTTTTCTTGTTTTCATGACTTTTGTTTTTAAATATGAATAATTTTTTTAGAGTTAAGTTGGAGTACGACTTTAAGTCGTGCCCCAACTATTATTTCAAACATTTTACTTATTAGATACATTTTCCATTCAAATTCCATAAATCGCAGCGATTTTTTTTTACTTTTGTGGAATAAAAAAATGCAGAAATACTTATCTTGTTGAAAATCAAAGGGAAAATATCGGACTATTCGGAAGAAAATTTGCTTCAAGCTTTTGTGGAAAGTGGTGATGCAAGCTTTTTCGGAGAATTATACAGGCGATATATTCCGCTGCTGTATGGTTTGTGTCTTAAGTATTTAAATAACAAGGAGGGAGCACAAGATGCGGTTATGGATATTTTCGAAGTGTTGGTTGAGAAAATACCTCAATACGAAATAAATAATTTCCGGACATGGTTGTACAGCGTTGCCAAAAATCATTGTCTGCAGCTTTTGCGAAAAGAAAAACAGATAAATTTTATTAATATTGAAGAGGGGGTTGTGGAAAATCAGGCGATTTTTACTCTAACAGATATAGCTCAATCGCAGGAAGAAACGGAGGCACTAGAATATTGCCTCAACACCTTGCCTGAAGAGCAACGTGTGAGCATTAATTACTTTTTTTATGATGATAAATCCTATGCAGATATTGTTGATTTGACCGGTTTTGCACTCAGTAAGGTAAAAAGCTATATTCAAAACGGAAAACGAAATTTGAAAAACTGTATAATAGGGATTTTAAAGTCAATCCCAAACCCCTAAAGGGGCTTAAGACCAAGTTTTTTACAGGTTAAAAGTACTATGATGTTATCAATTGTTAAACAATACTAACTTAGTTCCCCTTTAGGGGCTAGGGGTCTTATGAAACTGATAAATTACATACAAACTAATCGACGCGGAAAAGAAGCCAATGAAATGGAACGCGAAGCCATGAATGATCCTTTTTTACAGGATGCCATTGATGGTTTTGATGCTGTACCGGGCGACCATCTGTCGGCAATACAGGATCTCGAAAATCAGCTTCAGCAAAAAGCAACTAAACGGAAACAGCGGGTTAATTATCGACTATGGGCAGTAGGAGTAGCTGCTTCTATTGTTCTATTGCTGGGAATCGGAAGTTTGTTGCGTTATGAAATGCAAAAACCGGATAATACGGCTTTCAGAGTACCAAAAGCAGTGGTCATTCCTCCAAAAGATACTATTGACACATTTAATCCACAAACTGAATCGCCTCAGAAAGTCCTTGCTCAGCATATTGAGAAACAGAAAGCTTTAGAAACTTCAAAAATTGTTGAATCAAAGAAGGCAGTTCCCGGAAATACTCAATCGATTTCAGTTACCGATTTAGATACTTTGCGTGACATCGCTCCGATTCTTACTCAAAATAAAGCTGAACTTAAGAGTGCATCTGAACCCAACAGCCCATTAATTCTGAAACCGGAAAGTACTGATAATGCATTACAGGGCAGAATGGCAGGAGTTACGGTTCGTATTCGAGGAGCAAGTTCACTGAATCAGAATTCGGTTTCAGATAACCGTATTTCTACGAATATACAGAAAGGAAAAATTACCGGAAAAGTTGTTGACGCGAAAGGTGAGCCGGTAATTGGTGCTACAGTTAAGATAAAGGGTACTAATACGGGAGTTGTAACCGATATATCAGGAGACTTTGAACTTCCGGCCACAATTGCTAAAGACAAACTCGAAGCATCGTACATTGGATATGATAAAAAGGAAATTTTGGCAAATGCCGATTCAAACATTATCCGAATGAATGAGTCGCAACTGGCATTGAACGAAGTAGTGGTGGTTGGCTATGGTACCAGAAAAATGACCTCTATGACCGGCTCTGTTTCTTCAATTTCGACGAAAAAAACTGTTTTTGGTGAAAAAGAATTCAGAAAATATTACGACCAACACCGTTCACAAAACATCTGTGTAGATTCGGTTGCCAACATTCATGCCAGCTTTTATATCGATAAATCAGGAACACCAACCGACTTAATTGTTCAAAAATCGACCTGCGAAGTGCTGATAAAGGAATTTACCCGTCTGCTGAAAAACTCACCAAAGTGGACTACCCTTAACCGTAAGGTAGAGCTAAGGATGGAGTTGAAATAGAAAGCGACTTATTTTGTGTATCTTTGTGCTCAAATTTAATTCCGATTATGCATACCGAACTCCAACTTGTTCTCACTCCCGAATTTGCTGAAAAACAAGATTTACTGACCAAACAAGTGGCCGATAAACTGGTCATTTCTCCTCAACGAATCACCCGCTTACGAACCATCCGGAAATCAATCGATGCCCGTTCGTTTCAACCAAAAGTAAATATCACTGTTGACGTTTATTGGGATGAAGTAGCACCTGAAGCTCCCAAAGAGGAGTTTGATTACAAATTTGTTGGAACAAAAGAACCTGTTTTGATCATCGGTGCCGGTCCGGCAGGATTGTTCGCCGCGCTGAAACTTATTGAATCGGGATTAAAACCCATTATTTTGGAACGTGGAAAAAATGCTCACGACCGTAAAGTAGATATTGCCCAACTGCATAGGAATAAAGGTATTAACATCGATTCCAATTATTGCTTTGGTGAAGGCGGTGCAGGAACGTTTTCGGATGGAAAATTATATACCCGCTCTAAAAAGAAAGGAAATACCGACCGCATTCTGCAAATTTTCCATTACCACGGTGCTGCCGAAGATATTTTGTATGAAGCGCATCCACACATTGGCTCTGATAAATTACCTGTGGTAATTGAGAATATCAGTAAAACAATCACTTCGCATGGTGGAGAAATACATTTTGAACAAAAGCTTTCGGAAATTCTGATTGAAAATAATCAGGTTGTGGGTTGCAAAACCGCTGATGGCAGTGTTTTCAAAGCCAGCGCATTGATTCTGGCTACCGGTCATTCGGCTCACGATATTTATGAAATGCTGCATAATCAGGGAATTGCCCTCGAAGCCAAAGGTTTTGCCATGGGTGTTCGCGTTGAGCATCCACAATCATTGATTGACAGCATTCAGTACCATTGTAAAGAGCGCGGACCCTATCTGCCGGCTGCCAGTTATAATCTGGTGGATCAGGTGAATGAACGTGGGGTTTACTCATTCTGTATGTGTCCGGGTGGTCATATTGTGCCTGCCGGAAGTGGTTTGAACGAAATTGTGGTGAACGGTATGTCTGCTTCGCAACGGAATTCACCATTTGCCAATTCCGGCATTGTGGTTGAAATTCGTCCCGAAGATATTCCTGCTGAATTTCAGGAATATGGTGCGTTAGCCGGACTGAAGTATCAACAATATGTAGAAAATCTGGCATATAAAAATAACGGTGGACTTGGTCAGGTTGCTCCGGCACAGCGTTTGGGCGATTTTGTAAAAGGAAGACTTTCGGCTGATTTGCCGGAATGCTCATATTTGCCCGGCCTGATTTCTTCGCCTATGCATTTCTGGTTACCTGAAAATATATCCAGTCGTTTACGCGAAGGCTTCAAAAAGTTCGATCGCAAAATGCGTGGTTATCTGACTAACGATGCCGTGGTAGTGGGAGTGGAGTCACGTTCTTCAGCTGCTGTTCGCATTCCACGAGATAGTGAAACCGGTCAACATACTGTTATCAAAGGACTTTTCCCTGCCGGTGAAGGTTCGGGCTATTCAGGCGGAATTACTTCCTCGGCTGTGGATGGGGAAAATGCCGCAATTTTTGTTGTCAAAAGTCAAAAGTCAAATGACTAATGTCCATTCATTATACAGAAAAAGAAATTTAACACAAACTTTTGACCATAGACTTTAGACTTTAATATGAGAAATAAAATACCGAAAGTACCCGCTCCCAAAGAAACCAAGCTGAAAGTAACTGAGCCGGTGGAACTAATGACTTTCTTGCTTGCCAAAATGGGCGGAATGAGCCGTAATTCAATCAAATCCTTGCTGGCTCACCGTCAGATAATGGTGAATAATAAAGTGACCACGCAATTTAATTTGCCACTCCAACCCAATGACCTTGTGGCAGTAACCAGCGGACGTGGAAATGTTGAACTATCCCACCCGAAACTGAAAATTATTTTTGAAGATCAGTATCTCATAATAGTTGAAAAGAAAGAAGGTTTACTGACTGTCAGCACCGGAAATTCCGATGAAACAACTGCTTTCTCTATTCTCAAAACACACGTAAAGAAAAGCTCATCTGCTAATCGCATTTATGTGGTTCATCGTCTCGACCGTGAAACATCGGGTGTAATTATGTTTGCTAAAACAAAAGAAGTACAGATGATTTTGCAGGAAAACTGGCATCGCATAATTACACGACGAATTTATGTGGCTTTGGTAGAAGGCAAAATGGAAAAGGAACAGGATACGATTATGACCTGGCTGACTGAAAACGAAAAATCACTGAAAATCCATTCGAGCGATACCGATAATGGCGGACAGCAAGCCATTACACATTACCGCTGTGTGAAGTCAAACGAAAACTATTCCTTGCTCGAAATTGAATTGGAGACAGGCCGCAAAAACCAGATTCGTGTTCACATGCAAGGAATCGACCATCCGATTGTAGGTGATAAAAAGTATGGTGCAGGAATTAGTCCGATTGGCAGATTAGGTCTCCATGCTCGCTTATTGGCTTTTTACCATCCTATTACAACCGAAGTAGTAAGCTTTGAAACATCTGTGCCACGTAATTTTCTGAATATCTTTCATTGATTTTTTTAACCACAATAGAAATATAGAGTACTAAAAATCCCTTTCTGAAATTTCAGAAAGGGATTTTCTTTAATATTAACTGTCAACTATCAACTATAAACTGCCAACTGATTTTACAGTTCCCAAGCCAAAGCACTGGCACCCAAAACGGCTGCATCAGCTTCTTTCAAATCAGAGAAGAACAGTTTGATTTTACCTTTCCATAAAGGAAGTAAGTTTTTCTCCATATTTTCACGGATTGGATTCATAATCAAATCGCCTGCTTTTGATAGTCCACCAAAGATAACGATAGCTTCAGGAGCACTAAATGCTACGAAATCAGCCAAACTTTCGCCCAGTATTTTTCCGGTAAAGTTGAAGATTTCTTTCGCCACTTCATCGCCTTCCATAGCTGCATCAAACACATCTTTCGAGGTAATACTTTCTACAGGTATATTCCGAAGCAAACTTTCACTGGTACTTGTTTCTAAAATTTCACGGGCAGAGCGTGCTACTCCCGTAGCTGAGCAGTATGTTTCCAAACAGCCTGATTTGCCGCATCCACACAAGCGTCCATTGTTACGGATAGCTGTAGTGTGACCAAGTTCACCAGCAAAACCATCATGACCATAAAGCACTTTGCCATCGATAATAATACCACTTCCTACACCAGTTCCAAGTGTAATCATAATAAAGTTCTTCATACCGTGTGCAGCTCCGTAAGTCATTTCACCGAATGCAGCTGCATTGGCATCGTTTGTTAGAGCAGTCGGAATTCCGAATTTAGCAGACATTAATTTGGCAAAAGGAATTACACCTTTCCATGGTAAGTTTGGTGCAAATTCAATGTTGCCGGTATAGTAATTACCGTTAGGCGCACCAACGCCTATTCCTTTGAATTTATCAGCACCACCGGCAGCATCAATCAGTTTGATTAATTCGTCGTACAAATCCTGAATATATAGATTTACGTCTGTGTGCGAGCCTGTTTTGATGGCACTTTTAGAAATCACATTTCCTCGGGCATCAACAACACCGAAAACGGTATTTGTTCCACCCATATCCATTCCTATTACATAGGGCTTTTCCATAATTTTTATTTCATGTTTTATGTTTCATGTTTCATGTTTCGCATTAAATTAAATACGAAACCTGAAACCTGAAATAATTAATAATTTATTATTCTACCGGAATATCTTTATTTACATTTTTTGAACCAACCAGCCCATAGTAAAGCATATAAACTAAACATGCAAACATAACCCAGTAACTATTCATATAACCAAAGTGGTCAGATACAAAACCCTGAATTAATGGAACAATTCCACCACCACAAACCATTACCATGAAGATTCCGGCAGCTGCAGCAGTATATTTTCCAAGACCTTCAACTGCTAAATTAAAAATTCCGCCCCACATAATCGACGTACATAAACCACATAAAACTAAAAATGCAACACTGATAGGTACCTGAGTTTCAAAGTATGGTAAAGTAACAGTATTAGTTACCGGCATGAAAATAGCAAGTAAAATAAACACAAGACCCAATGAAGATACTGTAATCAACATAGCTTTACTCGATACTTTTGACCCGATAGAGGCACCAAATAATCGCCCAACTAACATTAATAACCAATATACTCCAACAATACCTCCGGCTGTTGTGGCATCAATTCCCAAACCTAAATGAGTTCCAACGGTTGAAGATGCAGTCATATATAGATTTGCTGTACTTGGAATTCCAATTTCGATACCAACATAGATGAAAATTGCAATGGCACCTAAAATAAAATGACGGAAAGAAAGTGGACTATGAGGATGTTTTACTTTTCTTTCAGTTGCAGATTCCATATGTGGTTCAGGAATTTCAACAAAGAATAATACAAAAAATGCAACAGCAAAAATTCCTAATGCAAGGAAAAGTGCAGGATTTGCTTTTTCGATAGTTCGACCAGCAGCTGCTCCCATCAAATAACCTACCAACATAGGTGTAATGGTTGCTCCAATTGAATTGATTGAACCTCCAAACTGAATTAACTGGTTTCCTTTGTTACCACCGCCACCGAGAGTATTCAACATTGGATTTACCACTGTATTAAGCATACACATGGAGAAACCTGAAATAAAGGCACCCATCAAATAAACGGAAAAATTTCCGACAACTCCTGAGAAATATTGAACTCCGACTCCAACAAAACCAACTGCAACAGCAGCTAAAGCAGTTTTTTTATAACCGATTTTTTTAAGCATGATTCCGGCAGGAATTCCCATAAAAGCATAAGCAATAAAATTGGCAAGAAAGCCTAACTGTGATTCGAAGTTAGAAGCTCCGAATTGTTTTGCAACAATTACTCCCATTGGACTTGGAAGACCTGTCACAAATGAAATCATAAAAAATAGTGCAAACATCATTGCAATAGGCAATGCATAACTTTTGGATTGTTGTTTGTTCATGTGATTAATTTTTTAATTGATAGTTTGATAATTTATTAATAGTTTGATAATTGATTCAATGGTTTTCATGTTCAACTACTTACAATAAGTTGAAAATCGAGCGTAAAGATAGTAATTTTATCAAAAGTACCAACTCTGCATTTATAAATTTTTAAACAGAAATTCGCTCATACGGGTATATAAATGATGACGGGTTTGTTTGCCCAGAATGCTGTGATTTTTGTCGGTATACAACTGCATTTCAAATTGTTTGTCAGCTGCCACCAGTTTGTCGATATAAAGCATCGTGTTCTGTGCGTGAACGTTATCATCTGCAGTTCCGTGAACAATCAGCAATCTGCCTTCCAGTTTATCAGCACGTTGCATGGCTGAAGAAAGGTCGTATCCTTTGAAATTTTCCTGTGGACGAAGCATAAAACGTTCGGTATACGATGAATCATAAAATCGCCAATCGGTTACCGGTGCTACTGCAATACCAGTTTTAAATACTTTTTCTCCAGTGCTCATGCTCATCAGTGTCATAAATCCGCCGTAACTCCAACCCCAGATTCCAATACGGTCTTTGTCGATAAATGACTGTTTTCCAAGATAATTGGCAGCTTCCACCTGATCTTTTGTTTCCAGAATACCGAGTTGCTGATAGGTACATTTGCGGAATTCAGCTCCGCGCGCCCCAGTTCCACGACCATCGACGCAAGCTACCACATATCCTTGTGTTGCCAGGTAATATTCCCAATCCACTTTCCATTTATCAAGCACTTCCTGTGAGTTTGGTCCACCGTATTGAACCATCAAAACAGGGTATTTCTTACTAAGATCAAAGTTAGTTGGTTTAATTATCCAGCCATTCAGTTTGATGTTTTCTGATGTTGTAAGATTAATAAGTTCTTTTTGTGGAAGATTTAATGCTTTGAAATCTGCAGCTAGTTTGCTGTTACTTTCAATTATTCTAACTGTAGAACCATCGGAATTTCGCAAACAAAAAATGTTAGGATTTGCCATGCTTGATGCATTATCTACAAAAAGCGTAAAAGTAGAATTGAAATTAGCTGTGTGTGTGCCTTTACCATCAGTTATTCTGGTCTTCTTCCCTTTTAAATCAACAGAATAGATGTCCCGTTGAAGTGGCGAAGTTTCGGCTGACTGGTAAAAAACCGTTTGTTTCTTCTCGTCAAAACCATAAAATTTGGTAACATCCCAGTTTCCTTTGGATAATTGTTTTACTGCTGTTCCATTTATCTGATATTGATAAATGTGGCGGTAACCGTCTTTTTCGCTCAGCACAAAAAAATACTTATTGTCTGATGTAAATTGAATGTTGTCAATGTTCTGATAATCGGTATAATACTTATCCTGCTGTTGAAGAATTAGTTTAGACAACGTAGAACGTGGATTGGCATAATACATATCCATTTTAGTCTGGTTTCGGTTCAGTTTGAAAATGGCAAGCTGATCAACTGAATTTGTCCATTTGATACGTGGAACATAAAATTCGCCATTATCATCGCCCAGTTTCATCGCTTTGATCGATTTGTAATAATCGTCGTATACACAAACGCTTACTACTGAATTGTTTTGACCGGCTTTAGGATATTTATAGCTATAAAAATCAGGATAAAGATTCAATTCGTCTTTATTTTCGGACTTACTAAGGTATTTACTGAAAGAATATTGAGGCACTTTCGATTCGTCGAACTTAACAAAAGCCAGTAGTTTACTATCCGGACTCCATTCAAAATAGCGCGTTTCTGAGAATTCTTCTTCATAAACCCAGTCGGGCGTTCCATTAATAATACTGCCAACTACTCCATCAGAAGTAATCGGAATCTCAGTATTGAATTCCAGCTTTCGCATAAAAATGTTATTTTCACGGGCAAATGCAATATAATGACTATCAGGTGAAAATAGTGGTACTTCCTGCGAGCCGTTTTCTGAAAGCGGAGTGAGTTCATTTCGTTTTATATCGTATATATAATAATCGGCAGTAAACGTGCGACGATAACGGTATTTCACATTGGTATAAACTAGTATTTTAGTTTCATTCGGGCAGAATTCGTAACCGGAAATTTGGTTAATGTGTGAGTTTTTTAGTCGGGAAATACTGAAAACTGTATCAAGTGTGGCACCGGTTTTGTAGTCGTATTTTACAATGGCTTTATTTTTAATTAGCATACTGTAATGCTCTCCATCATTCATGGAATTTGGCATTTCCATGGTTTTTGCTTTGTATTTTCCGTCGAGTATGTCGTACAGAAGATTGGAAAATGAAAAATGTGCAGTGAGTGTTAAAACAAAAATGAGTGTGAAACGTTTCATTATAAAGGGGAATTTTAATTTTGACCAGTTTTTTACGACACAAAAATAACGCATTAAATGGTTTTAAATTGAATCTGACCTAAAAGTTTTCAGTCCGTTAACAAAATAACGTTGTAATTCATAAAAGTGCGAATTTTAAAGCTTTCTGATTATGAAAAAAATAAGTGAATTTTTTAGTTCTCCGGTACTTGACGAAACTGTCGGACTTTGTCTGAGTGGAGGCGGAGCATTAGGTTTCGCACATATCGGAGTTATTCAGTCCCTCGAAGATCACGGCATTCGGCCTACACATATTGTCGGTTCAAGTATGGGTGCTATTGTGGGAACGCTCTATGCAGCGGGTTATTCGCCCCCTCAAATGCTGCAACTGATTAAAGATGATAAACTTTACAAAGTCACCAAACTCATGACTTTTCATCCTTCATTTTTTAAATCAGGTTTGTCTGATCATAATTTACTACGTACGTTGATTCATGAACTCATTCCCCACAATAGCTTTGAAGGGCTTGAGAAAAAGATGCACGTTTGTGTGGTAAATCTGAATATCGCTGAATGGGAGATTATAGAATCCGGCAATGAATTGGATAAATGGGTGGCAGCATCGGCCAGTATTCCCGGTATTTTTGAAACTGTCAGCAAAGGCGAAATCTATTATATTGATGGTGGTTTGCTTAATAATTTGCCGGCACAAGGAATTGCGGAATTTTGCAAGACTATTATCGGCGTAGATGTCATTCCACATAAAGTACCGGCTCAATTAAAAAAACCGATTGACACCCTGGCTTTTTCTATACGGGCTATGCAACATCAAAACTCCAAAGAAGGACGTGCTATGTGCCATTATCTGATTGAGCCACAAGCTATTGAAGAATTTCACGAATTTAGTTTCGATTCGTATCAGGCTATATATCAGTATGGTTATAGTGCTGCGACAAAATATATTGTGGAACATCCTGAAATGCTACTTTTGAGAAAATAAATCATTCAGCGTTTTGCAATTCGATTTGGAATTTTGTACCCTCATTTTCGATTGTAGAAAATGTAATTGTTCCGCCAGTTAATTCAATTATATTTTTGGTGATGGCCAGTCCGAGTCCCATTCCGGTAGATTTAGTCGTAAAATTTGGTGTAAACAGCTTGTCTCGCAATGCATTTTCAATTCCAATGCCGTTGTCAATTATTTCAATACTAATTTTATCAGCAAGCACTTTCAAAATGACAGAAATCACTCCTTCACGGTTATCGGGAATGGATTGAATAGCATTTTTTAGCAGATTGTTGAATACCTGAACCATCTGTTTCGGGTCGGCAAACACAAAAATATCCTTTTCTGCTCCCTCATAATTGATTTGCACATGTTCGTTATTGTTTGCAAACAATTGAACAACAGAGTATAATTTTCCAGCTATATCAATCCGTTCAAAGTTTGCTTCAGGCATTCGGGCAAAATCTGAAAATGTGCCTGCAATGCGTGATAGATTATCAATTTGCTCAATCAACATGGCTGAAGATTTCAGAAAATAATCATCAAATTGCTTATCATCCAGTTTTTTTGTGCGTTGAAGTTGCTGTATGGTCAGTTTCATTGGAGTGAGCGGATTATTTATTTCATGTGCTACCTGTCGTGCCATCGATTTCCATGCCGATTCGCGCTCCGATTGTGCCAATAAGCGAGCACTTTGTTCCAACTCGTCTACTGTCCGGTTATATTGAATCACCAATTGACCTATTTCGTCGTTTAACGAGTAAACTATCTTCTCATTCCGTCGTCCCAAACGCATTTCTTTCAGCTTAGTTTCTAACATATTAAGCGGAGCTGAAAGTTGTTTCCCGATAAATAAACTCAATAATATGGCAAGCACAATGATGATTAAATATATATGAATAATCACCGATAGGAAGCTTTCGATCTCGTTTTTTATTTCGTCCTGACTAAAAAACTGTGGAATAGAAATGAACCCGATTTGAGCAAAGTCTCCGTTGACAAAATCTGTATAACCACTTAAATACCTTAGTTTTCCAATGTGTTCGTACTGATTGAAATTTGAATTGTTTTTGAAAAATGGTTTTGGTGCTATACGAGTACTGATAAGGTTTTTATTGAAAATGATAGCTTGTGAACTGCCAATCAACTGACCATGATTGTCATACACATGAATATCGGTGTGATATATATACGAAAGATCCTGCAAATCAAAATTCATTGTCTGCGAGTTCTGAGTATTCAAATCCTGATTCCAGTAATACAAATCCTGTAAAGCCTTTTGAATATAGTTTTTCTTGCTTTCCAAATTCGCAATTTGCTGTTCACGGTATTTATCTTCAATAAAATTAACCGAAACGAAAAAAATGCCTATAAAGCTGACAATTAGTAATGTAATAAAAGTAAATTGAAATTTGGTTGTTAATCCGAGTTGGTAATCCCATTTTTGCCGGGCGAGAAAATACATCCAAATTAATAGACTACAAAGAATAAAAAAGGCCAGAAAAGTGTATAGAAAATACAAAAAATGAGAAACTGGTTCAAAGAAATCACGCTCAGCAATAACAATAAATGTGCTTGAATTAGGCTTGTAAACAAAATGTTGCCTGGCATTATTAACTATTTTAAAAAAGTCAGCTTTGTTTTCGGTAATCCACTTAGAATCACTCGGAAATTCGACTTTTCCCGAAGAAAATACTAATCGATTGTGCTCATATTTGGCAATCGAAATATTCAGTTGAGTCTGAATATTAGGAGTGGTCGCGATGAGCAAATTAGGAAAACTATAGCTTTTAAAATTTCGCCTTGGGTAAAATTCCATGAAGAAATAAAGCGAATCAACTTCTTTTGCATTGGCATGAAACTGGCCAATATAAGTCATGTTATTTTCGTTAGCCGTTACGCTATAAAAATGCGTTTTCTTAATCCGGTTTCCTGCTTTGGAAATGAATTCAGCATACTCATTGTAAGTCCGTGAATGTACATTCACTACATTCAATCGCATATCGTATTTGCTCCAGAAACCCCGTAGATAGGTCTTGTTCAGGTAATCGTTTGTGATTTGTACTGAGTCTTTTTTAGTTAGTAATTTTGCTATTTTCTTATCCCTACTTATTTTAACTTCCAATTCTTCTAATAAAATATCGGCCATTTGATCATTTTCTGAACTCCCATTTATAAAAATGTTTTGTGCCAAAATTTTATATTTATTCAGTTTCTTTTCATTGCTAATAACCAGTGAATTGTAAACTAAAAATCCACTAAAAATGAGTAACCATAGAGCAGAAATTGCATAAATATACTTCCGTTTTGGAAATAAATAGTAAACATAAAACCCAGCCCATAAACCGTAATACGAAAGAGTTATTCGCATTGCATCGTCCGGTGAGATGAAACGACAAGCAAGGTATAAAATCATGCCCAATATCAGATCCACCCATTTTGACTGACTAATCTTTTGGCGACTATGAGTTTTGAAAAATAAAAGTGCCAATCCAATTCCCCAAACTAAAATAAGGAAATGAATCCAAATGTTTATACCTGAAAAATCATTAAAGTGAAGAATACTAAGTTGTATGCTCGAATGGAAAATTAAGCCACTTAGTATATAATAGAGCAAAATATAGCTAAACAGACTGAATAATTGCAAGACTGCGGTTTTTAAAACTGAATTTGTAAACCTTATTTTGGTATAAAAGAAAAACAGGCAAATTGTGGAAATAAAATAGCCAGTTAATACAGACAGGTGGCTTATTGAATTTAAAAATGGATTGGAGGCATACTGAAAAGGAGTAAATAGCTTATTTGCAAAAAACAATGTTGGAACGTTAAAATAGAGGGCGAGTCCGGCAATTACTCCAACGGTAGTTGAAAGCAAAATAAATTGGGTAGAATTAAGTGTCTTCTTATTTTTGAAGAGTGCTGTGTTGGCATAAAAAAGAAACAGAATGAGGAATGCCAGCGAATAGGCAATCAAACCGAAAATAGCCCAGAACTCATTATAAACAGGCGTTTTAGGTAATGATAGTGAAAATAAGTAACTGTTATTTTTATCAATTATAGCATATTGATCGTCTTTGCTTCCGTTCAGTATCGAAATTTGTTTATCACAACTAAATCCTTTTGAAAATGAATTTTCCAGTTCATCGTTTTCATAAGAATAATTGTTTTTGAGTTTGATAATTGCAAGTATTGTAGAGGATTCAACCTTAAATGATTTGCTCAGGCAATACGCATTGGGCAACTGAAGGTATTCCCACGAAGATGATTTTGATACTGTATTTTTGCTGATTTCCACACTATTATCAGACCAGAATACAAGTTGATTTTTTGAGAAAACATAATAAGAAATAGCATCGTTTTCAAATGTATAGTGACTCAACGAATCGACCGAGGAGTGAATAATAATGTTTTTTAGCTCTTCGACCTTACTTTCTGCTTCATTTTCTTTGGAGATTAGCTGTCGCTGAAAAGTACTGATATTGATTGCCACTTTTGGCGAATTTTCATACAAGTAATCACACAATAAACCTGTTAGCAATAATGCTATCAGGATTAAAAATACCAATTGTATTTTTAAAGACAAACTTCGAAATCTGTTTAAGTAGTTCATTGTCTTTTTGCTGCAAAATCAATTATTCGTGATGATATGGTTCGCCTTTCAAAATAGTCATGGCACGATAAACTTGCTCAACAAAAATTAATCGAATCATTTGATGCGAAAAAGTCATCATTGATAGCGAAATTTTTTCATCGGCACGTTTGTAAATCCGTTCAGAAAATCCATAGGGTCCACCTACTACAAAAACCATGCGCTTTACCGAAGAAAGCATCTTTTTCGAAAGAAATTCCGAAAAACCAACCGATGTAAACTGCTTTCCTTTTTCATCCAATAAAACCACTTTATCGCTTGAATCCAGTTGTTTAAGTATAAAATCAGCTTCCTTATCCAGTTGTTCGTTTATTGATAGATTTTTGGTGTTTTTCAATTCCGGTATAGTTACATTTTCGAATGGAAGGTAGAATCTAAGCCGGTTTTGGTATTCTTCCTGTAACTTAATTAAATGTGAGTCGTTGGTTTTTCCTACAGTTAATAAAATTATTTTCATTTCTATCTGGTTGTTTTTACTTTTTGGCTTGTTATTTGATGGAAATAAATTCAACGAAATAATTGCTTGCATTTAATAATTTAATGTATTTTTGCATCATGATTTCATATTCCAATGCAACCCGAAGTTGGTTTGCAAAAATCATACAAAAATCACACAATAATGAAAAAACTGAAATTTTATCTGATTTGTCTGAGCTTGTTTTTGCTGGTTCCTTTTACAAATGCTCAATCTGCTGAGGTTTCTTCCGAAATTATATCAGCATTGAATGAGGGTAGTGCAGGTGAACTCTCTGGCTTTTTAAATGCAAATGTCGAATTGGTCATTGATAACAAAAACGACGTATTTAGCCGACAACAGGCTTCAGGTATTATTTCTGATTTTTTCAGAAAAAACCGTGTTTCCGGTTTTCAGTTGCTCCACAAAGGTAATAAAGATTTAGCGAGTTTCGCTATTGGAATGCTAAAAACTTCAAATGGAAACTACCGTGTTTACGTGCTTACTCGTAAAAATGAAATTCAACAACTCAGAATAGAACCCTCTAATGACTAACGATTTCGATCAACTTATTTCCTTGTGGTTTGCCGAAGATATCGGTGATGGTGACCATACAACACTTTCATGTATTCCTTCCTCAGCAATCGGAAAATCTCAGTTAATAATCAAAGAAAATGGCGTTTTAGCGGGTGTCGAAGTCGCAAGAAAAGTATTTCATGCTTTTGATTCAGAACTGAAAATGACTATTTTTATGAACGATGGCACCGAAGTGAAAGTCGGCGATGTGGCATTTGTGGTTGAAGGAAAAATACAATCACTGCTACAAACTGAACGTTTGATGCTCAATATTATGCAACGTATGAGCGGTGTAGCTACCCGAACCCGAGAATATGTAAAAGCATTGGAAGGAACAAAAACTCGTGTACTTGATACCCGTAAAACTACACCGGGACTGCGTTTGCTGGAAAAGGAAGCTGTGAAAATAGGTGGAGGAGTAAATCATCGCATTGGTTTATACGATATGATTCTGCTGAAAGATAATCATGTGGATTTTGCCGGTGGAATTGCTCAGGCCATTCAGCGAACCAAAGCTTATCTGAAAGATAAAGGCAAAGACTTGAAAATTGAAATTGAAGTGCGTAACTTCGACGAATTGGCTCAGGTAATGGCTGAGGGTGGTGTCGACCGCATTATGCTCGATAATTTTTCACCCGAGAATACCCGCAAGGCAGTTGAAATTATTGCCGGAAAATACCAAACAGAATCATCAGGCGGTATTACGTTTAGTTCGTTGAAAGAATATGCTGAATGTGGTGTGGATTATATATCGGTTGGTGCTTTAACTCATTCAATTAAGAGTTTGGATATGAGTTTTAAAGCGGTTTAGGATATATTGTTATATTATTGACTAGTGAGTTTAGAATAAACTTTCTCGTAAGTTGGCGTTGGAATTCCATGTTTCCTGCCGAGTTTCAAAACAATTCCGGTCAACGTATCAACTTCTGTATTTTTCCTTGCCTGAAAGTCACGGTGCATGGAAGTTGTAGTACCAATTGGTAGTTTCTCAAACTGATGAATCAATTTATCAATCTCTGAATTTTCTAAAACAATTCCTTCAGCATTAGCTACTTTAATAAGTTCGGTAGAAATATCAATCAATGTTTGTCGTCTTTCCTGGTTCGTCAGAATTTCAGCATAACTGACATTAAAATAAGAAGTTAATGAGGCACTGGTCGAAATAAAAAAGAATTTTTTCCAGATTTCAGTCAGGATGTTTTCATAAAAACGAGCTTCAATGCCGGCATCGCTCAGCAGTTTCTCAAATGTCAGCAGGCGTTCATTGCTTTGGTTTTTATATCCAAAAACAACCCGGTGAATATTCCCTGCATTTTCAACCACACCCGGTTCTTTGATTTTAGCCACAATATAACAGCAGCCATCCCATATTTCCATTTCGGGCAAAAGAGTGCGGATTCGCTCGGAATTGTCAATCCCGTTTAGTAGAGGTAAAATGACTGTGCCTGCACCAATCATTGGTTTTATTTGCTCTACTGTACTATCTAAATCATAACTTTTGGGAGACATGATGATATAATCAGCTATAGCAATTTTAGTTACATCATCAGTTGCCAAAGCAGGGAAAATCTGAAAAGTCTCATTTTCGGTAATCAATGTCAACCCATTTTCCTGTACTTTATTTAAATGCTCACCACGAGCCACAAAGTATATTTCGATTTCCGGATTATCAGCATAACGCTTTGCCAATAATCCGCCAAAATAACCACCAACACCACCAAGTCCAACTATTACTATTTTTGTTTTCATGAGTTTCTATTTAAAAATACGTGCAAAGATATGTAATCTCTAATAAAAACGGACTCACCTCCATGGCAAGTCCGTTTTTTCTTTCTTCAAGTCCCCCTTCGGGGGATTTAGGGGGCTTTTATTCCTCAAGTAGTATTTCCATAATTGTTACCGCTGCTTTTGCAACCGGGCTGCCAGGGCCAAAGATCGCTGCTACACCGGCTTTGTACAAATAATCGTAGTCTTGCGCTGGAATAACTCCCCCAGCAATTACGATAATATCTTCGCGGCCTAATGCTTTCAGTTCAGCAATTACTTGTGGAACTAATGTTTTGTGACCAGCAGCCAATGAAGAAACACCCATGATATGAACGTCGTTTTCTACGGCTTGTTTAGCTGCTTCGGCAGGAGTTTGGAACAATGGTCCCATATCCACGTCGAAACCGCAGTCGGCATAACCGGTAGCTACTACTTTTGCACCACGGTCGTGACCATCCTGACCCATTTTTGCAATCATGATACGAGGACGACGACCTTCTTTTTTGGCAAATTTCTCTGTCAGCTCGCAAGCTTTGATGAAATTTGCATCGTTTTTAGTTTCTGATGAATACACGCCTGAAATTGTTCTGATTGTTGCTTTATAACGACCTGCAACTGCTTCGCAGGCATCTGATATTTCACCCAATGAAGCACGCAAACGAGCAGCTTCAACGGCTAATTCTAACAAGTTACCGTTTCCGGTATTAGCACATTCGGTAATGGCAGCCAAAGCAGCTTGTACGGCAGCTTCGTCGCGGTTTGCACGCAATTCTTTCAACCGTTCGATTTGTTGAATACGCACTGCTGTGTTATCCACTTCCAAAATATCGATGGGATCTTCTTTTTCTAAACGGAATTGATTTACACCCACAATTACCTGACTTCCCGAGTCGATACGAGCTTGTGTACGAGCAGAGGCTTCTTCGATACGCATTTTTGGAACACCGGTTTCGATAGCAGCAGCCATACCACCCAGTTTTTCTACTTCTTCGATCAACGCCCAGGCTTTTTCAGCCAATTCGTTAGTCAAAGACTCAACGTAGTAAGAACCTGCCCATGGGTCAACCTCACGGCAGATGTCAGTTTCTTGTTGAATATAAATTTGTGTGTTACGTGCAATACGAGCCGAGAAATCGGTTGGCAATGCGATAGCTTCGTCCAATGCATTGGTGTGAAGCGATTGCGTGTGACCCAACGCAGCAGCCATAGCTTCGATACAAGTACGACCAACGTTGTTGAACGGATCTTGCTCTGTCAATGACCAACCCGAAGTTTGCGAGTGTGTACGCAATGCCAAAGATTTTGGGTTTTTAGGGTTGAATTGTTTTACGATTTTTGCCCACAACATACGTGCAGCACGCATTTTGGCAATTTCCATAAAGTGATTCATACCAATTGCCCAGAAGAATGACAAACGTGGAGCGAACGAGTCGATATCCATACCTGCATTTACTCCGGCACGAAGATATTCAAGTCCATCGGCCAAAGTGTAAGCCAACTCAATATCGGCAGTTGCACCTGCTTCCTGCATGTGGTAACCTGAGATAGAGATAGAGTTGAACTTAGGCATTTTTTGAGAAGTAAACTCAAAAATGTCAGCTATAATTTTCATCGAGAATTTAGGTGGGTAAATATAGGTATTACGTACCATAAATTCTTTCAAAATATCGTTTTGGATAGTTCCGGCCATTTCTTCCAGTTTTGCACCTTGCTCTAAACCTGCATTGATATAAAATGCAAGGATAGGAAGTACAGCACCGTTCATGGTCATAGAAACCGACATTTTATTCAATGGAATACCATCAAATAACACTTTCATATCTTCTACAGAACAGATAGAAACACCTGCTTTACCAACATCACCAACCACACGTTCGTGATCGGCATCGTAGCCACGGTGTGTAGCTAAGTCGAATGCAACCGAAAGACCTTTTTGACCGGCAGCAAGGTTACGACGATAGAATGCATTTGATTCTTCAGCAGTGGAAAATCCGGCGTATTGACGGATAGTCCAGGGCTGCATAGCGTACATTACCGAGTAAGGTCCGCGTAAGTACGGAGGAAGTCCGGCAGCATAGTTCAAATGCTCCATGCCTTCCAAATCATCTTTTGTATAAAATGGCTTAACCGGAATCAATTCCGCAGTTAGCCAGCTACTATCGGCCTGCTGAGCAGTAGATGCAGCTACGTTTTTGATATCTATGTTTTTGAAATTTGGTTTCATAAGATTTATTTTTTTTCAACACGGAGGCGCTAAGACACGAATTAATTAAAGTAACCGTTTATTTTACGTTTTATGCCTTCTTTGATTATTGGAACATTGAAATTGATCAAATATCCAAGTTTTTTGTCGGCAAGCTTCATATAAGTAAGAAGTTGAACTTCATGAACTGGCAGTACTATTTCTACTGCTTTTAGTTCAATGATAATTTCATTTTCAACCAATAGGTCGATAATAAATTCTTTGTTCAGCATTTTACCTTTATAAACAACTGGTAATTTCATTTGACTGTTTACAGTCAAATTCCGTGACTTTAACTCCTCTATCAAGCAAAATTCATAAACCGATTCTAATAAACCGGGGCCTAGTTCTTTATGAACACTATATGCAGCATCCACAATTTTAGTTCCGATATTATCTAATTCTGCTTTATTCATTTACTTTGTGTCTCCGGGTCTTGGTGTTTATTATAATTTTGAATTGAATTTCTGAAGCATCTCAAGCACGTTGGTTTTTACGTTTACAAAGTATTCGATACCAATCGCTTTTAAATCATCGGTACAAGCAGGAGCACCGGCAACTACGAAAATTTGTTTTCCGTCGATAGCTTTGAATGCAGCAGGAGCTAATTCAGCATATTCATCGTCGCTTGAGCAAAGAACAATAATGTCAGCTCCAGCAGCCAGAGCAGCAGCAACACCTTCTTCAACAGTTGAGAAACCTAAGTTATCAACAACGTCATATCCGGCACAAGCAAAGAAGTTACAAGAGAACTGAGCACGAGCCAAACGCATAGCTAAGCTACCAATGGTCAACATAAATGCTTTTGGACGTTTAGCAGCACCTTCGGTTGCGAAACGTAATGCTTCGAATTCAGCAGCGCCACGTACAGGCAATAGTTTTTCAGTTCCGCTGTGTGAACAACCACAATCTGTAGCTTCTGTAATTTGAACTTTGGCAGCAGCAGCTTCGTTGAAGTTAGGGAACTGGTTGGTTCCTAATAATACTTCACGACGGCTTGAAACAGCTTTCAAACGGGCAGCAGCAGTAGCTTTAACCGCTTGTTGAACAGAACCTGAAGTAACAGCAGCAAAGAAACCACCGTTATCCTCAACATCAAGGAATAATTTCCAGGCCTGAGCAGCAATTTCGTTAGTCAATGTTTCGATATAATAAGAACCGGCAGCTGGGTCAGCTACTTTATCGAAATGACATTCTTCTTTCAGTAATAATTGTTGGTTACGGGCAATACGTTCCGAGAAATCATCGGCTGGTTTGTAAACCGAATCATAACTCAATACGGTAAGTGAATTTACACCACCCAATGTTGCGCTCATAGCTTCAGTTTGGGTACGAAGCATATTTACGTTAGCGTCAAAAATGGTTTTGTTGAACGTAGAAGTTTCAGCGTGAATGCGCATTTTGGCAGCACATTTGCAAATGCCGTTAACGGTGCTTTTGCAATCTTCCACTTTACAAGCCGGTTGATAAGCATCCACAATGTTAGCCCACAATAAGCGGGCAGCACGGAATTTGGCAATTTCCATAAAGTAGTTGCCGCTTACGCCAAAGCTGAATTTAATTTTTTTAGCAGCCAATGAAGTGTCAACACCGGCTTCAACAAGTGAAGAGAGGTATTCGTTACCCCAAGCCAATGCGTAACCCAATTCCTGAGCGATATAAGCTCCGCCATTGCTCAATGTAGTAGCATTTACGCCAATCACGCGGTAGAAAGGTAAACCAATAGCAGCAAGAACTGTTGCTTTAGCTTTTGCAGTAACTTCTTCTTTGGTCAATTCTTTGCCGGCTTGCAACATGCGGTTGATTGGGTCGAAATTGATAGAACCCTGCAATTTCTTAACGTCGTATTCTTTCGATTTGAAATAGTCGGTCAAAATAGTTGCCAGGTTAGCAGCTGCACTAACACAAATACTAAAGTTAAGTTCAACACAATCAGCTGTAATGCCTTCGAGCAAAGTAGCGATGTAGTCAGCACTCAATTCTTCTTTTTTCAGTTTGAAACCTACAGAGGTTACGCCCTTGTACAAAATGTCCAACGCCTTAGCATTGGCTTCTTTAGCCGATTCCACAACGATGTCCTGACGAACAAACCATTCGTTGTCGGCTTTTGTTCCGCGTACGAAAGGGAAAACACCCGGAGCTGCATCTTTCGTCTGCAAGCCAGCAATGTCTTCTGCACGATAGAAAGGCAACACGCTGAAGCCTTCGTTGGTTTTCCAAACGAGCTTCTTGTTGAAATCAGCTCCTTTGAGGTCGGCTGTGATTTTATCCATCCATTGCTGTGCGCTAACCGATGGAAAATCAGCCAATAAATTCAATTTTTTTTCTGCCATAATATTGTTTAATAATCTAATTTTCTTAGAGACCGCAAAATTACTACTTTCTATTGAGTTAACCGAATTTTTTGTCAATGAATTAAAGAAAAATTTCGGTAATTGAATTCTAAAACATTTTGAACTGTTATTCTGTTAAACATTTACACAAAATCACGTAAAATGATAAAACTCAAACAAGAACAATTTTTACCTATCAGCCTTGACGAAGCCTGGAAATTTTTTGCCACTCCTAAAAACTTAAATGAAGTCACACCCGACGATATGGTTTTCGAAATTATATCCGAATTACCGGAGACCATGTATGCCGGTTTGCTGATTAATTACCGTCTGAAACCTATGCTGAATATCCCTATCAACTGGTGTACGGAAATTACTCACATCAAAGAAAAAGAATATTTTGTGGATGAACAGCGCAAAGGTCCCTACCGGATATGGCATCATGAACACCATTATAAGGCTGTTGATGGAGGTGTTTTAATGACCGATATTCTTCATTATGACATTGGAAAATGGGTATTTGGTTGGATTGCGGGAAAATTATTCGTTGATCAAAGAGTAAAAAATATTTTTAAGTACCGGAATAAAACATTGGAAACTTACTTCAAAAAATAAGAATATGAAAACGCTAACAGTTAAAATTCTTGTCTGTGCAGTTATTTGCCTAACATTAGGTACTTTGAGTGGTTTCAGTACCATCAATGCTATAAGTAACTGGTATCAATTTCTTATAAAACCATCTTTTAATCCGCCCAATTGGATATTTGGTCCCGTGTGGACACTGTTGTATTTAATGATGGGAATTTCGGTTGGTATTATCTGGACCTCAACAAATAACGGTCGAAAAAGAGCTTTACAACTTTTTGCAGTTCAATTTGTACTAAATCTTTGTTGGTCTTTTCTCTTTTTCAATTTACATGCATTAAGTATGGCTTATATGGAAATTTTAAGTATGATTGTTGCGATTATCTTTACTATCTTTGCTTTTTATAAAATAAATAAAACTGCCGCAATTCTACTTGTTCCTTATTTATGTTGGGTGTTATTTGCCAGTTTTTTAAATCTAAGTATATGGTATTTAAATAAATAAAATTATTAATCCATGTTTATATAATCATTTTATCACTAATAAAAATTACAAATGGAAAAACAAAAAAACTGGCATTCTAAACATGTCGAATCCTTAAGTTTTGGTAATCGAATTGCAGATTCTGTAGCAAATGGTATGGGGTCATGGAGTTTTATTATCATCCAAACAGTTTTAGTAATTCTATGGATGATATTAAACCTTATAGGTTTTATTTATCACTGGGACGTTTATCCGTTTATATTGTTGAATCTTGTATTTTCAACACAGGCGGCTTATGCTGCTCCAATCATCATGATGTCACAAAATAGACAAAATGAACGCGATCGGATGCATGCAGAAGAAGATTACAAAACAAATGTGGATGCCAAGAAGGAAATTGAAGCATTGGCAATCATGTTGAAAAACATTGAAGTAGAGAAACTGGATAAAATTATTATAATGCTTAACGAAATAAAAGATGGTACATCGGCAAATAAAACCGCTAAATAATTTTATGTATCTTTACAGTTCAAATTCATTCAAATAAAACAGCAAATGAAAAAAGTAATCAATCTCGTTTTAGTTATTATAGCCGGAATTATTCTGGTTTATATGCAAATGCCAACAGTAAACTATGGTTTTACAGGCTTTGCTGTGCTGCTTATGATTTTAATCGGTGTATGGGTTTTGCTCAATAATCCGTTTAGAGTCGTTCAGGGTAAAAACAATGCTCCAACCCTCAAACTTGGCAAGCCGGGCAAAGCTTCGTTTGTTTTGTTGGTCGTATTGGGACTTTATATTACAGTTGTTCCGGCTATTACCAGTTGGGCCTTGCTTCGCAACGGCGAATACCGCAATCTGATTGGCAAGGTTGAAACCGAATCAAACATTTCGAGTCATATGCTGCCTATTTCAATCGAGAAAATACGCGTGGTGGATCAGTCACTGGCACAATTGCTTGGTGATAAAGTTCTTGGTTCGCAATCGGCGCTTGGAAGTCAGGTTACACTTGGAACTTTTAATATTCAAAAGGTTAATAACGATTTGTATTGGGTTGCTCCCTTGCTGCATTCCGGGTTTTTTAAGTGGAATAAGAACATGCAGGGAACCAACGGATACGTTATGGTAAATGCCTGCAACGAGCGCGATGTAAAACTGGTACAAGAAATCAATGGAAACAAAGTGTATATCAAATACCAATCAGAAGCTTTTTTTAACGATAATCTGGAACGTTACCTCTATTTTCATGGTTATTGGCATGTGGGTCTGACCGATTATTCGTTCGAGATTGACGATGCAGGAACACCATATTGGGTAGTTACCAAATTCAAAAAAACAATTGGTTTTGGAGGAGATGAAGCCAAAGGTGTGGTAATTGTAAATGCTCAAACAGGCGATATTAAAGAATATTCCATTGAAAATACTCCGAAATGGGTTGACCGCATACAGCCAGGAAATTTTGTTGAAACTCAGCTAAACGATTGGGGTGAATACGTGAAAGGTTATTGGAATTTCTCTAACGAAGGAAAACTGAAAATCACCGAAAATGTGTCGATGGTCTATGGCGAAGACAATAATGCGTATTGGTACACAGGGTTGACTTCAGTAGGTGCTGATGAATCGACTGTAGGTTTTGTTCTTGTGAATACCCGTACGAAAAAAGCCGTTTGGTACAAACAAAGCGGTGCAACTGAAATGGCTGCTCAGAATTCAGCTAAAGGTAAAGTACAGGAAAAAGGTTTCTCCGCTTCAATGCCTATTCCGTATAATATCAACAATATCCCGACTTATGTGATGACGCTGAAAGATAACGGCGGTTTGGTGAAAATGTATGCTATGGTAGCCATTGAAGATTATACAATTGTGGGAGTCGGAAATACCTTGCGCGAAGCTTTGATGGCCTATAAAAATGCTTTCAACCAAAGCGGAAATAAAATCAGCACCAAAAGTAAAACGGAGAAGAACGTAGTGAAATCGGTGGTAACACGCATGAACGGGGATGTAAAAAATGGAAACACTTATTATTACTTCACGTTGAGAAGTTATCCGAAAATCTTTATCGGTTCTACGCAGGTTTCAAACGATTTCCCGCTTACAAACCTTGGTGACAGCGTATACGTTACTTTCGATAACGACAATCAGGATGTGATTGATGTTTCGTCGTTTAAAAACAAGAATATAAAATGACCTCACCCCAACCCTCAAAGATTCATCCCGCTTGCGGGAAGGAGAGGGAGTGAGCATTAAGTAAGATTTTTATAGCTAAGGGACTTTATAACTTTATACTTTAAAAACTTTCAAACTCACAATCATGCATTTATTTCAAAACTTTCAGGAAATCAATTGGCTGGCGGTAATCGTGTCAGTTGTTTTATCGTTTGTATTGGGTGCATTGTGGCATTCGGTATTATTTAAAAAAGGGTGGAGCGAAGATTCCGGTTCGATTTACAATTCTCAAAATCATGGTAATCCTGCTGTGATTTTCGGGCTTTCAGGTTTACTCCACATCGTATTGGTTATAGCGCTTGCTATGTTTGTTGGTCAACATACCAATTTTCTGGGCGGAGCTTTAAAAGGACTCTTCGTGAGTCTGGTATGGATTTCAACAAGCATCGGCGTAACCTATATCTTTGTAGGTCGTACATTCCGTTTGTTTCTGATTGATGCCGGATTTTATGTGATATTTCTGACTCTTGCCGGAATGATTTTGGGGCAATGGCATTAAGTATAGTCTATTGAAATAGGAAAAATGTAATTGAACAACTGTAATTTAGCTTAATTTTTTGTAGCGATCGTAATTTACTTTTTTGACTTAGCCCAATCCATTACATTGGCAGGAGCGCGTTTGAAGAAAAGTTCATTAGCCATAAATTCCATGTAGGGTTGAGAATGTTTCCAAAATGCATAATAGCCTTCACACAGGTAATTCAAGCCAGGTTCACCGGTTTTAGTTTTAATGATTCGGTTTTTAGGACATTCGCCGTTGCATAGTTTTTTGAATTCGCACTGGCGGCATTGTGTTGGAAGACTATCACGTTTATCGGCACCGAAACGAAGTTGTTTTTGCGAAAAAACCATTTCGTAAATACTGTGAGTCTTGATATTGCCAATTTTATATTCAGGAAAAACATAATGGTCGCAGGCATACATATCGCCGTTAAATTCCATTACGGTAGCATGTCCGCAGGTTTCTCCAAAAATACAAACTCCGGGCATTTGTCCAACAGTTCCTGCCAAAGCCGCATCAAATAACTGGATATAATACTGACCAACATCCTTTTTTAACCATTCATCAAATATAGTGATATAGAATTGTCCAAATTTTTTCGCATCAACTGTCCAGGGAGCTAATACTGCATCTTCACTTCCTTCAGGAGGTAATAAACTTAAACCGTCGGCCCGTGTTTTGGAGATTTGCTCTACAATTGGCGAAAACTGCATATACTTTGTGCCAATTTCTTTAAAGAAGTTGTAAATTTCCAGCGGATAATCGACATTATAGTTGTTGATAACCGATAATGTATTGAATTCAACCTGATGCTTTTGAAGTAATTCAATTCCACACATTACCTTCTGAAAAGTGTCTTTACCGGCTTTGTTTTTACGGTACACATCGTGGCAATGTTCCGGTCCATCGATTGAAATTCCAATCAGAAAATTATTGTCTTTGAAAAATTTACACCATTCGTCGGTGAGTAAAGTGCCATTAGTTTGAAGTACATTGTCAATATTCCTGCCCCGTCCGTACTTTTTTTGAAATGTAAGTGCTTTACGGTAAAAAGAAATATCTCTCAACAGAGTTTCACCACCGTGCCAGGTAAACAGCACTTCGGCTACTGGTTGCGCCAGAATATAACTTTCAATGTATTTTTCGAGCGTTTCATCGCTCATTTGTAGGTTTTTCCGATTTTCGTAAAGACGTGCTTTCTCGAGATAATAGCAATAGGAACAGTTCAGGTTACAACTCGATCCATTCGGTTTTGCCATCACATACGTTGGCATCGAAAGGGGATTATAAGCTATAGTTTTTTTCATATTAGCCTAGGGTTGCTTTCCATTCGTCTTCTTTGAAACCGACTAACACAGTTTCTCCGGCAAGTAATAATGGACGTTTTACGATTAAGCCATTAGATGAGAGAATATCTAATAATTCATCATCCGACAAGCTTTTTACTTTGTCCTTCATTTTGAATTCTTTGTAAAGTAACCCGCTGGTATTGAAGAATTTTGAAATTGGAAGTTTGCTTTTAGCAATCCAAACTTTAAGTTCTTCTTTTGTCGGATTTTCCTCCTTAATTGGACGGTATATATATTCAATTCCGTTTGCTTTCATCCATTTCTCGGCTTTCTGACAGGTGCCGCATTTCGGATAACATAGTGCGATTGGTTTCATGTTTTTATTTAAAGATTGCTTTAAACAGGTCATTCAAATTAGCATACAGCAATAATCCAAAGAGTAATACCATACCAACTGTTTGTGCGTATTCCAGGAATTTATCGTTTGGCTTTTTGCCGGTTATCATTTCATAAATCAGAAATAACACGTAGCCACCATCGAGCATTGGAATTGGTATGAAGTTCATAAATGCAAGAATAACTGATAATAAAGCTGTCATTGACCAGAAAATTTGCCAGTCCCATGTTTTTGGAAACATTTTTCCGATAGATCCAAAACCGCCCAACTGTTTAGAACCTTCTTTGGTAAATACAAGTTTAAGTCCTTTTACATAGCTTGTCAACTTTTCCAGGCCAAGATTGATTCCTGCAGGGATAGAAGCGAAAAAGCCATATTGAATGCGTTTTGTTTGCAGAAAACTAGCAATGGATCGAACACCTACTCCTAATTTTCCGGTTTCGTTCAGTTGAATTTCCGACAACATGGTCTGGCCTTTCCGAATGTAGCTCAAATGGATACTCGTGTTTTTCGAAGCATCCAATTCTGCTGCAATATCCTGAAATATAAAGAGTTGTTTGCCATTTATTCCAATAATGCTGTCGCCCGACTGCAATTTGGCTTTTTCAGCAGGAGAACCCGCACTAACTTCTTCGACAACAAATGGGAAACGAACAGAAATAAAATCAGGTTCTTTGGCTGCCAATACTTTTTGCGAAAAATCTTTCGGTAAATTAAGTTCTACTAATTGATTATTGCGTGAAACGGAGACATCCTGATTGCCATCTATTAAAAGTTTTTCAAAGATATCAGCATTTTGTTCAACTGTTTTACCGTTTATTTTTACAATATTATCTCCGTTTTTGAATCCGTTATCCAGTAGGATTTGCGAAAAATTTAATCCGTATTTTGCATTTTTCAATGGTAAATATTCTTGTCCCCAGGTGAAAAGAACTGCTGCATAAATGACCATTGCCAGTATAAAGTTTACCAAAACGCCACCAATAATGATGGGTAAGCGTTGCCAAACAGAGCGTGAACGATATTCCCATGGTTGTGGTTCTGAAGCCATTTGTGAAATGCTTTTAGTTTCATCCACCATACCAGAAATAGAACAATAGCCACCCAAAGGCAACCATCCAATACCCCACTCAGTATTTTCGGGGTATTTCCGCCAATCACCTTCCGGCAAATCTGTCAACGAAATTGGTTCCATCACCGGTCTGCCTTTTGCATCGAGCAAATCGTTGCCGTTGGCGTCTTTTTTTTGTTGTTCGGTGGAAGGAATATTTTTAGCTAGAAACTTGATTTCCCATTTCCCATTTATTTTTTTTGCACGGATAAGTGAAAAATTAGGATTGAAAAACATATAAAATTTTTCAACACGAACTTTGAATAAGCGAGCAAATGCAAAATGCCCAAGTTCATGCAGAACGACTAAAATCGAAAGACTAAGAATGAGCTGTGCAGCCCGAATTAAGAAAGTTTCCATATTGTAAAATTTTGCCTTTGAACGCTTAAGTGAATTGCAAAGGGAGTTTTGTTGTTTTTGTTTTTGTAAAAATTCTATTCTTTGATTTATCAGCTTACTATTTCATTGGTCAGAATTCGCACCAGCGCATCCGTTCTTACATAATCATCATACGTTGGTTTTGCAATGAAATCAGCTTTTGCCATTACATTTTCAATAATGTCGCTCATTTGCAAAAAACCGATTTCGTCTTTCAAAAATTTCGCCACCACTACTTCGTTTGATGCATTCAGAATACAGGGCATGTTCCCACCTTTTTCCATAGCATAGTAGGCATATTCAAGGTTTCTAAAGCGATCTAAATCTGGTTTTTCAAAAGTAAATTGAGAACAAACATTAAAATCAAAACGGGGAAAATTTGTTTTTAATCGTTCGGGATACGTAAAAGCATACTGAATAGGCAATTTCATATCGGGCATGCCAAGCTGAGCTTTAATTGAGCCATCGGTGAATTGAACCATCGAATGGATAATGGATTGTGGATGAACCACTACTTCAATTTGATCGGGTGTAACGCCAAAAAGCCATTTAGCCTCAATGATTTCAAAACCTTTATTCATAAGACTTGCCGAGTCAATCGTAATTTTAGCTCCCATCTCCCAATTCGGGTGTTTCAAAGCTTGCACACTTGTCACGTATTCCAGTTCGTGAATAGTTTTGGTACGAAACGGACCACCCGAAGCCGTTAGAATTATTTTTTCAATTGCATTATTTCCTTCACCTGCCAAACATTGAAAAATGGCAGAATGTTCAGAATCAACCGGAATAATCTGAGCATTATTTTGAGAGGCGAGCTCGCAAATCAATTCACCGGCAACTACGAGTGTTTCTTTGTTGGCCAGTGCAATTTTCTTTCCGGCTTTTATAGCACTAATTGTTGGTTTCAATCCCGAATAACCTACCATGGCAGTCAGAACGATATCTATGGGCTGCATTTCAGCCAATTGAGCAATAGAATCGGCTCCTGCAAAAACTTTTATAGGCAAATCGGCAAGTGCATTTTTCAACGGAAGATATAATGATTCGTTGCCAATAGCCACCATTTCCGGCATATATTTCCGGGCTTGTTCAATAAGTAAATCAATATTATTATTGGCTGTAAGGGCATAAATTTCAAACAACGAATCATTTTCCGAAATTACTTCCAATGCTTGTGTCCCAATAGAACCAGTCGAACCTAATATTGCTATTTGTTTTTTATTTTCTGTCATGAAAAATCTTAAAGTTCCCTTTTGAGTATTTAGGGATCAAAATATTATCAATTCTTCCGGATCGACTGATTTGCCCTGTTTCCAAAGTTCAAAATAAAATTGTGATCCGGCTTTTTTCCCTGAAGCATCCCCAGTGATAGCAATACATTCACCCGCTTTCACTTCGTCGCCCACTTTCTTCAATAATCGGGTGTTGTTTTTATAAATCGACAAATAATTATTTTCGTGTTGTACCTGAATTACAAAACCGAAATCGAATGTAAATGCCTCATATACAATCGTCCCATCTTGTACACTCATGACGCTTTCATTGGGTGATGTAATCATGTAAATTCCAAATTGTCGTTCCGCCAGATTATAGGATGAAGATATTACACCTCTGGTTGGACGGAAGAAAATATAGGTACTTTCAGTTGGTTTGGTGTCGATGCTCGCCAAATTATACTTCTCATCTTTTTCGAATTTTTCACAAAATGCTTTTTCACGTCTTGATTTTTCCAAAAATACTTTAGCCCGCTGTTTCAGGGCTATAGAATCTAATGAAGCTATAGAATCAGGTTTTGTTTTTCCGGTAATAATTCCTTTGATAATATCAATATATCCTTCTTGTAAATCAACCTGTTGAACCAACGAATCAGTACGCATGGATTCCGCAATAATATTTGCCCTGTTCCCCGACTCACCATATCCGGGCAAATACCGGCTGATTGGCGTTGTGAATATAAGTATGGTAAGTACTGTAAATGTGAGTAAGAAAAATGCCGATCCAAACAGAAAAACACTGAAACGAGACAATCGGACATGCCATGACTCTTCCAGGGTATTTTCATTCAGAACTGAAACACGATATTTAAATCGCATTTTCTGTATAAATGGTTTGAATTTGTCTAATGTAACTTTCATTTAATAATCTGTCAAATGAGCAGAAATGTGTACAAAAGTAGCGAAATTCAAAATACAAACAAAATGTAGCTTTTATTACAAATCTAAAATAAATGGGTTCGGGGTGCTAGTTTCAATTTTTACGGAGTTTTATTGTTGATTTTTATTACTTTTGCCGGTATAATGAACAAAAAATAACGTACAAATGACCCGAATAGGAATACTTTCAGACACTCACGGATTACTTGATGAACGAGTATTTGAACATTTTGCCGATTGTGATGAGGTTTGGCATTGCGGGGATATAGGCTCGCTCGAAGTTTTCAATAAGTTGCAGGCTTTTAAGCCGTTTCGGGGCGTGTGGGGAAATATTGATGGCTATGATATCCGCACTCAATTACCTCAGCACAACCGTTTTCAGTGTGAAGGGGTGAAAGTGTGGATTACACATATCGGTGGTTATCCCGGAAATTATGACGCATTGGTGCGCCCCGGAATCTTTCAACAACCGCCTAAATTGTTTGTTTGCGGCCATTCTCATATTCTGAAAGTAAAGTATGACAGGACGCTCGATTTATTGCACATCAATCCCGGTGCTGCCGGGAAACAAGGCTTTCATACTGTTCAAACCCTTGTTCGTTTCGAAATTGATGGCGAAAAAATTCAAAATCTGGCAGTGATAGAATTGAAACCGAAAGAAGTTGGCGATAAAATGTAATTATTTCAAAAAAAAGAGATGTTTTAAATCTTTTTACTAAATTTGTTTCGTGAAAAATTGGTTGTTATTTGCTGTATAAAAACTCAATAAGAACGGATAATTATGAAAACAATTTGCGTTGCTTTTTTCCTTTTTCTGACGGTTCCTGTTTTTGGTCAATTTCCGACACCTACAAATTTTACTTACCGATTAGCTTATACTTATTTGAGAACTTGTGACAATTGTTGTTCTTTATCAGGAGTAGAACCATATTGTTCAAATTTTATGTGGAATGCTCCTGATACTACTACGATTACTTCAAGATTAAACTATTACAATATCTACTACCGCCCGATTGGAACACAGACTCCAATTGTTATTGCAACTACAACTAGCTTGGGTAAGAGTTTCTATTTTGGTCCAACAGGTGATATGTGGATAACGGCTGCTTATTCAAATCCGAATGGTGAGTCTGCACCATCAAATATTTGCTCAAATTTCAACTTGCCCATTGAAGTCCCAATAGTAAAACAAGCAGATAAAATCAAAATTCAATTTGATAATGCGTTACAAGTGCTTAGGTTGCAAAGCACAATCAGCCTGACAAAATTAAATCTGATAAATACAGATGGAAAAACTATAAAAGAGTTTGAAAATCCGGATACTGAATTAAAACTTACCGATTTAGCCCGTGGATTCTATGTTGTAGAAGTATATACTTCAGAAAATGAGGTGTTCCGGCAAAAAATAATCAAATAAAGAATGGCTGACAATTGATTTTGTCAGCCATTTTTAAATGATATAATCGATTTGATTTCTTATTTCACCCCATGCATTAACTTCTGTAATCGTTTCGATAATAAGAACAGAATAACTGAAGCCACTCCGGCAATCACCACAAAAAGCATAAGAAATCGTAGAGTGAAACAATTTGAATTCCGAAAATGAATTTGGGTTTTCCCGCTTCGGGATATAATCCGCTCAGCATTCCGGCAAATTTATTGGCTGTCGCCATCGACATATACCAAACTCCCATCAATAAAGATGCAAAACGTAAGGGTGCAAGTTTATTCACCATTGACAACCCAATTGGCGAAAGCATTAATTCACCCATAGTATGGATAAAATATAAACCGGTAAGCCACAAAATACTTACTTTTACCCCTGGAGCGACATTTTTCACTCCAAATGCAATTACCAAATAACCTAATGCAAGGAAGAATAATCCCATAGATTGCTTTACTGGTGAAGCCGGATCCATATTTTTTTTACCCAACCAAATCCATAAATTAGAGAAAACCAAGCCCATCAATACGATAAAAACCGGATTGAAGGATTGAAAATAACTAGCCGGCATGGTCCAACCAAAAATCTCCCGATTGGTTTGTTCATCAGCAAAATAAGTCAGGGATGCTCCGGCTTGCTCGAAAGCTGACCAAAAGAAAATTACAAAGAAGGCGATAATATATATTACCCAAATACGTTGTTGCTCAATTTTAGTCAATGATTTGTCGGAAATGACATAAGCCGGAATAATAATACAAATAGAGAAAATAACGGCTCCAATAATATCGAAACTAAATGCATAATGAAACAAGCCGAACAAAGCCAGGCCACCAAAAATCCAGACCAGAAATGCAGTTGTGTTTTGCTTTGAACTATTTGCGGGGGCAAGCTCTTTTTCCGATTTATGAATATCCATTTTTCCGGCAGCTTCAATTCCTAATTGTTCACCATCGGGTCCGATAAGAAATTTACTTTTCCAACCAATAAACAATATTAAACTCAGCAACATTCCGATAGCTGCAATCAAAAAGCCATATTTGAAATCTGCAGGATTACCCGTGTCTCCAAAGAATCCGCAAAGTAAAGGTGCAATAAAAGCCCCAACATTTACACCCATATAAAAGATAGTGTAAGCCGAATCGAGGCGTTTATCTCCTTTCACGTACAAATTTCCAACCATAGTGGTAATATTGGGCTTAAAAAAACCATTCCCAAAAATCAAAGCTGCCAATCCAACGTACATAAACCAGTGCGAAATATCGCCACTCTGATAATAAAGTGCACTTGAGAACATAAATAATTGTCCAACTATCATCATAATTGCTCCCCAAAGAATGGATTTTCGCATTCCCAAATACCGGTCGGCCACATAACCGCCAATAAGTGGTGTAAGATATACCAGCCCGGTATAATTTCCATAGATGGTTGATGCTAATTGTTTATCCATCAATAAAGCTTTGATAAGATAAAGTGTGAAAATGGCACGCATTCCGTAATAGCTGAAACGCTCTGACATGGCGGTTGCAAATACAAAATACAGTCCTTTTGGATGACCTTGTTTCGGTTCGTTTGTTGGCATAATTTCTAAAAATTGAGGATTGATTCTTACATAAAGTCTGCAAAAATATACTTTTTATGCGAATATCAATCAGGAAATTGAAATCTGTATTAAAAAAACCGCCCGATAATTTTTGCAGTATTGTAAATTTGATTACTTTTGCAATCGCTTTCAAAAGGAGAAATCCCGATGAAATCCGGGCCTATAGCTCAGTTGGTTAGTAGCACCTGACTCATAATCAGGGGGTCACTGGTTCAAGCCCAGTTGGGCCCACCCTTGAAATCAAACACTTACACATTCTTTGTGTAGGTGTTTTTTTTATTTACGCCAGGTTCACGCCAGGTTTTGGGAGAATATGATTGGGAACTCGTTTAAATTTAAACGAAGTGTTGGAAAAACTTCCTGACAGGTGACAGGAAGTAGTATTTCTATCGTAAAAAACATTTTAATCGTTATAATGAGGATTTCTACTTGAAAAATCAAAACGATTTTATTTTAACTATAAGTTTTACAAACAAAAAAAGTCAATAATCTACATATTTAATTATATTTGCACTCGAATTATGCCCTTATATTAGAAAGTTCTAAAACAGATGTTTAAAACCAAATTACTTGCTACTGGTTTGTTTATTATTTTTTCGGTGGGAATATCATATTCTCAATTGACCATTACTGCTGTTGCGTTTACATTTAACATGTATTGATATTAAAATAAGCTAAGTTGCTCTTTGACATTTTGATTGAATTGACGTTCTTCGCATAGCAAGTCACGTATAGGTGTTTTGTCTAAGGCAG
>Ga0209083_1000896_pt1 | contig 37994 bp, 62 predicted proteins | sample AM7aDNAmetaG_FD_184132 | JGI IMG/M metagenome (GOLD analysis project Ga0209083, IMG submission 184132) | Freshwater microbial communities from Finland to study Microbial Dark Matter (Phase II) - AM7a DNA metaG (SPAdes) (version 3) | ecosystem: Environmental > Aquatic > Freshwater > Lake ... | reverse complement strand
GATAAAGGATTGATTATTAATATTTTTGCCAGATTTTAATTAAAGATTGCGATTAAAGTTTGGCATTAAATAAGGTAGGGACTGCGAAGTTTTGAAATATTTCTGCGAAGCTTAGGAACTAATGCCAGGATAATGATATTTTTTGGCCTCAGAAAAATCGAATAACGCATTTGATAGCATAGACCATCTTAATATTACCAGCGGATAACTTTATAGGTTCATGATTAGTACTGGTGGCCCATATGATCTCCTCGTTTGTGGCATCCATCCTTAGATACTTTATCATACGGTGCTCCTCGGTGATGACCAGATAAGGTACCGTTGGATCATACTCATTACGGCTATGCAGCTCCTGCACGGCTATTAAATCCCCTTGCTCTACAACTCCTTTCATACTACTGCCATAGACCGGAAGGACGGCCTGGCAATCGCTAATTTGCGGCAGATTGATATGCGAAGTCGGTTTGGCCTCCTTTAGGAATGCAGTTATATCACCGGCTGATACTGGAAGCATCTCGTAGTAAGGGATTCCGCTACTACCCTCCATATCCTTTTCCTGAACATCAAGTATCTTCGGAGATCCCTTAACTACTGAATGGACGGCATTATTTTTTGAATGGGGGGCAGAATGGGGGGCAATTTTATCGGTTAATGGGGGGCAATTTTCATCAAGGATGTCACTATATGAAATACAATAAATACTTGTAATTTTCTGAAGCACCTCTAATGATGGTAATGAGGATCCCTTTTCAATTAATGATAATGCTTGCTGAGTAATACCAATACTTTTAGCAAACTCATCCTGATTCAATTTTCTATCCTTTCGGATACTAAAAATTCTACTTCCTATATCCTGTTTTACAATCACTTAAGAAATATTTTTAAATAATTATAAATATTATTTGTAATTTATAAGTTCAGCTTGTATATTTGCAAATGTCATTTAGCAAAACTACGATATTAAAAACAAAAAATCAAATTCACTCTTTTATGGGCCGTCCAAGAATAGGTGAAACTATCAAAAAACCAAGTGATTACACTTATGATTATCCTGAACAGCGGGAGATTGCCAGGTATATCCTGATGGATGACCGCAAGCGAATGGCAGAACTTACCGGCTATTCCATGACGCACATCAGCGACTGGTGTACCGGGCAGCGCAAAAATGACATCCTGATGCAGCTTGCTCTGAAGTATTCTGAAATCAATAAACGCACTATCCTCAGTAAGAAGCGAGTGACGGTGAGTATCAATTCATAACCAATCATTACCTAAAGCCCATCCATTATGAACAGACCTATTATCATCAATTTAAAACAGCTCACCGACCACATCATTATCGTCGGTAATGATATTTCAAAGAAAGACCTGACTTACACGATTCAGAAACTTCTCATTAATGCATTGTCAGAGGCGTCCTACGCCATAAATAATGACGATGGAGCAAAAATCTGTGTTGAGATCACTCTGAAAAAACCTGAAATTAAGAATTCAGTTGAGGTTGTCACCGACCCAGATACCGGGGACCGTTTCGGGCGTATTCCTTTCGAACACACGCACGAGTTCCAGATTATGGAACTCACAAAAATTCTTAAGAATCTTGAGGATGGTACCTATACTATAACCATCGTGCCTGAAAAGGAAGATAACGGAGCGTAAAACAAAAATAATTCACGGGTGCAAACGCACTCCATTAATCATCAAAACTAAAATCAATTATGGAAAAATTAGTTCCAAAAGTGGGTGAAGATTACAGCGTTGACCACGGCGCCACCATTACCAATCCTGAAACCGGGGAGAAGGTATCTGCTAAAGAAGTAATTATTGCAGAATTACCTGCGATAAAGATGGGACTCGAAGCCGCAAAGGCATTGAGCAAGAACTTCATCGTAAAAATGGCCATCGGAATCGTTGAGTCAGCCATTGATGCTTTAGCCCTGGCTTTCGGATCCTAAACTTTTACTCCCGGAGAAGAGCAAGAGCGGCTGGATCGAATCAGCTTCCGGGAACAAAAACAAAAACTTTCAACCATGAGATACGATCCCACCATAGGTTGGTTACTCACAAAGGAAGACTTCCTGGAGGCAGGATTTAAAGATTATCAATTTAAATACGGACGCAAAACCGGTGATATTCCAACAACAAGCCGTGCATGCAAAAATCGTCAAGCAGAAATCATCTTCAATGATTTGTTGCCAAAGACAAAGGCAATACTGATACAGCGATTCTTGCAGTTAGGACAAAATCAGCAGGAATACCTTCTTGATGCTAAGATGTCCGGGATGGAGATGACCGAGGCTGCCATTTCAGTCACGGCGCAGAGCATCGAAATCAACATCCCGTTCATCGTTAACGAATTGCAGGCCTACATTGAGAAAAATTACCATCAATATCTTTCCTTTTACATCGAACACGAAGCTATAGTCGGCAGAAGTATCACCGGCTACGCCAAGATATGTACCCTGGCCACCTGGCTGTATGATATGGTTAAAAAGATCATGCATAATTACGAGAGTCAGCGTGATCAGAACCGGATGCTCCGCTCACTCAGGGCAAATGTGCTCAGTACCCTGGAGACAATGAGCCTGGGCGTAAAAGTGCCGATGAATGATATACGGTTTGCCGAATGGCTTGACAATATCGTGTTTCAACTCAATAATGGACTACATATCACCGAGGTCATCAAGATTAAACGTGAAGGAAACTTCAATGCAACCCGGATGACACTGGAACAAGAGAACTGGATTGCCAATTTATGGATCAATGGCAACGCCATTACTATCATGGAGATCTATGACCGGATGGTAGAGGTAGGAAGGTTCAAAGGATGGTGGAGAAACAAGGTCACCGGTGACTATGAACCGGTATCCCATGTCACCATATACAATTATATAAAGCATAACCAGAACCAGCTTAGCTATGCCCGTACCGATGCGATCAATTACCGTAACCGGTATGTGGCTCAGATCACCCGGGAGTATCCGACAAAGAAAAACGAGTGCTGGGGCATTGACGGAACGGCTCACAATGAAAACGTGTTCTTTAAAGGACAGGCAAAGCAATACCTCTATGCAACCAAGATTTATGATTATGCATCTGCGTATCTACTCCATAACGAAATCACTGTTGGGATGGATGAATCAGCATTCAGGGTCATTGAGGCATTAAAAGGAGCTATCAAAGCAGCCGGGTACCTCCCGGCTTACCTGCAATATGACAGGGGACCAGGAAATAAAGGACTGGAACAATTCTGCAACGAAATTGGAATTACGGCCTTCCCGGCAGGCACCGGTCGTGCCAGATCCAAACTCATTGAATCACTGATCGGCCAGTTTGACGGGGGAGTTAAGTTTGAAAAAGGATGGAGTGGAATGAACCGAACGGCACAGGGACCCAATTCTCACCCCAGTGATGAGTATTTCAAGAAAGGGAAGGTTCTGGCCAGGAGCATGGAAATGGCTTCGCGCGAGCTTCGTACCCGGCTCACTGATCAGTGGAATAACCACATCATCAAGACCAGGGAAGGAAATTATTTTGATAAGACACCCGCAGAACTTTGGAATTCACTTGAAAGTGAAACGAAGCCGTTGCCATACACTGAGCTGGCCATGCTTACCGGCACCAAGCATACCATAAAACTGAATATCGACGGCCTGGAGGTTCAGAACTCCGGAATCAAATACCTGTACTTCCCGCAGATAGATACCGAGGAGCAGCGAATCAAGGTCAACGAGATCCTCGCATCCATACCATTATATAAGAAGGAATCCTCCCAGTGCGACATTTATGTGACCGCTTATGGATCACCGGCACCGGTTTTCTATAAGAAAAGGTATATCGGTACCTGGACACTGAAGAGCAAGGTTCCATACCTGGCCGGTCATCATAAAAAGACTGAAGATCTGGTCAAGTTCAACGACCTGCAGAAGATCCAGGAGGAAAGCGCAAAAAATTTATGTCAGGGTACAAAGGAGAAAATGATGAACAGCAGCGATGCGGAGCTATTTGAAAAGATGGCAAGTACTGCCTATGTGGGACGAACCCGTGTGAGTGGAAAATATGACAAAGCTGAGTTCAATGCCAGCGAAGTTGTTGAGAAGGCCGGAATTGAATGTGCAGACCCCGTTGCATTATTGAAAAACGAACTCGAACCGGTTACGCAGACCCAGTTCAAAACACTGGTTGACCCGGATACCGGCGAGCAATATAACATACCTATTAATAACCTATAATCTATTAACCTATGGAAAAGCAAATTAATACATTACAGTGCCAATTCAAGGAAAAACTTCTCTCCCTGAAGGCAAACAAAGGACTGAAAAATAATGAGATCGCCAACATTACCGGCAGATCGGAATCTGTCATCTCTGAGATCCTGAACGAGAAGCGTCAGTTTGACGATAAATTGATTTATTCAATGATGTCCCGCCTGGCAGACTACTTCCATGAAGGCGACCTGGTGACTTCACTTCGCCAGTATGTAAAGATCTACAACATTGCCGGGAGCTGCAAAAACGCTTCAGATATGAGGTTGGTTGTGGGTAATACCGGAATCGGAAAGAGCGTGGTATTTAAAAAATATGCATCTGAGACTCCTGATGTTTACTATATGAAAGTTGACCGGCCCTATTCCTGGAACAAGTTCCTGATGGAAGTCAACCGGGTAATGGGAATCGATATTCAGAAAAGGACAACAAACACCCTTTTGGACAATATCATCCACAAGATTGAAGTCAACAGCGGTAATTCACCCATGCTGATCATTGACGAATCGGAAGTGCTGCGTAATACGATATATAAGCAGATCAAGAACCTTCATACTGCCACCGAAGGCCTGTTGGGAATCATCCTTGTGGGAATTACCGAGGTTAAGTCGCGCATTGCAAAACTCTCCTGGCTGGATCCATATTCATGGAAACCCAACCGCGAGGATTCCAACATGTATACCACATTCGCACGCCGGTTGAAAGTGCTGCGAATTGACAATATAGGTGGTGAAGATATCGCTGAATTCTGTCATATGAAAGGCATTACCAATGAAGAGGTTATTGCCATCGCCATCGATAAATGGTGGAACTACGCCGAGGCTGACCGTGCAATCCGCAGGGCTGTGGCCATGGGTATTGACCTGGAAAAGATGACTGTGGAAGAATTCAACCTGCTGTAAGATGACAATGACCCGCACACCGGTACAAAATAAGATTCTGCATGGACTGATCAACGCCATGAAGATAGATGACGACACAAAAGAGGCACTGGTTATGCAGTTCTCCTCCGGGCGTTGTTCAAGCTCCAAGGATCTTACCTGGTATGAATGCAAGGAGTTGATCGATTACTTAACACGCATGAACCGATCAGAGGAGTCGCGCAAAGAAGTGGTACGCCGCAAGATGATATGGCGGCTTTATTTCATGCTCCGGGACCGGGGATATTTTACTGACCAGGATAATCCGAAAGCATTGATCCACCTTGACCGGTTTACTACACATATTTGGCATAAGGCTGCCACCCTGATGAACGAAAAAGAGCTTGCAACCCATATCGGAATTGTCAATCACTGGAAAAATAAGAAAACATGCCCAAAATCTTAGACCCACGCATCCTCGAAGGCAGGCGCAACCGTAACCGGAAAGTCCGTAAAATGTTTGAAGACATGACACAGGACCATCGCACGCTCGAATACACACTCAGCTGCATTGTTGCAGAATTCGGACTATCAGAATCCACCATCATTAAAATCATCAAGGAAAATGGACCCTACGCAGACAAATAACAACCACGAACCCCGGTTTGTGAAACGCGATTACAATGAAATGTGCCTCCATTGCCATGGCAAGGGTGTGAGGGATGGAGAAACCTGTCCTGTTTGCGAAGGTTACAAGATTGTGAACATCACCAAAGAGATCTATATAACCATAAAACCCGTAAAAAAATGACAATAGAACAGATTTACTACCCAGGTATCAGCACCTTCATTATCAAGCGGGACGGAAAGATGCGATTCGGAGCCAGAGGACATATTGGGGAGCAATTATTTTTAAAAGCACTCTCTTCAGGAATTCAGGTATCTATTGGTGCCACTGGAAAAGAAAAGGATCAAGTCAACGCAATTAATAACAAGTAAAATCAGATTATTATGACAAAAACAAGAGAAAAGAAAGTCGTGATTAGCGGGGTGACCCGTGATCAGGCCGAAGAAGCATTTGCTGCGTACGCTTCATCCGATGCCCGTAGCCAGCAAATCACCGCAAAAATGGACGTGGAGATCACCAGGATCAGGGAGAAGTTCCAGGAAGAATTATCCAGGCTCCAGGAGAAAAAGGATGAGTCTTTCGAAGTGATGCAGACCTTTGCCGTAGAGCAGAAAGATGTTCTTTTTGGCAAGAAGAAGAGTCTCGAAATGGTGCACGGGATCCTTGGCTTCCGTACCGGTCAACCCAAGCTAAAAACGCGCAAAGGGTTCACATGGGGTGCAGTGACACAGCTTCTGAAGGAATATCTTCCATCTTACATCCGTACCATCGAAGAACCGGCCAAAGATAAATTGCTGGCTGATCGGGACCTTCCCGAAACAGCAGATTTATTTCCGAAAGTAGGAATCCTGGTTGACCAGGATGAATCCTTCTTCGTGGAACCAAAGAAAGAAGAGATCACAGATTAACCTGCGGATGGTCTTTAGGAAGGGTCCGACTCCCTTCCCGCAGACAAAATGAATAAGATCAAGATCATATTGAGTAAAGACCAGGTATTGGCGCTTCAGGGCATTATTAAACTGTCATGTGATCCGGAGTTCGACTTTGAACTTGATCACCTGGCAGCCAAAGAAGTTCTCACGAAGCTCTTTCTCAAGATCATGATCCGTTTGCCAAACCTCAAGGTAAAAAAGAATAAAATGTCTCTTACAATCGTAGAGTGCTGGGCCATTAAATGCCGGTTCCTGGACATCTATCATAGTCTTGGTCCATATGAGACAACGATGATCGATGGCATCTTCGGCGAAATAAACCGGGTTTATTCAACCAAATTGATACAGGGATGAGCACATTCATTTTTACTCACCGGGACTTCCCAGGGAAACTCACCTTCAAGTACAATGAAGCAGGTATCCTGAAGACTTTTGAGGTTGAAGGGGGTCTTTCAGATGCCCGCTGGGAGTTTGTACTTACCAATTTTCCTGTTGATCAGAGTCAGCTTCCCCGGTTTGAGAAACTCAGCCAGGGGAAGATCATCCTGGTACCAGAGGATCTATCGTTCGGAGCATTCTGGACAAAATACAACTACAAGGTAGGAAACAAACCCAGGGCAGAGAAGCTATGGAACCTGATGAGCGAAGCTGAGAGATCACTTGCCCTGCAGGTTATCTCTGCATACGACCGGTTCCTCTCTGAGAAGCGCAACCAGGAGAAGGCCTATCCTGAAACATGGCTCTACCAGAGGCGATTTGAGAACTCATTTATTATAAAATGATTGAAATATTGAGGATAAGGATCTTTGATGTTGAAAACAAAAAGTTCATAGAGTGTAAAAAGGATCCACAGGAGAAATTCGAAAATCATCAGCAACTTGAAAAATGGAGAAAGCAATTACAACTGGACAAATCCAGGGATATTCAACGAGAAGTGGAGATTCTGATCGATTTTATGATAAAAGAATGATCCGAAAATCACGTATGGAAATACAATGTTATCCGGTTGATGATTTGGAAAAGGTTATCTGTATTTCAGAGATACCTGATCATGGCATTAAAAAAGGGGACGTTGTTAAGGCCAGGAGGTCATCTATTTACTCGCTGACTATTCACATGAATGCAGAGACTATCGATGTGAATAAGGAACATTTCCGGCCTTTGACAACCTGGGAAAAAATAGTTTACTTTAATAAATAAACATATGAAATTAACACTCACTATCGAAATGGAAAGCATCCAGGAACTGATCAAACTTCTTGTTCCCGGAACAATTCCTGTCAAAGCAGAACAGTCAATCCTTACACCCAAGACACGCAAACTGAAAGATCCGGATACAGGTGATATTCATACGGTTTCGCAACCATGCGTGACACACATGAGCCATCCGGTAACATACACAAAAGAAGAGTTGGAAATTAAATGCCGGAGCTGTGGGAACCCTGTTAAACAATTTTTCAAAAACAAAACCTCTTATTACTGTTCCAAAAAGTGTTATCAAAAGGTTTACTGGCGCCAGTGGTATAAAAAACACCCTTATATCTCAAAAAAAAAGACAATAAATGAAGAGAAGGTAAAGGGCCTCCTGGACAAAATCAAAAAAGAAATTCCCATAAAAGAAACTGAACGTTCACCTCATACGTTCCTTGTTCAATAATTCGTGAGAGATGAATATAAGAGAAATTACTGAAGCTGTTTCCTCTGGATTAATCGTCCTACGGGCTCAATGGGATAAATCCGGAAACTGGAAGATTGTAGCAAGGACAAAAAATGGCGGATGGGCGCAGAGCGGGAAGGAATTGTTTTCCACCCGGTTGAACTGTGAAGTTGGAATTAAAACGCTTGTCAGAAATAATCCAAAATTGTATGTACAGGATCTTTGATTTTATCAGCTCAAGCGAAAAATCCATCAATTGGCACAACTTATGGATCGTTGTGACAATAGTAATTCTTCTGATTTATTTGTTATTAAATTAATTCAATCCAATTAATTAACCCTTAAAATCAATTTTATGGAAACATCAGAACTTAAAAAACTCAAGACATTCGAGGATTTTTATGAGAAGGCAGATGATGCCACCAGGCAGGAGTATGATAACTCACCCGGTAGAACGCCGGATGAAGTAGCGTATAAAAAACTCAAATTAATCATCCGGGTAACCGCCGGAAAGTACCGGGCGGATTACTCAGATAATACTCAGAAGAAATGGTTCCCGGTATTTATTCTTTCGTCCGGGTTCGGCTTTGCGGGTTCGGCTTGCGGTTGCGATCGCACGGATGCGACTGTCGGTTCGCGCCTTTGCTTTGAGACTAAAGAGAAGAGCGATTATATCGCAACTCAGTTCCTGCCCCTTTATGAGGATTTAATCACTAAATAATTATTACGATGAAAGCAAAAGAAAAAGAAACAGCCAAGACCGTATTTGATTTCACGACAATCAAATCATTCGAGGATGCTTGTAAAAAAGAAGGGTTTGACCCCTCAATCGTTCCTGACGTTTCAAAAATTCCAGAGGAATTCAGAGAGGCAATTCTCGCAGTCTATAAACTATTTGTCGCTTATAAAGCGATAAATAACGGAATTGAAATGGATTTCAGGGACCCGTCATTTGCAAAGTACTGGCCATGGGCCAAGGTTCTTTCGTCCGGGTTCGTCTTTGCGGGTTCGGCTTACGTTTTCGATGGCGCGGGTACGGCTGTCGGTTCGCGCCTTTGCACAGATTCATCGGAAAAGGCCAGGTATATGTTCGAGACCTTTGAGAAGGAATATGAGAAATTTTGGCTGATTCCTGAATAGTTAACCTTAAGGTTGTATGTCGTCCAAACTGTCAGTTCTTTCGTCCAGGTTCGACTTTGCGAATTCGAATTACGATTACGATAACACGAATACGAATGTCAGTTCGCACCGCTGCATTATCATTTGCGACATAGACCCTGCCATCAAGGCAAAAAATCAAGGATTAACAAAGATCATTGGTACCTCCAGTGGAAGGTGATCTTTTATAAAGCAAAGAATGAAACGAATCGGTAATTTATACCAACAGATCTGCACCATCGAAAACCTTCGACTCGCAGACGATATAGCCCGAAAAGGCAAACTGGATCAGCCCGGAGTGATCCATCATGACAAGAACCGGGAGAAAAACCTTGAGCATTTGCTCCACCTGCTTCAGACAAAAACCTACAGGACTTCACCATATACCACCTTTACCATATTTGAACCCAAGGAACGGTTGATATACCGGCTTCCCTATTTTCCAGACAGGATCCTGCACCATGCAGTGATGAACATCCTGGAACCGGTCTTCGTATCGACGCTCATCGCCGATACTTACAGTTGTATCAAAAAACGCGGGATCCATGCCGCAGCCAACGCCGTTAAGGATGCGCTCATTGACGCTGCCGGCACGCAGTACTGCCTCAAGTTGGATATCCGCAAGTTCTACCCGAACATCGACCACGTTGTCCTGAAGGCATTGCTGAGGCGAAAATTCAAGGACGCCGACCTGCTCTGGCTACTCGATGAGATCATCGACAGCACCGAAGGCCTTCCCATCGGCAACTACCTGAGCCAGTACCTTGCCAACTTTTACCTGGCATACTTCGACCACTGGATAAAGGAAACCTGCAAAGTCAGATATTACTTCCGGTACGCCGACGACCTGGTTATTCTGTCGGATAATAAGTCGGATCTGCATCGGCTACTCTCCGGGATCCGGATCTACCTCCATGATGAGCTGAAGCTCGAAGTGAAGGATAATTACCAGGTGTTTCCGGTTGCGGCCAGGGGCATCGACTTTGTCGGATACGTCTTTTATCACACCCATATCCGGCTTCGCAAGAGCATCAAAAAGAACTTCGCCCGAAAACTGGCAGCCGGGTGCCCGCCGGCATCGATTGCTTCCTACAAAGGATGGGCAAAACACTGCAATAGTACTCACTTACTCAATAAACTACTCGATGAAAAGCTTCAGTCAACTGAACATCAAAGCCGCCGCCAAAGGATTCGAGGGCGACAAAATCAAAATGTCCAAGATCCTAAATAAACAAATCGTGGTTCATGCCTACAAAATAGAAGATTCAAAAGTATTCCGGGACCGGGGTACCGGCAAGTGCCTGCACCTGCAGATCTCCCTCAATAACGATAAACATGTCGTTTTCACCTCATCTTCCGGGTTGATCTCGGAGATCCAACAGGTGGATCCCGGTGACTTTCCATTTATGGCCACCATCATCCAGGAGGATGAGAGGTTCATTTTCTCCTGATCAAAATAAACCGGTCGAATTCGACCATATTAAAACCAAAACCATGTCAAAGGAAAAGAAAAACCAATCTACAGCGAAAGTTTCAATGAAAATTGAAAATATCCTGGAGATTAATATCAATAATGATAACTATGCTACCCTCTCGGAAACGATAATGAAAGCAATAGTTGATCACAAAGGAACCCTGAATGTCGTTGGGAAGGTGATAGTTTTTACCGTCCAAAATTCTTAAACATGTCCCCGATATCCTTTTTGGCGGCATCTGATACCTTGCTGCCCATTATATCGGAGAACTTATCACGTATCCTCCCGGCAAAATCATCGCAGCAAGCGGTGACATTAACACTGGGCTTATCACGAGATCCGGAGACAACCAATTTTGGATGCTTGCCATGTACCGAACACGTTTCGCGTTCGAGATCCCTGGCAACCGTTTGGGCAATTTGATAGAAATCCATACTGCTTATTTTAAAGGTTTGACAACTCAAATATAAGCAGAATATTCCCGAATCCGTTACCCGGCTGTCGGAGCCGGGCGGGAACAAAGAATCAATAAATCCAACACCAGAAACACATTAATTGACAATATGCAAAGCAAAGAAGATAAAAACCAATCAGACCTGGCAATGGCAATGTACCTGGCCGATAAATTGCTGACGGATGAAATCAATAAAACCGGCAACCAGGACTTGAAAACTGCATTCGAGCTTTACAACATTGCCAAGAGAGCTTTCATGTTATCCATAATGAATTCAGTGACCAAAATATTTGAAATCGAGGTAAACCGGAAATAATACCGGAACTTGGATTTTATATACATTTACACTAACAACCAAGTATTCACCTAAAAATTAAAACCATGAAAAAGCAATTTACAATCTTATTAATTGTTTTGGGATCATATTGTTTTGCCCAAACTGATTCGACAGCCTTAAAAATTCTATCTAATAGAGAATCTATGGAAAACTCCATGAAGGCGAAAGGACCGTTTGTAACACAGTTTTGCAATATGGAGTTAAACTTTGTTAATATGCGTGTACAGAATTACATGGAAGCAAAGGGATATCTAAATCAACCCCAACTTACAAAATATAACATGCAGGGGAATAATCCTTATCTCATATGTGTTTACATTAGTCGATGGAGCAATTCTCTAAATCCCAAAAAAATATACATAAAATACTTTGTCAAACAATTGAATGAGCATGAAAATTACATTACATCATGTGAGATCTCTGGATTTATCGAATATGTGATTAATTTTTATATTGGGTTTTGGCCTACCCCGCTTAGCTTTGATGATTGTAAGAAAGGAGAGTCGGTAAATAATTTTTTCACTTTTGATAGAATTGGATTATCTGTGGATCTCGCAAAGAGTACGGCACGCATCAAAATTGAAAAAAATAAGAATTTCGTTGATAATAGTTTGAAATAATTTTTTAGCTCTTTGTAAGATTAGTAATTTCTGTTGTATATTTGACCCGCTATACGTTTTCAAAATGGGGCCAAATTCCCAATACAGAGTTAAACAGATAAAAGCCGGCATACGGGTGCAAGTCCCGAGCTCTCTTTCTGGCCTCGCCATGAAGACGTGTAGCAGTGACCGGCTTTTTTTTATTATTCAAAATCACTTTTATTATGCTACACGTAAAAGAGACCGGCAGTTTGCTGCCGATGGAGTTCAAGTTCAACTCCGCTGAAAAACCAATCCGATTTGAAATCATTAATGATCAGCCCTGGGCAGTTGCAAAGGACATTTGCTTCGCTCTTGGATTGAACAACAATCGGGAGGCACTCACCAAACTTGATGATGATGAAAAGCTGGTGTCAGAAATTCTGACATCAGGTCAACGCAGGAAGATGCTGTTCGTTAACGAATCTGGCATTTACTCCCTTATTTTCCGCTCAAACAAGCCGGAGGCGAAACTGTTCCGCAAGTGGGTAACCAACGAGGTGCTGCCGCAGATACGTAAACAAGGGCATTACAGCCCCACCCCGGTGCACCCGGAGAGGGAAGGTGAACCCGAAGTATCGGGTTTGATCCTCAAGGCGAGCGACATTGCCGGTTCACAGCGGCAGTTGGCCCGTTTTCTCGATGTTTCGGAGAGCGTGCTGACGGACATACGCAACCGTCCCTGGAAGATCAGCGTGGGTTTAACCCGGAGGGTCGAGGCCGGGTGCCGTGACATCGTGAACCTTGGCGAAGTTCCCGGAAACCTCCTGCGAAGTCTTACCAGCAAGGATCTTGGAAGAATGTGGTTCGACATTGCCCTGATTGAAAGCTACGAGGTTCGCAAGCGTATCAGCCAGCGTATGAAGAGGATCCTGTACCGCGAGGATGCTTCATCCACGATCCCGATGCTCCGGGAGAGAGGAGGTGACCATGGGGCGTAAATATAACCTCGAACCGGTGGAGTGGCTGCTCAATGAGGAATTCTATCCGGATGCAGTATCGAAGATCCTGGACCGGGTGATGATCGGCTATGTGCGGCTGATCCTATCCGATGAGAAGGGAACGATCGTTCGCGATGAAGTGGTGGAAGAGTTCAACCTGCTGGTGGAACTGAGGGACCGAACGGGAGAGTGTACAGAGTACATTGAACAGTGAACAATGAAGAATGAGCAATTAAAGAGCCTCCAGGGATGGGGGCTTTTTTAATATGGTAGAATTCTACCAGGTTAAAATTACAGTTGTGTGAATTTTGTCGTAATTTTGTACACTTTTTGTCGTTATATGTTATATTTGTCAAAAATTCACCCATGAATCTTTACATAAAATCATTTGCTTACGGGTTTATGTACGTATTTGGAATGGTGAATATGCCTGTTCCAAAGGACGTTCATAAGTTGATCCATCGCAATGATGAGAAAGCAATTTCAGGAGATTGGTTGCAGGTTGGTAAAGAGGTAATGAATGCTTATGAAGCCACAGAGAAACCAGCATCCTGAAGGTCCATCTTCTCGTCAAAATGTTTCTGTAACACACACCCAGGTTTATCAGGGGCATCTTCCACCGCCTGATATGCTTCAGCAGTTCAATTTGATTGATCCTACTTTTGCCAATAGAATTGTTACAATGGCTGAGAAGGAGCAGCAAAACCGGCATGAGAATGAAACCAGGGTTACAAAAAACGTTGTAAGAATGTCTCTGCTCGGTATTTTCTGCGCGTTTTTGTCGGTTTTGATAATGTCTTCCCTTGTTTTTTATTCTTTATGGAAGGGATATTCACAGACAGCCAGTGCCATTGCTGTGGGGGCCATTGCTGCAGTTGCATCGGTATTTATTTTCTTCCGAAGGAGATACAGGCCGGAACAAAAACATTGACAAAAAGCCTCCAGGGATGGGGGCTTTTTTATTTAATTAAATATATTTGGATATCAACCGACATTGTATGTACCTTTGTAAGCCATCTACGCCCCTATGTTCGAAACAGAATTCAAATATTACATTGATAACCAGAAAGAACTGGTAGAAAAATACCTGAACAAATTCGTCGTCATCATTGGCGACCAGGTGATCGGAGCATATGATTCGCTCCAGGAGGCCATCAGTGTAACGGAAAAGGACCACAAGCCCGGTTCATTTTTTATTCAGGAATGTTTGCCTGGCGAAGATAACTACACAATCACCTACCATTCAAGGGTTGTTTACGCTTAAATATGACCCAGGTTCATATTAAATCACTCACCATTACACATCCTGGATTAGCGAATGTTTTGCTATCGCCTATTCAGATTGCCGATATCGGTAGTGGCACTGTTTTAAAGTCTGTGGGATTATGGGATACCGGCGCAACAGCTTCGATGATCACTTCTGCAGCAGCAAAGAAACTGGGACTTGTTCCCCGAGGCATCAGACGGGTTAAGGGAGTGCATGGCGAACGTACCGTCCTCTCTTATGCTATCAGGCTTATTTTGAATAATACAGATGTTAAGTTTGACTTATCTGTTGCTGAGTGTGACGAATTATCTCCAGATGGGGCTGTTGAGATCCTGATTGGAATGGATATCATTAGCCAGGGGGATTTTGCCGTATCAAATAAAAATGGAATTACCGTAATGACATTCAGAATTCCTTCCGTTCAGCGAATTGATTTTGTGGAGCTTCAAAAGAAAAAGCAACCGTTTGTTGCATCCATGAACCCTGGCCGTAACGATCCCTGTTCATGCGGAAGCGGAAAAAAGTTCAAGCATTGCTGTGAACATTCCGCTAATTGATTACTTCAGAATATTACCTATACCATCTTCAATCTCTTTCTTGATTTTCTCATTCAGCTTCTGGCTTTCGCCGATGAACTTACGCTGAGGGATCTTTGTGGATCTTCCTCTGCCGGCGTTCTCAGTACCTTCGTTGTGAGCTGCACCATATGGAATATCAGAAAATATAGTTACCTGGGTTTCACTGGGACCTCTTTCATATTTTACGCTTCTTCCTAAATCACCGGTATCACCGGTAAGGATCTTGCGAATTTTCCTTACTCCCCGGATTTTGGGATTCAGTCTGCGTTTTACCTCTTTCCATTTCTCAAGGGATTCGTCTACGAAACCTTCCTGCTGAAAACTCTCTGTATAATGCCTGGCAGCTATTTCCCCGATATTATTCTTCAATTCACCTTTTACAAAAGCCTCCACTTCAGCAGGGAGCTTTTTAAAATATTCCTCAAGTTCCAGGGGCGTCATAATAATTTTACGTTTTTGTTGAAAGGGATAAAAAGTGTTGTATATTTGCATTGTCGGGGCTGCGGCCCGGGCAACCCAAGGCGAAATGATAATGCAAATTATTGTTTCGCCTTGGTTCATTTAAGGTCTATCAAATCTCAGGATCTCGTTATTGTTTATTAAAATAATAGTTATTAGGTTTTTTCTGTCCTCCATTTCCCATTGATCATAAATAAACCGGGCTATGTATTCTGAGGAAAGGGAGTCTTTTGATCGGATTATCACAATATCTGATTGTAGTGCTCCTTCAAGAATACGACGACTTAATTTTGTTCGTTTTCCGCTTTTAAATTCAATAATCTTACCATCAATAATTGAATCCGGATTGGTAGTTGGGAACTCACTATTATATTTTTCTCCAAAATACCGAATACGCAATTCAACTTCTAATTTGCTGATTACCGGCAAAAGTTTAATATCCTTGGATCCATTTTCAATCATAAAGGTTGCTATCTTCCTGTTTTCTGCTATTTCAGGTTCATTATTTAGCAGGCGATGTTCTAAGAAATCACCATATTTCGTTTCAACCTTAACAAAAGCAAGATCATCCGGCAATAGCAGCATTGCATTTCTTTCCACCCATTTAGGCGCATCCTTAAAAAACGGGTGTTTATCGGTGATCAGCTCTCCGGTTTGATAAGGATTACCCTCCAGACCTTTTGACGGAGGGACAATCCGTTCAGGTTCCGGTGTAACTGGATCATCAACCGGTCTCCAGTCACATTTGCATTGCCACAAATTTCCTGGTTGGTTTTCCTGCCAGAAAGGATGATTGATCGGAAGGATGATTCCGACATAACCCAGGTGCAGTTCCCTGGGTATTGCCGACCTCGTTTTTAACCATTCAAGGTTGGGAAATCTATTACTTACACCTAAGAATCTTTCAAACTGTTTTGCCGTTCTGGCCCGGGCGACAATAGTATTGTATTCTGCACTCTGGTACCGGTTGAATTTATTAATGATACTCTGTGCACTCTTGTTGAACTCAGCCTGGTTCTTCGAATTTGATGCAAGTCTCTGGAGTTCCGAAGTTACTTTGTAGGTTTTATGTGCTGCAAATTGCGCAGCATTCAGCTTGAACTGCTCAACCTTATCAATAAACGAGTTACCGGGCTTGATATCAGAGAAAACCTGATCAATTCCCTTGAGATAGTTTTGATAGTAAACATTAAAGAGGTTTGGATTAATGTCCGAGCTTTTCAGTTCATAAATGTCAGTTAAGGCCTGATCAATTAAACCTCTGCGCCCTACTGCTGCGAGCGTGAATACAGGTAGTTGATGAAGAGTGCAGCCGCAATCCTGCGGATGATTTCCGAAATAAAGTTTGAAGATTTCGTCCCCGAGGTCCTTCTTATCAAAGGAGAGCTGAATGAGCCTTTCCTGGGGACTTATACGAAAAAACCCAGTTGGGTTGGATCCTGGAAGGAAGGTGCATTGTTGTTTTGCCGGATGGGATTTTCTTTATCCAGGACAACGTTGTAGGTTTCTTCAATGTATTCAGCATCCAGGTTGAATCCCATGCGCGAGATGCTCTCATCGATCTTCGCCTTTTCTTCAATGGGAACTACGGTGTTGGAGATGATATCAAGGTTATGACCGTCAGGGATAGTGTATCCCAGGGCACGCATCGTATTGATAAACGTAGAATTGAACCAGTCCCGGATGTCCTGGATATCCTCGTTGGTGATCTCTTCCTGGGTCTTGAGATGGACTTCTCCCTGGGAGCGCGAGGATCCCTGGAGCGTTGTCATGGTCTGGCCATTGATACCAACTGCAATCTCCTCATTGACAGCCCTGCGCTTTTCATTGAACACGTTAAAGCTGTCGGTCTGTTCGTTGGGTTTGATCTCGATCTCGTCCGTTTTGGGAAGAATTGCATAGGCAGCCGTCCCCATCATGGCGAGCCAGGACTCCAGTTCATTGAGGTGCTTTTCCGTTTGTACCATGGTCTTCGCTATGCGAAGAGGCATTCCGAAGATCTGTTCAAACTCATCCCAGGAGGCCCAGCTGTGACGCTTGAGTATCGTCAAGGGAGCGATGGCTTCGAGCATCCCTACGGCATCTTCCTCCAGCTGGATGTAGATAAGAAAATTCGGGTAGTCGGAATATTTAAGCCCGTCGAGATCCTGGATCTGCTTAAGCAGGATTCCCCTCTCAGGGATCACCAGTTCCCGGGGAAGAGACCTTACGGTTTGAATGTCACCGGGTTTCCAATTGTTGATGTAGATCATCGAGTAACCGAACATCTTTGAATAGATGGCCTGCTTGATGATCGAGCGGAACCAGGATGTCTGAAGGCTTTTTGTTGCCTCGGTATCGATCACTCCATCCTTATCCTTGATCTGGAAGATCTTATTGGTCACCCGAAGAGTTCGGTTAGAGATCTGCCGGCGCAGGAATACATCGATCAGGGAATCTTTGTAAAGCTGCTGCAGCCTGTAAGTGGTAGGATTAACAGGATGGTGTCTTGCCTGCCTGGCTTCCATCCAGTCATCGAGTTCTTTGCGATAGAGACTCTGATAGGTGCGGAAATAATCCAGCACCACTGCCTTTGACATATCATCCATCAGTGGTTGCTTAGGAATGGGAGGCTCTTTCCCTGCGCTAAGCTTGAGTTCTACCTTTCGGTTGATATAATTATCGACGTACTTTGAAATCGGGTTCATATCGCTTTAAAATGAGGATTTATACTTAGGTTCAGAAGAGAAGCGCATCTCCATCGACGCCTGGTCATTAATGGATCCGATAGCATCCGGTACCGGTGGGAGACGGCTATCCTTGAACTCCCCGGTATTCATCTTCTCCAGCCAGTTCATCGCTTCTTCGTAGCGTATCTTCGCAACTTCGTTCATATCCCTGGTGTGCCGGATATAGATTTCATAAATAACAATATCCTTCAGGTGCTTTAGAACCATAAGGCTTCTTGCATCCCCTGTTTTATTGAAGATCTCAATTGCATTATAATAATTGGACAGGTAAGAGGACATTACGTCAATGCTTTCAGAAATAATATCGCTGATGATTGAATCATCCAGGGAGGTTATAATATCTACAATGGCCAGGTCGGCAACTGTTTTCAGTTCTGCTTTCGTTAAAAACGTCATGACTTAACTTTTAAAGAGTTCGGTGTCTGATAAATTGCTATTTCACTCAACTGCGAATAATCAAAACTCTTGAGCAGGATCCTTTTTTGCTTCAGGCGTTTGATCCCATACCGATCGGTTACGATCATTTTGCCATAAACCTTTATCACATAGTATTTGCGGCCCGTAAGGTAATGGAGGGTGTCAGCTTCATAACGTTTCCACCAGAGGCGAAGAGAGAGAAAAATCCATTGGTACATCACATCAAAATCCTTTCCTTTTAACTGCCCTGATAATTGGTTTGAATACGGCATCCGGCCCATTTGCTTCCCAGGCATATTTTGTTGTTAGCCTCACGGCTGCTTCCAGCGTATCCGGGAAGTCATCGTTGGCGTGGCTTCCCTTCTCGAATGCCAGCAGCTGATCAATGGCCAGGATGCAATCCGGGGTACCTTTGAGGTGCTCGGCAAATGAGAGTGTTTTATTGAAAAAGACGTTGGTCAGGGTGGCCTCGATGCGCAGGAACTTATCAACTACTGCGGTGCGATCCGGCAGGGGGATCTCGAATATCCTGCGTTTGTAAGCTTCCTGTTCAAACACCGGACGGAATACCTCCTCCTGGGCTGCAGTGGCATCATAAAAGAACATGGCACCGGTTCCCTGGTCCCGCAGTTTATAAATCGTATCGAAATGATAGGATACGGCATCTGCCAGGTCACATTTACGGCAGAACAGGTCAAGGATGATCAGTCCCAGTTCATCGAATCCGAGCAAAGCCATGGCCTTGAAGTCTCCCTCTTTTTTATACGAGAGATCCCAGTGGCCAAGAAGGCAGGGATAAGAGGCCAGTGGCTTTGCTTTGCGAAACCGGATCCAATCTGCTTTGAAAATCTTTCCTTCTTCTACCGGTTTGTTGCAATATTCACGCAGGTAGGTGAAGGGGTCAGTATCTTTTTTTATGCGCTCACAATCAGCCAGTGAGAAACGCTCCGGCCAGGAAGGTCTTCCTTTGTCGTCCACCAGGTTGACCAGGTACACCGATGCAAACTCCGTTTTGAGTTTCATATCTCGAGACCTTTCTTCTTGAGCAGGTAGTTGATAATGCCTGTCCTGGTGACATAGTTATTGGAAACTAAAAGCCGCTGAGAATGCTTTCCGAAGGCCGGGACAAGATCTCCCAGGATCTTCTCGCCGCGCTCCTGGACGATCCGGGGATTGAGGGCGACCTTGCGGTCTTCCACATCATCCACCGAGGCCATATCAATGCGGTTGGCATAATGGCGCAGGCCACGAAAGGGCTGGTCAATACCGAGAGACATAAAATAACACCGGTCGGTTGTTTCAAACATACCGTCCGACCAATTGCCATAACTGATCTGCGGACCAAAATCTTTGATCAACCGCTGGTTGCTTTCAAACTGTACCTGCAAGTCGGCCAGGAGCAGCTTTGCCCGCAGTTCATTGATACCGATAACCAGGAAAAATTTGATAAGTCCGGACTGTTTCAACGAGAGGACATTCCCAACATTGGAATGAACGCTCTTGGCTCCTCCACGGAATACGATGCGAAACTGAGTGAGGAAAGGTTTTCGATAAAGCTCTTCGTACCATTTGAGATGATACCAGGCACAATCGCTGTCAGCCATCGGGATCGGAGTGTCTTTACCCAGGTAGTGATTGAAGAACAAACCATAGTTCTCTGGCTTGAGCAGCAGTTCTATGCGCTTTTGTTTCTGTCCTTCGGTTTCGCCAACGATACTTTCAACCGTTGCTTTTCTCACAAAGGCAGAATACTCCTTAAAATTAGCAACGGCATCCCTGAGCTCTTTCTTATTCATTCTTCAGCACTTCATTGGTTAGCCTGGTAATAACCTTATCCATCTTATCCCGCAATACCTTAAGATCATCCAATGAGCGCTGGCGATCCTGTTTCTGCTCTGCCTTCTCAATGGCGGCAATGTATTCAGTGGTAAGAAGTTCAAACCCTTCATACATGTAAGTGAGCACCTTCTTTTTATCGGAGAACTTTTCAAAAGCCGCTGCATATTTTACAGCCTTCTCTGCGGATATCTTCGGGTCTTTTCCATTACATACATCCGAGAATGATTGCAGGATGATATTGCGCATCTCACTCAGGGCAATGATATTTGAATTGCGGGCATCCTCAAATCCATTTTCCCTTCCCCATTTACGGACTGTATTCTCAGCAATATCCATCGTGTCGGCGATGGTAGAATAGTCAAATCCTTTTATGTAAAGATCCTTTGCCTGGAGAATCTTCTGATGCTGCTGGGCTTTTGTGAATCGGGGCATTATTTTTTTGTACAAATATTGATTAAAAAGATACTTTATACAAAAGAGTAATTAGTAGTTATTAATATACACAAGATCAATCAATTAATAACCATAAAGACGATTTAAAGATTTGCATGGAAGATAATAGTCATTCATATTTGCAACTCTGATTTATTGATAATGGCCTCAGAACTCACTCTTGTAATCAGCAATAACGATGTTAACCGCTATGGATTCCGCGTTCTTACGGAGGGTATCCGAACGGAGAACTACCTGAAAAACCCGGTTGTCCTTGCATATCATGAAGACCGGCTTGTCTCGGTCGGCAAAGCTACCAGGCTTGAAAAAAAACTGAACGGTGAATTTGTAGCCACGGTTGACTTTGATGAGAATGATCCATTTGCATTACTTGTGTTTAATAAATACAAGAACGGATACATGAATGCGACTTCGCTCGGCCTTCTGGAACTGGTAGAATCTGCCAATGAGAAGGATCTTATTCAGGGACAGAGTTATCCCACTATTGTCGAAAGCGAAATGCTCGAAATGTCCCTTGTCAATGTTCCCGGTAATGCCGGTTGTGTTAAGCTCTATAATTCTGAGATGAACGAGATCAAATTATCAATGATTGAATCAAAACCAAATTTAAAACCCATGTCAAAGGATGAAAAAACGGTTGAGCAGCTGCAGGAGGAAAACCGGGCGCTCAGAAAAACATTAGCCGGTGAAATGGTTGCTCTTCATGTTAAAAGGGGATCCATCGAAGCTGGTGAAGCTGACTTCTTCACGAAATCAGCGGAAAATGATTTTGAGGGAACCAAAAAGGTTCTTGAAATGCGTCCTGAAAAGAAGGATGAAAACGCTGAAAAAGCAAAGGCTCTGGTTGAACTCCACTTCACCCGTGGCGCCATCACCTCTGATGAGAAAACATTCTTTGAAAAATCGGCCATCAGTGATTACGAAGGCGCAAAGAAGATGCTCGAAGCAAAGAAAGGAAAGGATGCTGTTGACCAGTTCCTTGGATCTGCTCCGGCAAGTGCTTCTGCCTCCGCCCAGGGAAACGATGACAAGGCAAAATGGACCTACCTGGATTTCTATAAAAAAGATCAGCCAGGTTTGATCAAAATGAAGGCCGAAACCCCCGATAAGTACAAAACGCTTTTAGAGGCCCATAAAAAGGCTCTGAGGGACTCAGGTAAGGTACAGATCGACGAGGACACAGAAGATTAAGCGCGAAGACCGCGAACCGCCTTGCGAAGAAAATAATTAACAGATCAATAACCACACAAAGTCAAAACTATAAAAAAATGAAAAAGATCATTGTATTTTGTTTACTTGTATTTATGGTTGGGATGGTTACAACGGCCCCCTGCCAGAGCGTCAAAATTATCCCTACAATAACGCTCAGTTCCACCGACACCCTGACGGGTACCCAAACGAAGACATTCGAACGCAGCATCACCGGTAATTACAACTGGACAGTGAGTATTTTCTACGATCATCTATCCGGTGCAGATACATGCAGTTGTTATATCCAGGAATCAGTAGATGCCACCCATTATATTACCGTAGCCGGGGCGACAACCGCAAGTTTCCTGAGTGCTGATGCAACCTTCATATGGAGCGGGGGTACCGGTAATCTTCCTGTTGTATGGCCTACCAACTATTTGCGCATAAGCTGCACACACCACGGAACCGGGACTGCACGTCCTTACGTCAAACTTAATTTGAAAAACAAGTAAACCATATCCATATCATGAAACGAAAATTTGCATTTTCCCTTATCTTATCGCTGCTTCTGAGCGCGGTAATCGGAGCGTTCGCCGGACCTGTGGTCGGAGTGATCTCCTTTGCTTCTTCTTTGATCCCCAAGCCGACCGGCATCGCTATGATGGGTCTGCAGCGGGAGGTATGGCTGCCATCTCTCCAGGAACAATACGAACAGAAACGCGACTGGATGGATGGGTTACAGGATTTGTCCATGTTTGTGGATACCAATCAGACCCTTCACTTTGCCGAGATCGGAGACTACCCGGCGGTTTACAAGAACCGAACGACTGATGTCGATGATGTTGAACCTTCCGAAACCCCGTCGAGTGTTGACCTGGATACATATGACTCTCAGAATTACAAGATCCGTAAAATAGGACTCTATGCAATTCCATATGCCAAGGTCGAGGCTTATACCAGGCAAAGCGCCGAGGCTATCCGACTGAAGGAAGCCAAGACATGTGCCTATTCAATCAGCCCCGATGCATCCGGAACTAAAAAGATTATTTTACCCACAACAGGCGCAGATAATGGCAGCGGGTTCGCTATGTGCACTCTGACCGATGTCCAGCTGCTGGCAAAAGCAATGGATTTGAATAAATTCCCGGAACCCGAGACCGGTCGTTACCTGGTGCTCACTACCAATATGTGGTGGGAACTCGTAATGAGTAATGAGATCCTTAAAGCCCAGATCCAGTTGCAGCAGGGAGTGGGTACTATTGATCCGAAGGTTGTCAACTACTATGGCTTCAAAATTTTCCGCTATGATGGAGAGGTTGGTTATAATGTCACTACTAACCTCAAGGCCGCCGAAGGTGCTGTGATCACCGGCTCCATCCATCCAATGGCATTCGCTTATTGCACCAGGGAAGCGTTTAAGGCTTCAGGTGTTTTTTCCATGTTCGATAAGCCGATTCAGCAAAATACCAGTGGTCGTGCTTATGAATTCGGTTTCCAGCACAGGTTTAAAGCAGGAATGCTGCGTGCCTCCCTGAAATATTCCGCAGGATTGTATCACGCTGACTCAACGGTTTAAACATATCTCCAGGTGGTTCGCAAGGAATTATACACGGCGTTAAGGGACAGGATCAAGGCAGCAATGCCCTGGGTGAGGTGGATTGATCTGCAAAAAGGGCAGGCAGATGCACCCTCCAAAACCTTTCCCTTACCGCTTCCTTGCGTGCTTATCGAGATCAAACCTGTAACCTGGGAAACCTATTCTGATAACAGTCAGTTAGGACAAGCAACGGTTTCTCTCACCCTTATCCAGGATCACAGCGGAAATACCGTTCATGGGGCCGACAGCGAAACTGAAAGCCTGAAGATGCTGGACCGTATGGACGATGTGTTCCAGGCGATCCAGGATCTGAGTGGAAATCATTTTAAAAGACTTGTACGCATGGGTGATGAGGTTACGCGCTACAAACTGAGAACGGTAGAATCAAGGACTGATTTCACAACTACCCTGGTTGATACCCTTGAAGAACTTAAAGCCCAGCTGCCAGCTGCTGAATTTACAGTTGAACTTGAAGTACAATGAATAACATCCATTACCTGGTAATTCACTGCACGGCTACCATCGATGGGATGGAAGTTAGTGCTGATCAGATCCGCAAGTGGCATTTATCACCTCCACCGGTGGGTCGTGGATGGAAACAGGTTGGATATACTGATCTCTTTCACCTGGACGGATCCATCGAGCGATTGGTGCAGAATAACGAAGATGATGTGGTGGATCCCTGGGAGATCACCAATGGAGTTGCCGGGATCAATCGCGTGAGCAGGCATATCGTTTATGCCGGAGGTGTCGATAATACTTTGAAGCCCAAGGACACCAGGACACAACAGCAAAAAGATGCGCTGCGCGCTTACGTTTTGGACTTTGTAAAAAGATTCCCGCAAGTAAGGGTGGCCGGGCACTATCAGTTTGCACCGAAGGCTTGTCCATGCTTTGATGTACCTGATTGGTTGAAATCTATCGCAATTGAAAACAAAAACATCTTCACCCGTTAATACTGCCAACATGACTGAAAGGGATATTAGAGCATTTAAAAGGATGCTTTACTTTCTGCCGATAGTTACAATAATTGTATCTCTTTTGATCCAGTGGGGATCCTGGACAGCTAATTCAGCCAATCTGGTAAACCGGTTTGCGGAACAAAAGGTGGAAAACGAAAAGAGATTTGAAAGGATTGAGCATGATAAGGCCAATAATGATGTTGTGGAAACCAAGTTCAATAACATCGACTGGAAACTCGACCTGATCATGAAAAATTTGGGGATAACCTATAAGAATAAAACAGAACCCCAATGAGAATATTTACCGGAATTATTTCCGGGTCATTATTTTTCAGTCATTAAACGAAAATTGATATAAGATGGAAAAGAAAACCAAGAAGGACCTGGTCAAACAAGCCGGAAAACTTCTAAAGGAAGGTTACAAAAACCTTCTTGCAACCGATGACGGTCACTTCTTTACTGACCCGGAATATGCTGCAGCACATGCCAAAAAAATATCCAGCGAAGTTTTCAAATTCACCGGCGAAGATCTGGCAGCACCGGAAAAAGTATCGGAACCGGAACCTGGTACGCTCACTGATCCGGTAACTAATCCGGAACCCGGAAAGAAGGATAAAAAAGGTACTCAAACTAAAAAGAAATAATCATGCCACTTCCCAACGTAATTATTAATATTGAACGCAACGGCTTGGGCGGAGTGGCCCTGACTGTTGACGGGATCATGGGTTTGTGCCTCACCGGTGTGCCCATCGATAACACCCTGGAACTTAACAAGCCCTATGCGATCTATACCCTTGACGGAGCTAAAGCCCTCGGTATTACCATAGATGAAAACCCTGTCGCTTATAAGCAGATCAAAGAATTCTACGATGAAGCAGGGACAAACAGGAAGTTGTGGATCATCCTCTGCGAAGAAAGTGTTACCATAGAAGATATGGTTGACAAATCCCTCGACGCATGTCCGGCCAAGATACTGGCTGAAGCTGCACAGGGAGAGATCAAGGTAATGGGCTGCAGTTGGATGCCTGCCCAGGTTTACGAACCAACTATCCTCGACGGGCTGGATGCCAAGGTCTATGCCGCTGTTCTCAAAGCTGATTCCCTGGCAAAGGACTTCGTAGCGCAGATCATGCCTTTTTCGTTCCTTTTGGAAGGAATCGGATTTACCGGTACTGCCAGCGATCTTCGCGATCTGCTCGGTATGACTTCGGAGCGTGCCGGAATTGTTATGGCAGCAACAGAGGATAACGGACAGGGTGCAATCGGAATGACAATTGGAAGGCTGGCAAGGATTCCTGTCCAGCGTAAGATCTCCAGGGTGAAGGATGGCGCTCTGCCAACCCTTTATGGATATCTCACGGACGGAGATCCCGTTGATACCCGCCAGGGAGAGCTTGACACCATGCATGACCGCGGGTTCATCGTTTTCCGAAAATTCCCGACGCGCAGCGGATATTACTTTAACCAGGACACAACCTGTGCCCCGGTGAGTAATGACCTCCACACGATCAGTCATTTGAGGGTAATTGACAAGGCCCTGGTGATCACCTACAATACTTACGTTGAAGAACTGGACGAGGAAGTTAAGATCGGCAAAGACGGGACACTGGATCCTTCCATGATCGCATACCTCCAGGCCAAGATTGAACGCAACGTGGGGCTGAACATGGTCGGAGAGATATCCAACTTCGAAGCGTACATTGACCCATCGCAGAACATTCTTTCGGTTCCCCGGTTGAATATTGTTTTGCGCATCACACCGGTTGGCTACCTGAGCGAAATCGTTGTTTCTCTTGGTTTTAAAAATCCTGCATTAACCACCGCATAAACCGTAAGCAAAATGGATATCAGAAACACTGAAGAATACGCATGGTGCGACGTGAAAGTCGTTATGTTTGGTCGCGAAGTGACCAGGCTGCGGGCCGTGAAATACGGATCAAAACAGGAAAAAGAAGCCATCTATGCAGCCGGCAACAAACCGGTGGCCATGGGTCGCGGGAATAAATCATTCACCTGTGAAGTTAAGGTGTTGCAGAGTGAACTCGAATCGATCATTGAAAGCGGTGGCGGGAATCCAATGGATATCCCCCCGTTCGATATCGTAATCGCCTATGTGCCCAAGTCCGGATTGCCCATGAAGACCGATGTGGTTCGCCATGCCGAGTTCGACAATTTTGAAAAGGACTCCAAACAGGGAGACAAATCCCATGAAATTACCATGGGCATCGCCTGCCTGGACATCGATTATAACACTGTAACAAGCTAATTATGGCAAAAGAACTTATCGGACAGGTTAACCAGGAGCAGATCAATGCCTGGAAAGCAAAGTACTCTGAGGTCAATGCGATTGAGGTTGACGGGCACATCTGCTACTTAAAACCACTGGACCGCAAAACCATCGGATATGCATTGTCGCAACTCGATATTACCATCGGAGACGAAACCAAAATGAATCTCGGACAGATGGTTCGCATCGGTGAAGTGGCAATGCAAAACTGCTGGATCGGAGGAAGCGAGGACCTGAAGAAAAGGGATGATCTTTTCGTCGCTGCTGCAATGAAAGCCGGTGAACTCCTTAACCTCAAGGAGGCAACCTTAAAAAAGCTCTGAGCGAAGCATTGGCAAAACCATATAATTGGGTGCACTGGATTGACAACTGTTTGCAATATTATATGGGAATCGATGCTTCGCAACTCAGTGATGAACAATGGATAGAAAAAGCAGCTTTTTTAATACAGATTAGAAAACAGGAGGCTGCATCATCGCAGCCTTCGTTTTTAGAACCATGAGCCACAACGTAGAATTCATATTTGATCTTGCTGACAGGATCAGCGCCCCTCTGAAAAACATCAGTGCTACTGTCAATTCTTTTGGCAGTAAGATGAAAGAAATCAAGGCATCCACTGCGGGTACCTTTGAGAAATTCAGAACGGAAGTAAATAAAGCTGCAGCTAATTCCGGCAAACTTCCTTCGAGCCTGTCCGATATAAGGAATAAACTACAGGACCTTAATGCTCAGCTTGACCAGACCCATTCCAAAAAATCATTTGTTAACCTCAAAAAGGAAATTGAAGCCACAAACAAGGAGCTTCACAAGATGGAGAACCTCCCTCCAAAAAGTTTCATTTCAAAGATCAAGGACCTCCCGGGCCAACTGGGGATAAGTCTCAAGGCTATCGCCGGGTTATTCGCGGCACGGGAAATTTACAATTTCGGAAAAGATACGGTGAGGGCTTTCGATCAAGATGCTAAAGCTGCTGCACAATTGACAGCGGGCCTAATAAGTACTCACCAGGCAGTAGGAAGAACGTTCGGAGAACTTATCAAACAGGCAGATGAACTTGAGGGTAAAACGCTATTCAAACACGACATCACACAGGAGGCTCAAAGCCAGCTTATGGTGTTTTCCAAGGTACGGGGCAAAGTGTTTGATGATGCAATTGTTGCCGCTCAGAATTTAGCCACAAAGTTCAAACTTGACCTGCCGGAGGCAACAAAAATGGTTGGTAAAGCGCTCCAGGATCCCGAGCATGGAATGAGGCTATTAAGAATGGCCGGGATCAACTTCTCATCCGAACAGTTAAAGCATATCCATCAACTCGTGAAAGCCGGAGATCTATATAAGGTACAGATAGCCATTTTAACAGGGATGCAGCAAAATTTCGGGGGAAGCGCAGAAGCTGCTGCGAAGGCAGGATTGGGGCCGATGCAACAACTATCCAATCAATGGGAAAGCGCAAAGGAAGGAATAGGAGCGCTCGTAGTTAGCTTACTCGTCAAATTAAAGCCGGCATTTGAGATAATTATCAAAGCAGTTCAGAATTTGACAGATTGGTTCTTTCGTCATAAATGGATTGCGATTGGTTTGATAGGAACAATTGGACTCCTTGGCGCGGCATGGATGGCAATGAGTGCATGGGCATTTCTTTCCTCATCTGCTATCTATTCAGCTGTTATTCCTTCCTTGATAAAATTAGGTATTACCATAAAAGCTATTCCGCTAATTGGATGGATTATTACGGCAATTGCATTTATTGGAGGTCTCATTTATGCATTTTATAATTTCTCAGCAAAAACCCGTGGAATTCTGTTCGGTATTTGGGGATTTATAAAGGCATTTTTTACCAATTTAGGAACATTCATTGCAGAAACCTTTCATGGCATTTGGACGATAATTAAAGGCGTGTTAAATCCGGCACATTGGTTTTCTGACTTTGATTATGTCGGACTTGGACTGCAACAAATAACTAATGCTGCTACTAAATTCGGCAAAGCATTTAAAAAGGGATTTGATGATGCAAGAAAAGAAGGGGAAAGCGATTTTGTTTATGATCAATATAAAGCTGAAGCTGATAAGCTGGGGCTCACTATGGCTGAGTATAAAAAGGCTAAAGAAGGTGCCCGCAAAATGAAAATGTCTGTTGAAGACTATGTAAAGAGCGGATATAATGTCACTGATCCTACAGGAAAAGGTGATACGAAAAAACTCAAACCCGACAATACCATCGATACGGATGGTGAGATTTCCGGAATTGCCGCCGGTGGATCCAAGGCTGTTAATATCAATGTAACCTTCGGTAAGTTAGTCGAGCAGTTCATAGTTCACGCGCATGGACTAAAGGAAGGCATGAACGAAATTGAAAACCAAGGCACCGAGGCCCTGCTTCGGGTGCTCAACGGAGCTAATAAACTCGCAACAAAGCAATAATGGCCATAACGGCGTACGATATTAAAAAACTCTTTGAGGTGGTATTCAACTACCGTATGCCGACTTATCCTTTACTCGTAGGTGAACGTCCCGCTATCGCAACGGGCATGAAGATTTCAGCGGCCATTCCTTTTCTTGACCGGTCCAATTCCGATTATGAAATCAATATCCCTGAGCGCAGGGAAAAATCGAACCTGGGCCAGCCATTTTATGACAAGAACCTTCTTGGAATGGAGATGTTCATGCCCATCACCCTGATCCATAAAGATAAAAACAATAAGGAGACAAAGCTGCTGTTGCAGAATACGGTGGTATCCATGAAGATGAAAAAGACCATCGTGGAGACCCCGCTTGTCAATCGCCAGGGATCGGTAAAGGAGATCATCAGCATTGATGACTGGAAGATCCCCATCAAAGGGATGATCGTTTCTGCCGATAATGACTACCCGGATGATGCGGTAAAGGAGTTAAAAGATTTTGTGGAGATAAATGAGGCCATAGACATCGCCAGCGTGCTCACGGCAATCTTTCTGAGTAAAGATGAAAAGGTAGTGATTGAGGATTTTGAACTCTCAGAGATGAAAGGTATCCAGCATGCACAAGGGTTCACCATGAACCTGGTATCCGATGTCCAGTTTGAATTAATCCTTGAATGATGCTCGTAAAACTGAACTGTAAAATAGAGATTGAAACCAAGGACAATAAAAAGCTGTCTTTTACCGCCGTTAATAACTGCGAGATTGAGCGTTCAATCTATAACCTGGGCAGTACGGCAAAAATAAAAATTCCGGCATCGGCCAGGTTAACAACAAAAGGAGATAAGATATCCGAGTCGGTACAGAGCGGCAAGCAATTCGCAAGGGGTGACAAGATCAGTATAAGCCTGGGATACGATGACAAACTGGAAAATGAATTCAAAGGATTCATCTACCGGGTCAATTTTACCACTCCACTGGAGATCGAATGTGAAGGATATGAATTTCAACTGCGAAAACCAGCCGATGTGAAAGTTTTCGAATCAACCACCCTGAAGGATCTGTTAACCTGGGCAGCAAATGGAACCGATATTACGCTGAGTGATCATATTCCTAAAATCAACTTTACGAACTATGTGATACCTGCAGGAAAATCAAAGTTGGATGTGGTTCAGGATGTTAAAGATAAGTATGGGCTTACAACATATTTCACAGAGAATCTTCTTTACTGCGGACTTTCATATATCCCCGATTACGGGGAAGTCAAATACAGCCTTGGCGTTAACACTATCAAAGACAATGAACTCAAGTATCGTAATGCCGACGATGTTAAGCTGAAGGTGAAAGCGATCTGGGCTAAAAAAGATAATACGAAGATCGAGGCGCATGTTGGGGATGATGACGGGCAGGAACGTACATTGTTTTTTTTTAATGTCAGTTCAAAAGAGGAACTGCAAAAGCTGGCTGAACAGGAGATAAAAAAATATAAATATGATGGTTACGAAGGAAAGATCACAACATTCCTTCAGCCCTTTTGCAAGCCGGGAATGAAAGCAAAGATTACGGACCCGAAATACAGTGAAAAGGATGGTACCTATTACATATCATCTGTTAAAGTTACATTCTCCCGGCAGGGAGCGAGGCGGTTGAACGAAATTGATATTAAGATCTGATGGACAAAGTTGATCAGCAGATACTGGAGGCATTAAAGGAACACTCGGATCCCGGGAGATCGTCTTTTGCTGCAATAGTAAAAGAGAACTATCCCGGCAAGGATTACATTGATGTTGAAGACCTGGCCGGCACTCCTTATCCGGAGGTTCGTAAACGCTCTGCCATTGATGACAAGAAGGGAATATTGATAACGCCGGTAAAGGATAGTACGGTGATTATAACAAAACTTTCCGGTGCAGATTCATCGTCCTTTTTTGTAAGTGCATGGTCGGAAGTTGAATCAGTGAAAATTCAGATTGAGGATTCGATTGTCGAAATGAACAAGGAGAAAATTCATGCGGAAATTAAATCGATGAAGCTGAATATCACAAAGGATGAGGTTACAATCAATGATGGCTCTGAAGACGGCCTGGTGAAGATAAAAGACCTGGTAACAAAACTCAATAATATTGAAAAAGCATTTAACCAGCATATAACTGAATTTAATACTCATACACACTTGGATCCGGTTTCAGGATCACTTCCAGCTCCTACTACTTCATCGACGCTTAATTTACTTACAACTCAGCAGCGTGATCTTGAAAATACAAAAGTGACTCATGGCAAATAACACAACCGACATATTGTTTGATGACCAGATGGGTGACCTGGCTTGTGTAAATGGGGATTTTGTAATTTCAGATGCAACCTGTCAACATCAAAAGGATCTGCTGGTGGCCAGTGAAGGTGAATATAAGTTTGATCCGGTTGTGGGAGTCGGACTTTATGAATTTCTGGATGACGAGGATTCCGGAGACATGATGCGTAAGGTTCGCATTCAATTCGGAAAAGACGGAATGAATGTGAAATCTGCGAAGATCAACAATGCAGGAATAATTGAAATTGATGCACCTTATATATGAAGACCATAATCGCCGAAAATAACCAGACGTTGTTTGATATTGCAGTTCAGGCAATGGGTTCTATTGAGGGTGTTTTCGAAATTCTTGATATGAATCCAGGATTAATGCTTGATATGGCAGTTGCAGCAGGTACACTGGTGAAGGTACCGGAAAGGGTTATTGATACAAAGGTCGTCGATTATTTCTCCAGGAATGGGATTAAGCCTGTTTCCGGCCTTGGCGAAGAGGTTATTATAACGTTAGACGATAATTCCATGATACGGCAAATACTCAATTATGACCTGGTCAATGGTGATCAGGAGTTTCCGGGGATCCGGCTCCATAGCATAAAGAACCGGCTGACCGTCCAGATCAACTATACCGGACTGTCCTCTAACCTGGTAAAGTTCTATATCGACCACTCCCTCGATGGTCATAACTGGTCTCATGTTCCGGAATCCGGATTTACGCTTGATCCAACAAAGAACAGTCATACCTACGTGATCATCGGCCTTCTGACCAATTACGTCCGTGGCCACGTGGAGCTTGGCGAACCATCACAGGGCATCATCACTGAAATACTTTGGAAGTATGAGTAAAAGCATCAAAGAATATTACGATCAGCTGAACCAGGTTAAGGCCAATATGTCTGAGCTGGATGGTTACGTGGTCTCGAGCGATAACAATTCGACTGCTGACGAAACAGATCAGCTGGTACTCGATATCACATCCGGATCCAAGGTGGCCAACTGGAGGCTATGGTTATGGATCTTCGCCGTTGGTTCCTGGATCATCGATACGCTGTTCGACCGGCAGAAGGTAGATGTCACGTCAATAATGGCTGCTAAAAGGCCACATACACTGCGTTGGTATTCTGAAGAATCCAAGAAGTTTCAGTTTGGTTATGGCCTTACCTGGATTAATAATACATGGGCCTACGCTGTCAATGATGATAATGCCAAAATAATCAAGTACGCAGCTGCATCAGAGAGGGATGGAAAGGTTATTATCAAGGTGTCCACCGAAGCCAATGGCGTCAAGCATCCGCTCAATACCCAGCAATTTAATGCATTCAAGGCGTTTTGGGCAAAATGGAAAGATGCCGGAGTCAAACTCGAGTTCGTTAACATGGCAGCCGATAATCTTAAAATCGATATCACCATTGTTCGCGACCGGCTCGTACTTAATGAAGACAATTCGATGGTACGCAATTCAGCTTCTTTCCCGATTAAAGATGCCCTTAACCACTTTGCCAATAACCTTGAATTCGACGGCGTGGTTATGATATCAAAACTTATCGACGCGGTACAGGCAATTGAAGGTGTTGTGGATGCACGTTGCAAACATGCATATCTGAAGCCAAACGGGGGTGTTTATACAGAAATCGCAATGTCTTCGGATACCGTGTCCGGCTACATTACTATTTCGCAGTTTAGTATTTATCAATATATCGACGCAGTAGAGGTCCCTGTAACCATAGGATGATAGAATTCTCATTATATAAGGTAGCCCGCATTCTTCTGCCACATGCTAAGAGGGTTGAAAGGTTCATAGCCTGGACGATGGTTTTTGTATCCGGGTTATATGGCATCTTAGAGGAGCTTAATCAATATTGGGAAACTGAAGATCGTATTGCAAAGATGACTCCCCAGGTAGGTTACCTGGAGAAATATCTCAATGACAAATACAATGTCACTACTATTGAAATTGTTGATGGCTTCGCTCTTGGTCCCTGGGTCTGGAGAGATCAGCCACCTGAAGGAGAAGTTGACTTCTTCATGCTGGAGCCAGATAACTACGTATGGAATGATAATGATGTAGCTGCCATCGATTTCGTCGTCAGGGTACCAAGCAGTCTGGAATCGGAATGCAATGTAATTGCCGCAATTGTCCAGTATTTTAAACTGGCAGGGAAAACTTTCATTATAGAATTGATTTGATATGGACATAGTAAGAAGTTTAGGAGGGTCACAGCCCTTACGGTCAAAAGACTGGGAATTGATCCAAAACGTTGAGAAATCATTGTTATCAGCAATATTAAATGGTCTTTTACCAGCCAAAACCGGGTTCATCGTATCCGGCTTAGCGGTTACGCTCGTTGATGATGTCTATAACATCACTGAAGGTTATTACTTCGATGGTGAAGAGATCATTTTCGTTCCCGAATCTCAGGTTCATAACGACGGTGATGGCATGCTGATCTTTACCCTCGAATCTACAACCACTGAGCAAAGGGAGTTCAAGGATACTACGCTTCATGATGTGTGGGAACTCAGGCGCGGGGTGATCACCTATGGCAGCGTCGTTCCACAAGGATCGTTGGTATTCGACGATATCCCTATGATTACGAAACTTGCCGATTCAATCTTAAGCAATCTGCAGACTAACCTGACAAGTGTTTGCTCGCTGATTTATCTGACTGGATTCACACATCAGACAGCTCTTGCAACTGCATGGCTGAGCAAGAACGTTCTGGGATTTTACCAGATACTTGCTGCATTTAACGCTACGGTTGAAGACGGGCATATATTCACCATTCCATCCGGACACAGGCCCACCGGTGATCTTACAGCCACCTTTGATAATGGTAGTCAGACTCCGGGAGTACTTAAAATACGCAAGGATGGTAAAGTAGTAGTTATGGGCGCCTCACTTGGTGGGATGAACTATATATCGTTCCAGTATTTTAAAACATTTTTTGATCCGGTTCTTGGAACATTGCCACTGCCAGGTGAAGGATTAGGGGGATAAAGATGGATGGCACATACAAATATATAAACCTTTTGACCGCCGGTGGCTCTGGCGGATCAGTCGATTACATGGAGGTCCCATACGAGGATACTAATGAGGTTTCCATTGAACACGGCTGGAGCAGGTTCCCGGACGTAACAGTACTTGACCAGGATCTCGATGAAATTGAAGCAGACATCGACAATATTGACTTTAACCAGGTAATCATAAGATTTGATCAAAATAGAAGTGGAAAAATCATTTTAAAATAACAATTTAAACTCAAAAAAAACAATGGCAAAAAAAATGACAACCGGCATTGACCTCTGTAAGAGTCAAGCCAGAAACATTGTAATACACAAAGTAAGTACGCTTCCCGCGTATACAGAAGGGATGCTTGTTTACAATATTGTGGAAAACAGGCTATACTTTGGCGGCGAAGGTGGCGAATGGGTTCCTCTACCGGTCAGTAAGGTTGATATCGAGCTTGGTGAGGTTAGCAATGTATTGCAGCTTCCAGCATCTTATCTAAGTACTGATGGGGCACTTACATCCAATTCTGATGCGAAAGTACCTTCACAGAAAGCCACTAAGACATATGTTGATGGTCGGGTAACTTATCTCCAGGGATTGATCACTTCCGGGTTCGAGTATAAGGGAATATTCAATGGAACAAAAACCATTGCAGCGAACGGGATCACGACCATTACCAAAGGATGGTTCTGGAAAGTAAATCCCGGTGGCACTACCTCTGGAATCAATGCTCCAACCGGGTTGGCTGTCGGCGATATGATCATCGCAAATGCGACCAAAAGCAGTGGAATCACCGCCGCCGATTTCGATTATGTTCCGGAAGTACTATCGTCTGACATTGTGCTTTTGAACGCCAACCAGGTACTGACATCCAAGACAATTGATGCTGTCGAGAATTATATTACCAATATTGGTCGCGGAGAGATGGCCGAGTCATTTTTAAATGACAACGAGGATCTATCAGGTCCGGACCCAAGTGAACACATACCAACAGTTAATGCAGTCATTGCTTATGTAGCAGGTGCTCTCGCTGATAAGATCAAGAAGCATACAGCCAACGTGAACAATGCATCATCTGGAACTATCCAGGCATCAGCGCATCTTTGCGGTATGAACGTCATTGTGCGGTTCTATGAACTCATTTCCAACGTTCGTACAGAAATAGAAGCCGACGTTTCAATGGATGATTCTGGAAACATCTCCTGGAGCACATCCAATGCATTCACAGGGCAGATTATCATAATGGGATAATATGGCCAGAAAATTCAAGCAATCCATCGACCTGCAGAAGAACCAACTTCTGCAGGCCGCTCTGGAGAACCGCACTTCAGCTCCGTCTAATGCTATTCTCGGACAGGTTTATTTCAATACCACTCTTGGAATAGCCTGTATATGCATAGGTGTTAGCCCTCAGCAATGGACACCTATGTCTGCACCTTCGGTTTCGGATCCAATGTGGACTCCGATCTCTAGGAGCTATGTTTCTGTGAGCTCTTTCTCCTTCAATGGAAGCGCCACCGATGCTTTGATGGTCAATCGATCATTGTTCATGTGCAATGGGAAATTTGGCTTCATTGATAGCGTAACAGTAGAAGATGGCTATGTGGTATTATGTCATGTAATTTCAGTGTCACCCCTTAATGAGGACGACACGGGCTTTAGCATCGCCTATACCACAAAAATCGATTTTTTCAAAAACACTATTTCACTTCCTGGTGTATTAGAAGGTGATAGTAAAGGTCAGGGTGGTTGGGTTGCTGCCATTCCATGTCCATCAGTTATCTTAAGTGTGGATGCATCATTGTTAGTTCCATCTATTTTCCCTCCTGAAGAGGCAGTTGTTACTTTCAATCTAACTATTAATGACAGTGAAGAGGGGATTTTTGCAGAGGATCCGGATTTTGTCGCAGGTAACTTATTGCAGAATTTAATACCTACGACGAAGATACTTGCCTCAGGGGATTATATTCGGATGATAGTACGATTGAATAAAAATTACGCGGAATCCCTTCAGGTAGGAATCTACATCGTTCCGCTTGATATATTTCGGTACGAGGATACTTAAAGTCAAGTGTTTGATGGGCATAAGCAAGAACTCACCAATTCAATAACCATTAAACACTACTCAATGAAACCAGAAATGAAAACCCCCATATCATACTATGGGGGAAAGCAGCAGATGCTGCGGCACATCTTACCAATCATCCCTGAGCATAATCTATACTGCGAGCCCTTCTGTGGAGGGGCCGCTGTGTTTTGGGGAAAACCACCCAGCCGGGTCGAAGTCATTAATGACACCAACGAAGAGCTGATCAATTTCTACCGCGTACTTCAGCTCGAATTCCCGAAGCTACAGCGAATGGTAAAAGCGACCCTTCATTCCCGAAAGCAACACCGGAAGGCATGGGAAGTATATCAGAAGCCGGAGGATCATGACCCGGTCACCAGGGCTTGGGCTATTTTCGTTTTATCATCTCAGGGGTTTGGATCACAGCTGGCCGGATCATGGGGATTCGACCGAAAAAAGGGAAGCGTGGCCATAAAGGTCATGAATAAGAAGAGGCAGTTTACCGATGCGCTCAGGGAACGTATTGAAAGGACTCAGATCGACTGCCAGGATGCCCTGAAGGTGATCAGGTCCTTCGACTCTCCGGAGAGCTTCTTTTATGTTGATCCTCCTTACCCAAACACGAACCAGGGTCATTATGGCGGCTATACGATGGATAACCTTGAGTCTCTGTTAAAGGTGTTGTCCGGAATCAAAGGGAAGTTCCTGCTGAGTAACTACCCAGCTGCATTGATTGAACAATATTGTAAGGATAATGGCTGGTATCAAAGACTGTTTAAAATGCCCTTATGTGTTGCTAAAAAGGCAGTTAAACCAATGAAGATCGAAGTCCTGACCGCTAACTATCCTATATAAAAGAAAACCCAGGCATTATTGAAAGTACCACCCCTCAACAATTGGATATCGCTATCCGTGCCTGGGCTTTATGTTGATGGACATAAGCCGTGATTAAAATTTAGTCAAGGGGTGGTGCTCAAATATATTAATTTTGATGAAATTATTGTAAAATTTATGTTTAAAAACTTCACATTTGGTATTTAAACGTTTTACATTTGGAATTTTAGAATTTAACATTGTTGCGGATAGCT
>Ga0209083_1000895_pt1 | contig 38022 bp, 29 predicted proteins | sample AM7aDNAmetaG_FD_184132 | JGI IMG/M metagenome (GOLD analysis project Ga0209083, IMG submission 184132) | Freshwater microbial communities from Finland to study Microbial Dark Matter (Phase II) - AM7a DNA metaG (SPAdes) (version 3) | ecosystem: Environmental > Aquatic > Freshwater > Lake ... | reverse complement strand
ATCTGGACGACACGCAAGAGCTCAACTATGCCGGGATCTGCCGCGCCATTGCGGAGACCGGTTACGATCTCTACGTCGGCCACGAATTCAAACCCAAGGGCGATCCGATCGCCGCTTTGAAACAAGCTTATGCGACCTGCAAGGTCGGAACTAACCTATGAAACAATCGAAACAGACGAGGGCGCCCTGCCCTGCCTGCGACCGATGAGCGAGATTGCCGGTCGGCTGAGCGTGCAGGAAGGCGCCAAGTATCTTGAAAAAACATTTGGCGGACGCGGCGTTCTTCTGGGCGGCGTGCCGGGGGTTCACCGCGGCAAAGTTGTCATCATCGGCGGCGGAGTGGTGGGACTGAACGCCTGTAAGATTGCGGTCGGGTTGGGTGCCGAGGTAACACTCTTGGATGTCCGCGCGGACCGGCTGGCGTATCTCGATGACATTTTTGCCGGCCGCGTCACCACGCTATACAGCACGGAAGCCAATATCGAACAAGTCCTTCGCGATAGCGACCTGGTGATCGGCGCCGTGCTCGTACCCGGCGCGAAAGCGCCACGGGTCATTCGCCGCGAACATCTCAAGCTCATGAAGCCCGGCGCTGTGATCGTGGATGTGGCCGTGGATCAGGGCGGCTGCGCGGAGACCACCCACCCCACGACCCATGACGACCCGGTCTTTATCGTGGATAAGGTCGTGCATTATTGCGTGGCCAACATGCCCGGTGCGGTCGCGCTGACGAGTACGGAAGCATTGACCAGCACCACCTTGCCGTACGGACTGCTGCTTGCGGATCTGGGGTTGGCGGCAGCCTGTCGCCAATCCGCCCCGTTGCGACGCGGCGTGAACATCCATGCCGGCCACTGTGTCAACGCGGCGGTCGCTGCGGCATTTGGCAAACCCTGTGCCAACCTGGATGATTTACTGAAATAAATCTTTGCGTGGCTGCCAGCCATTCCATCTGGATCTGGATGTAGTCGCGTCCGTCACGGACGCTTTTTTCCGGTACAACCAAAGCCGCCGAGATGGCGGCGACTCCACCTAAGACTCGCAACCGGGTAACACGGATGTCAGGGCGCAGATAGACACGATGGGACCGAACATTAGCATTGTTTCAAACAAGCTGAATTGACACGACAACTCTATGGAACCCTCGCAAACCATACCGCATCTAGCAGCATCTCGGAATTGTTAACAAACCATGTTGACCATTCGCGCGGCTCAGGATCGACACGCCGGTGTATCGCTTCCAATATCACAAGTTTTCGGAGGAGGCGTCTTTGTAGGTCAAAGTACTCCTCTAGCTCATCTTCATACATTTCGTGAAAGTCCCACCACTTCGAGACAGAGGGGTGAGCGCCAAAACTACAGCGGAGTAAATACAATCGCTCCAGTTGCGCAGACTCTCGACCGGACATCCCTAAGCAATTTCCAACGTCTTTTCGCTCCGGTTGCTGCGCGCATAAATGCCACAATTGAACGGCTTCCGATGCTACGGTGGTAACGCTATCCAGAGCAGCTATTGCTTCTTCCGAGAAGCCTTTCATCCACAGAGCAATGGCTCTCCAAAACTGAAATACGGCGCGGTGAATCAGCGGGTCAAAAGGATTTAGCTTTTTGACCCACCATTCGAGTTCGCGGGACCTTCGAGAGCAGCGCGTCTTGGAGATTGGCAGGTCTGATCGTAAAGTTTCGCGGGCAGACTCCATTGTCGAATATGGGCTTCCGGGGCCGACGATGATACGCTGTAAACTATCCGCCGTTCGAAAATCGCAAACAGTATTATATGCAAGCACCAATCCTCCGATTAGTCTCATCATATTGCTTCGGTAGGCGTATTGGCTGGCCAGGAATGAAAAGCCATCAATGAGGTCACCAATATCGGCATCACTAAAGTTATCGCGGATTCCACGCCAAGAAGGGCCAACTCCTCCGAGGACGAGGCGATGATCGGATACGTACATCCAGCAAGTAGACGTTAATACGTTAACGCCAAGTTTCGCTGGTCTGTCCAATGTCCTCTGAACTAAATCGAAATTATTGTCACGTTTTGCAAAAACCTCCGGAAGCTTTCGAAGTGCTGTCGGAAGTCTTCTCCGTACCCGCAAGGGATATCCCATCCGCGTTGCCCACTCACAGAAGTTCGAGACAAATTGATTCGAAATAGTTGTTTTCAGTTTGTCTCCAAGAGGAGACCAGCGAATCTCAGCCACGCCACGATAGCGGCGGCGTCTGAAACTCATGGTTCATAGATTTCTTGGGCGAACGCACGCAAAATTGATATTTATCTCCTCGGCAAACGTCAGAGTGGAGCTACGGGGCGCGCCGAGCGGCACATTAGCTTCCACGACTCGTTAGACCCTGTCAAACTCCTTCTCAATCCGTTTCCAAGCTCCAGCGCCGTTAGCCACGGGGAATGAATGATACCGCTTGGCGAACCGCGCAAGCACAATGTCCTCCAAATTCTTTCCGGAGACGCCCTGCCATGTCCGAATGAAACAATATCTCGCTCCATATATCCTTCCGTATTCATGACGCGGCTCATACAGGAAGTACCGGCGACTATCACGGGCTTCGGTGTGCCACTTCATATGACTCCGAAGCCGGTGGCGTAAAGACTTTGACTGCCCAATGTAATAAACCGGACTCATGCCTGTCGGATAAATGAAGCGAACGCTCGGCTTCGCCACGAGCAGATAAACTCCCGGCAATGCAGGTATATTATGATCTTTCAACGACCAAAAATCCGCCATCCGAGAAACTTTGAGCTTGGGTCTGCCCTTGAGAAATTTGAATAGTGCCATCTCGCTCTCCTTCAACTTAAATTAGACGACCTAACGTCGCAATTAAAGACGCCCAACAGTCGTCTATTTCGGTGGACATTCGGTCGTCATATTTGACAGGCAACCGCTTCATGGACAGCAACGTAACGACCGAGGCCACCACCGGCAAGCCCAAACTCCTGGAACAATTTCGCGGACGCAGGGTGGAGGGCGAGACTCCCGACGAGACGTGGCAGGAGTGCGATTCGCGGAACGGCTCGGCGGGAGCCTCGCCCTCCAGCCGCCCAGCAAAACTCGTTAGGCCGCTTCTTTGGCGGGTTTCTTTTTGATCAGCGGCTCCCGCTGACCGGTGACAACGGCCCGATTGATGGTGACTTCGGCGATGTCGTCACGGCTGGGGATGTCGTACATCAACTCGACCATCAATTTCTCCAGCAACGAGCGCAGCGCGCGAGCACCGGTCCCCTTTTTCAGGGCGGCCTCGGCCAGCGCATGCAGCGCGTCGGCCGTGACATTGAGCGCGACCCCTTCCATCGCAAAGAGTTTGCAGTACTGTTTGATCATCGCGTTTTTGGGCTCCGTCAAGATCGCCACCAATTCCGGCTCGGTCAGCTCACTCAGCACCGGCACGATCGGCAACCGCCCAATAAATTCAGGAATCAGACCAAACTGGAGCAAATCCTCCGGTTCAACCTGTTCGAGGAGCGACAGGCGCAGGTCGGGAGTGGCCGCCGCGTGTTCGCGCGCAAAACCGAGCGTGTGTTCACCCGTGCGCCGGGAAATAATTTTGTCGAGCCCCACAAATGCGCCCCCACAGATAAACAAGATATGCTCGGTATTGACGCGGATGTATTCCTGCTGCGGATGTTTGCGGCCGCCTTGCGGGGGAACATTACAAGTCGTCCCTTCCAGAATTTTCAGCAAGGCCTGCTGAACCCCTTCCCCGGACACATCACGGGTAATGCTGGCCGAATCACTCTTCCGTCCGATTTTGTCAATTTCGTCCACGTAAACGATCCCGTGTTCGGCGCGTTTGACATCGTAATCGCAGCTCTGGAGCAGCCGCAGGACAATGTTTTCCACGTCTTCTCCCACGTAACCGGCTTCGGTGAGCGTCGTGGCATCGGCAATGCAAAAGGGAACATCCAGAATGCGGGCGAGCGTCCGCGCCAGCAGCGTCTTGCCGGAGCCGGTCGGACCGATCAAGAGGATGTTACTCTTCTCAATCTCAACATCCCCGTGATGCTCCACAATGTGCTGCTGTTCGTCCTGCTGGATCCGCTTGAAATGATTATGAACCGCGACGGCAATGCTCTTCTTCGCCCGGTCCTGTCCGATGACATACTGATCCAGTTGGCGCTTGATCTCGACGGGCTTGGGAACGGTCAACCTCCGCCCGGACTTTTTCCCCGGCGTCTGACTGAGCTCTTTATCGACAATGCTCTTGCAGACCGTGATGCAATTATCGCAGATGAACACGCCCGGCCCGGCAATCAGCTTGCGCACTTCCCCGTGGGTTTTCCCACAGAAACTGCACATCGTCAGATTGGTGGGAGTGCGTGGCATGGAACGGCTCAGGCCGGTTTCTTATCCAGATCACGGCGCGACTTCACGACGTCATCCACCAAACCATAGTCGCGAGCCTCACCAGCGGACATGAAGAAATCGCGGTCGGTATCCTTGGCGATGGCTTCGATGGTCTTGCCGGTGTGCAACGCCAGAATCTCGTTGAGCCGGTCGCGGGTGTGGAGAATTTCCTTGGCCTGAATGCTGATATCACTCGCCTGCCCTTGGACACCGCCCCAGGGCTGATGGATCATGATCCGGGCATTCGGCAGCGCGAAGCGTTTGCCCTTTGTGCCGGCTGCCAGCAACACCGCGCCCATGCTGGCTGCCTGGCCGATGCAGTAGGTGGTAACGTCGCACTTCAAGAACTGGATCGTGTCGTAGATCGCCAGGCCGGCCGTGACCGAGCCGCCGGGCGAATTGATGTAGATGCTGATGTCTTTCGCGGCATCCTCCGATTGGAGAAAAAGCAACTGCGCCGTGATGATGTTCGCCACATGATCGTCAATCCCTGTGCCGAGAAAGATAATCCGATCTTTCAGCAGCCGCGAGTAGATGTCGTAGGCCCGTTCACCGCGGCCCGTTTGTTCGATGACCGTCGGGATCAGAATTTGTGAGTATGCCATAGCTGCCTTATGCTTTCGCTGCTTCTACCTTCGCATTGGCGAGGAGAAAATCAAGGGTCTTGGCCACAAGAATCTGCTCTTCGACTTCGCCCAAACCGCCCCGCTCATCCAACTGCGCCTTCAATTTTTCCGCCGGCATCCGATACCGCGTCGCCATGGCGGCCAGCCGTTGTTCCATCTCGGCTTCCGTCACGGTCAACTTTTCCGCCTGGGCAATCGCATCGAGAATGAATGAGGTCCGGACGCGTTCCTTCGCCCCTTGGGAGGCATAGCCGAAAATTTCGTCCTTCTTGCTTTCGAGCACGTCCTTGCCAACCCCGCGCTGGGTGTTTTCGCGGACGAGATCATAAACAATGCTCCGCGTCTCTTCCGCCACCAATGCCGCCGGCAATTCAAACTCCACCTGGCTGAGCAAATGATCCACAACCTGCTTGCGCAGCTCGGCATTCGCCTGTTGCTCACGTTCGGCGACCAACCCTTTGCGAATCTCCGCCTTGAGTTTTTCCACCGAATCCACGCCGACCTTCTTGGCAAAATCATCGGTCACTTCCGGCAACTTCTTTTCCTTGATACCGGTGATGTCGACGAAATACGTCGCCTTCTTGCTGGCGAGCGGCTTCACGGCAAAATCCGCCGGGAACGTCACCAACACCTGCTTCTTCTCGCCCACCTGGGCTCCGAGCAACTGATCGCAAAAGCCCGGGAGGAACGAATCCGAGTTGATCAAGAGCCAGAAATCCTTGTGCTCACCGAGCGTCTTCGCGTCGGGGGCGAGTTCGCTGACCGGCTTGCCTTCGGCCACGCTGCTATAATTCACAATGGCAAAATCACCGGTCTTCAACCCGCGACCTGTTACATCCAAAAAGTCCGATTGCTGCTCGCGCAAGCTGTCGACGGTTTTTTCCACATCCGCGTCGGTCACGGGGGTTTCCGTTTTCTTGACCGCAATGCCCTTATATTCCGGCAGCTTGAACTCCGGCGCCGTATCCACGGCGGCGGTGAACACCATCGGCTGGCCCGGCGGGTTCTCGACAGATTCGACATGCGGCTGACCGACGACCCGCAATTGCTGTTCTTTCACCGCTTCGCGGTAGGCGTCGGGGATGATGCGCTGCTGGAGTTCCTGTTCAATTTCGCTGGCATACCGCTTCTCGACCATCGGCTGCGGAGCTTTGCCGGGGCGGAAGCCGGGAATGGCGGCGACCTTGCGAAATTCCTGGAGGATTTCGGCGCGGACACCTGCAATGCGGGTGGCGGCCACTTCAATCCGCAATTTCTTGCGGCACGGTGCGATATTTTCAATGATAACTGACATAGGGCGGATACGGTAAGTGATGCTTTCCACCCCGTCAAGTTAAACAGATGAAGTGAAACAATCGCGGCTGGTTACAGACTCACCGCCGCGAGCGCGTCGGCCAGTTTTTCTGGTTGTTTGCCACCGGCGGTTGCCAATTCTGGTCGTCCGCCACCACCGCCGCCACATTGCTTGGCGATCTCCCCGATAATCTTACCGGCATTCTTCCCCTGTTTCACCAGATCGGGAGTCACGTAACAAATGAGGGACACTTTCCCTTCTGCGACCCCGCCGAAAACCACCACGGCGCTGGTGAGCTTCGGCTTCAACGCCTCGACCACCGCCCGCAACAAATTGGCATCGGCCTCGCCAAAATTTTGCACCAGGAGATTTCCATGCAGCTTTCCGAGCAACTGTTCGGCAATGGCCGGCGCCTTGGCCTGCATTTCCGCCTGCCGCTGCTTGGCAAGTTGTTTCTCCTGTTCAAAAGCTTTCAGACGTTCCGCTTCGGACGCCGCCGCCGACTGCTGTTGATGGATGAATTCAGTCGCAAACTTTCCACAGACCGCTTCAGCGCGCCGGATGCCCGCGGCAATCCCCGACTCACGCATCAGCTTGAACAAGCCAATATCGGCAGTATTCCGCACGTGGGTGCCGCCGCACAGTTCCATGGAAAATCCATCGAACTTGCCGGCGTGGCCGCCGACCTGGAGCACGCGAACCACGGCGCCATATTTCTCGCCAAAAAACTGTTGGATGCAACCGTTCTTCTGCACTTCCACAAATGGCATTTCGGTCCAGAAAACAGGTTCACTGGCCTTGATCCGCTCGTTGACCAGCCGTTCAATGTCCGCCACCTGGGTGTCGGTGAGTTTCTCGGGATGATTAAAGTCGAAGCGGAACCGGTCGGGCGCAACGAGCGAGCCGCGCTGCCGGGCATCCTTGTTCACCACTTCGTGCAGCGCCCAGTGAAACAAATGGGTCGCCGTGTGATGCCGCTGAATGTTCAACCGGCGATCCGCGTCCACCGCAACCCGGACTCCCTCGCCAACTTCGGGCGCGCGGCCGCCCAATAATTTCAACCGATGGACAAAGAGTTCCCCCTGCTTCTGCGTGTCGAGGACTTGCAACCGGCCCAGCTCGGTCCGGTCCGGACCCGGGATATGCACCACTCCGGTATCGCCCACCTGACCGCCCATCTCGGCGTAACACGGAGTCTGATCAAAAATGACGTTGAATTCTCCTTCCGCCGTGGACACCACTTCCACGACCGATTCGGTTTCAAGATTGTCGTAGCCGAGGAACTTCGTTGGCTCCACTTCGAGCCCTTCGCTCGCCACTGTCACCACTGATTTCTTTTTGGCGTGATCTTCCCGGGCGCGCTGACGCTGTTCCTCCATCAACGTCTCCACACCGGCTGTATCCACCGTCAACCCGCGTTCCCGGGCCATCAGCTCCGTGAGATCCAAAGGGAAGCCGTACGTGTCATACAGTTCAAATGCATCCGCACCGGCAATGCAGCTCCGCGACTTAAATGCGGCAGCCTTGTGCGGGAAAAGGGTGGCAAACTCGCCTGCAAACGAGCCGCTGCGCAGGGCGCCGGCGAGCAGGCTCTTTTCATCGGGGGTCAGGTTGGCAATGAGGTCAGCCTCACGGCGGGACACGAGGCGCGTTGAAATTTCATCGAAAAGCTGGATCCCGCGATCGAGGGTGCGGTTGAAGCTTTCTTCCTCGGCCCGCAACGTCGCCTGAATCCGATCCCGGTTCCGCCGCAGTTCCGGAAAGACTCCGGCAAAGTTATCCACGACCACCTCGACCAGCTTGTAAAAGAACGGCTCATGAAATCCGAGGCTCCGGCCGTAGCGGACGGCCCGGCGCAGAATCCGCCGCAGCACGTAGCCGCGCCCTTCGTTCGAGGGCACAATCCCATCGGCAATCGCAAAGCTCAGACACCGGAGATGGTCGGCAATGACGCGGAACGCGATGTCCTCCTTGCCGGGAAGGGTGGCCCCATATTTTTTCCCACTCAATTCCTCCAGCCGGCGAAAGATCGGGGTGAATACGTCGCTTTCGTAATTGGAAATCGTCCGGGTGAAATCGGTAAAGTCGGCCGTGCATTGCATGATCCCGGCCACCCGCTCAAAGCCCATGCCCGTATCGACATGGCGGGAGGGCAACAGGCTGAGCCGACCATCGGGATTGGCATTGAATTGAATGAAGACCAGATTCCAAATCTCAATACACTGCGGGGTCCCGGCATTGACCAGCCGGGCGCCGCCATCCCCCGCCGGGGTCAGGTCAATATGCAGTTCGCTGCACGGACCGCAGGGACCGGTGTCCCCCATCATCCAAAAGTTATCTTTCCGGTTACCGGGGACAACGTGATCGGCCGGCAAATAATTCAGCCACAGTTCTTGCGCCTCCTTGTCGGCGGGAACTTTTTCATCGCCGCCAAAGTAGGTGGCGTAAAGCCGGTCCGGCGGAAATCCCCAGCGTTTGACAAGCAATTCCCACGCCCAGTCGATCGCCTCGCGCTTGAAATAGTTGCCAAAACTCCAGTTGCCAAGCATTTCAAAGAACGTGTGGTGATAGGTGTCGAGTCCGACATCTTCGAGGTCGTTGTGTTTGCCGCCGGCCCGGATGCACTTCTGTGTGTCAGCGGCGCGGCCGGGCGTGTAGGGACAATTGGTCTGCCCGAGAAAGATCGGCACAAACTGATTCATCCCCGCGTTGGTAAAGAGCAAATTCGGCGAGTCGGGCAACAAGGACGAGGAGGGCACGATGGTGTGTTGTTTCTCGCGAAAGAAATTGAGGAACGATTGACGGATTTCAGCTGAAGTCATAGCGGGCATTTGTAGCCGCAACCCGCTAAAAAAACAACCGCTTTAGCAGAACCCAAATCCTCGGCTAAGATTTATTTTCGGTGCAAACGGCGGGCTAGGGACAGCCCACCCTACCGGGAACATCCGAGGTAGGCGCGGTGTCCCGCCTGCGTGGCCGTAGCCACTTCGGCGTGGCGAAGGCCCGACCGCGCCGTCTGGGCCGACCCGACCCACCGGGAGATATAGCGAAATCGGCACGCGATTGCGTGCCCGACATTCATAATTGCGCCCGTCACACCGTCTGAACCAGATCAGCGGCTGGGAATCGGACTTTGGGAAGGCCGGCATATTTGTCGTCGGTGCTCCGGTAGCCGAGAGCGCAACAAACAACTGCCGCATAACCCGGTGCTGTCAGGCCCAGAATCTTATCAAACTCCGCCGGCAGAAAGCCTTCGATCGGACAGGTGTCGACGCCCAGAATGGCCGCGCTTGTGAGCAAGTTCCCGAGTGCAATGTAGGCTTGCCGGGCCGCCCAATGCGGGACGCGGGCCTGGCCAGAGTCCGATAACAAATGACCGGTCATCATCGCCCGATACGCCCCCAACGATTCCCGCGGGGCACCGCGCACCGCAACGATCCGCTCGATAAATCGATCGATTTCCGCTTCCGTCATGGCCGTGCGACCCGCAAACACGACAAAATGCGACGCATCGACAACCTGCCGTTGATTCCAGGCGTGGGGCATCAACTGCGCGCGTGTCGCCGGGTTATTGACAACCACAAACCGGTACGGCTGGAGACCAAACGACGAAGGTGACAACACCAACGCGTCCTGCAAAGCCGCCCAGGTGGCAGCGGGAATTTTGTGGTTCGCATCAAACACCTTGGTGGCGTACCGCCATTGGAGCGCCTGCAAAAGCTGATTTTCGCTGACAAGATTTTTCATGTTATTATCCGGCTAAGTTGAAGCTAAAGTATTTGATAGAGCTGAATGTCAGACAGACAGGCGCGACGCCTGTCCGACTAACAAACGAGCGGGACGCTTGTTCGACCATCCTCCGGAAACAACCGGATTCGATTATGTTTCGGTGCCGCCGATACGCTTGCCGACGAGCCCCCCGGCATCCACCTTCACCTTGACCGCCGCAATGACGGAGTCGAGCGTCTTCGGATTATCACGGAGGAAGTCCTTGGCAGCTTCACGGCCTTGACCAATCATCTGGCCTTCATACGCCAACCACGACCCCTTCTTTTCCAGCACGCCGAGATCGGTCGCCACGTCAATGACCGAACCCTCCCGCGAAATCCCGCAATCGTACATGATATCGAACTCGGCCTCGGCGAACGGCGGCGCGACCTTGTTCTTCACCACTTTGGAGCGCACATGGCTGCCGAGCACTTTGCCAGCACTATCCTTGATGACACTCACCCGGCGCAGATCCAGCCGGACGCTGGCGTAAAACTTGAGGGCCCGGCCGCCGGGAGTCGTCTCGGGATTCCCGAACATCACACCGATTTTCTCACGGATTTGGTTGGTAAAAATACAGCAGGTCTTTGCCTTGTGAATGGCGGAGGTCAACTTCCGCAACGCCTGACTCATTAAGCGCGCCTGGGCGCCGACCGTGGCATCCCCCATCTGGCCTTCGAGTTCCTGGCGTGGCACCAGCGCGGCCACCGAATCAATGACCAGTACGTCCACGGCGTTGCTGCGAATGAGCGTCTCGGCAATCGTCAACGCTTCTTCGCCGCCATCCGGCTGGCTGACCAGCAAATCATCGAGATTCACACCGATGCGGCGGGCATACGCGGGATCGAGCGCATGTTCCACGTCAATCATTGCCGCCAGGCCACCCGCGCGCTGCGCGTTGGCAATCACCGACAAACAGAGCGTAGTTTTGCCGCCGCTTTCGGGCCCATACAATTCCACAACACGGCCGCGCGGCAGCCCGCCCACGCCGAGCGCGAGATCGAGCGAGAGTGCGCCGGTCGGAATGACGGCAATGTCAACATGCGACATCTCCGCACCCAACCGCATAATGGAGCCTTCACCATATTGCTTTTGGATGATGGCAATGGCCGCCTGTAAATTCTTGTCTTTTACAACTCCGGACTTGGTTGCGACGTCTTTTTCTTTGGCTTCAGTTTTTGGCGGCATAATCTGATATTTCCTTTTTTTGTGACACGGCCCACTCGCCGTGAACCTGATTTAAACGGGCGGATGCCCGTTCAACTACTGCAATGCGTGCGACGACAACTTTGTATAGACCGAGCCATCCGCTTGCAATTGGCTCTGGAATAAATGAATTTCTGTCACCGGCAGTGTTCCGAATGTTTCATTTGTAAGTGAATCCAAGGCGCGTGTCAACGCGGGGTCCGCCTGCACCGAGCGAATCCGTCCCAAAGTGAAGTGCGGCACCCACGGCACCGGCTCCGGCTTAAATCCACAAGACCGTAGCGCGGCCTGCACGATCTGGGCCAAGGCCCGGAGCTTGCCATTCGAATCATTACAACCAATCCACAGCACCCGGGGCCGGTCGATATCTGGGAACGCGCCCACCCCGGCCACGGGGACCGCAAAGGACGGAACGGCAGCGACCCCGGTGGCCAACGCTTGGGAGATCCGCGACGCTGCGGATTCGTCAATCGAACCGAGAAATTGCAGAGTCAGATGGAGGTTTCCAATCTTCGCCCACGACACTTTGACCTGGGGATGCGCCTGTTTAAGGCGCAACTGCGCCTCGCCCAAGGCGGTGCGGACATCCTCCGGAATCTCGATGGCAACAAAAGCGCGAATCACGCAGAAGAAATAGCACATCCCCGCCCGGCTGTCACGCGTCTGTCAATCGAAGCCAAGCCGAAGTCGTTGTTGCCTCCGGCTGGCTCACCGCTGGGTTGTGCGGCGGTCTCCGACCGCGCACTTCGACTGACCGAAGGTCTTCCCTGCCAGGTTCAAGACCTGCGGTCTGTGGAAACGGCGCAGTCGGAGACCGACGCCGAACCGGACTCAGTCGCGGTCTCTGACCGCCGCCGAACCAGACTCACTGTGAGGTTCGCCTCCAGATCACCCATCCGCCAGAAAAACGGCGTCTGTTGTTTACTTCTCAGGCTAAATCGATCATCATCAAGCCAGGCGGCGAAACAAACAGGCCGCAGTCAATCAACCGCAGACGAAAGGCAGAACGATCATGGGCGATAAATCTCCAAAGTCAGTTCAGAAACACTCCTCACAGAAGCAGGCCAAAGCCGACCAATTCAAAAAAGCCAAACAACAGGCCGTGTTCGCGAAGCAACCGATCGGCAAAAAGAAATAGTTCGCACCTCTGGGGAACGATGGGCTGACGGAGCGTGTAACAACTTACGTTTTACAGCCGCGAACCGGTTCGCAGTTCGTTTGAGTTGGACAGGCATCCCGCCTGTCTGTTGGATGGTTGCTCCGGGGGCGGCAACTCAAGTTTGCCGGCTGCACCGATTGGTGAACAAGGCAGCAACAGGAATGCCTGCTCACTGACGAACGGGGCGCCCGGCAGTCTCGCCCTGCCTCGGATCTGGGTTGTGCGTCGGTCTCTGACCGCGCACTTCGCCGGACCGAAGGTCTTCCATTCCAAGTTCAAGACCTGCGGTCTGCGGAAACGGCGCGGTCTGGAGACCGACGCCGAACCAAGTTGGTCGCCCCTCCCCGGCGGCACGGTCGGGATTGCGGAGAACCGCGTCCCATCCACTCGGCTCCGCGCCCCACCCCAGATTTCACGGGTCAGGCTGTCCTCCTGCGGCGGATAAACCCCGAGCCCACCGTTCGATTCGCAAATAATTCTTACCCGTGGATTTGGGGCTGACTTTGCCACTTGCGAGTTATCAGCAGTCGGGCATAATGCCACGCAATTTAGACCATGAAAAAACGGATTATGAATCTGCTCCTGATCATCCTGTTGGTTGTGGTGGGGGTTTGCCTGTTCTTGCGCTGGCGGGAACCCAGCCTGATTTACTATCCGATGCGAACCCCATTCACTACACCGGCCGGCGTCACCGATCTCAACCTGACCACCAGTGATGGCGTCGCGATCCACGGCTGGTTCATCCCGGCCCAATTCGCACCAGCACCGACGGTGCTGCTGTTCCATGGGAACGCCGGCAATCTCTCCCACCGTCTCCAAAAGATCTCGCTCCTGCGGGCGGCCGGGGCGGCAGTCTGCATTATCGATTACCGCGGCTATGGCCGCAGCATCGGCACGCCCAGCGAGACCGGCACTTACCGGGATGCGCGCGCCGCTTACGATTACCTGACCACCGCTCGCCAACTGCCCGCGCGCAACATCGTGCTCTACGGCGAATCACTCGGCTCGGCTGTGGCGGTGGAACTGGCAACGCAGGTTCCAGTGGGTGGAGTAATTATTGAGGAAGCTTTCACATCGATTCCAGAGGTCGGAAAGAAAATGTTTCCCCTGCTGCCCGTGGGCTGGCTCGTTCATAACCGGTATGACACGATTCATAAAATGGGGCGGCTGCAATCCCCGCTCCTCATTTTTCACAGCCGGCAAGACGAGCTTTTCCCGTATCAATACGCCGAGCGGTTATTGGCTGCCGCGCCCGAGCCGAAGCGGTTGGTGGAACTCCACGGCGGCCACAATGATGCCTTCTGGCAAAGCCAGGCTGTGTACCGTTCCGCCTTGCAGCAGTTTTTCGCGGGATTGCCGGCAAGTTGAGCCGCATCGTGGGACAGGCGTCCCGCCTGTCTTGCATTGGAAAAACGAGCGTCTCGCTCGTTTGATTGATCTGCATAGAAAACCGCCAGGCGGGACGCCCGTCCTACTATCAGATAAACGGGCGGGACGCCCGTTCCACTACTAATCAGATTCGGTCTTACGGCTTGGCGGACTTAGTGGCGAGATCAGGCGGGATTTGCTTTCGCCAGTCGAGAGCCGCTGGCAGCGCATTGGTGCTCGGACGATGGTATTCCCAATAGGGCTCCTGCTTCGCCCACATTTCCGTCCACTCCCCAGAATCGGCGCCGAGATGCCAGCCGGTCGCCACCCGCATGGCCGCCAGTGCACTCGTTCGCACGAGGGTATTCTGACTATTCAAATCGCGGGCGTACCGCTGGACCGCAACCTTCACGCGATCCGGGGGGACAGTATTGATGGTCTGGGTAAACAACTGAACTCCTTGCACGTACAGCAGCCCCCGAATGATCTCGTAGGCAACATACAAAAACATCGGCCCCAAGACGATCAGCAGCAACATTCTCCGCTCCGAGCGGCGACGGCGAATTTTTTGCAGCTCACGGCGGGCACTCTGCAGCTCGTGGCCACTGCTCCAAACCGGTTGGCGTTTGTCATTCATACCGCCGCTGAGTATGCAAATTGCCAATCCAAATTGCGAGCACATCATTGGCTTGCACACTCCCGCTGAACCGCCTATTTTATCTTCATGAAATACTTTCTCCTGCTGTTCACCCTCAGCCTGACCGGGTGCTTGCTCACCGTGAATTCCCGCCAGCCATTTTATACCGACGCCACACGGGTCAGCCTCCCAGCCCTCGTGGGCGGCTGGACTGATTGCGCCGCACTGACGAATCGGTCGACTCCGCCCGCTGAAACCGACATTGGCTGGATCACCCAAGGGAAAACCCCGCTCCAACTGCGGGTTACTGTCGGATCCAATGATGTTTTTACGTGGGTGTTTTTCAAAGCCGGCGCCAATCTATATTGCGACTGGCTGGCCGACGATGCACAAGACCCGTACCATCATCTGTACCGGGCGAATTTGACCGGCAACCAACTCCAGCTCGCCCAACTGGACGGAGATTGGCTGACCAACGCCATTGCGCGCGGGCAGGTAACATTGTCCGCGCCCGAGCGCACCCAAAACTCCAACTGGGTCTTCAATGCAACATCCCCTCAGTGGCTGGATTTCCTCGAACATCTCAACACCAACACCGCTGCCTTTAGCAAAGAGAAGACCTGCTTGACACGCCGTTATAATTTTGTGCCGGCTGGCCGGTAACGTAGGCCGGCCCCGACGGCGCGGTCGGGCCTTCGCCACGCCGTAGCCGCTCCGGCGTGGCGAAGGCCTGAGCCCGCCGTTCGCATCGTAAACAAATGTTATCCACGGATTTTTAAGGACTTCGACTGAGTTGACCGGACCCGATTCATGCGGCATATTGTCCACCAATTAATAAAAAGGAAATCAGCATGAATAAGATTCTCAGTTTTGCAGTTGTCGCGCTTCTCAGCTTGACTGGCATTGCGTCCGCGGACACATATAAGATTGACGCCGCCCATTCGGCCGTCAGTTTCTCCATCGCCCATCTGGTCATCAGCGAGGTGAATGGTCGATTCAACGAATTTGAAGGCGAGTTAACGGTCGATCCCGCCACAAAATCGCTGGTCACCGGCGGGAAAGGCGTGATCCAAGCCAAGAGTATTGATACCGGCATCAAGAAACGGGACGAACACCTGTGCAGTGCGGACTTTTTTGAAGTGGAAAAATTTCCGACACTCACCTTTACCGGCACTGAAGTCGTTGTGGAATCTGGCAAGCCGGTGTTTGTTGGCAAATTTACCATGCACGGCGTGACCAAGGACATCCGCGTACCGGTCACCGTCAAAGGCCCAATCCAGGATCCGTGGGGCAAGACGCGCATTGCTTTTACCGCCAAGACATCGCTCAACCGCAAAGACTACGGCTTGACCTACAACAAAGTGCTGGAAGCCGGTGGCTTGATGCTCGGCGAAGAAGTGAACATCGAAATCAAAGCCGAAGCGGTCAAACAGTAGCCGGGTCTGATAACTCAGTCTGACAGATTCAGCGCACACCCTCCGCCGGAAATACCGCAGCCACTCCCGCGCGCAGGTGACTTTGGCAATTCACCTGGAGGGCGAGGCTCCCGCCGAGCCGTTCGTCCCCTTGAGTTCTCCAGTCACGGCTTCTTGACGGCCAATCACGCCGCCGGAATGCTTTTTACTCGTCCGCTTCCGAAATGGACTGCTGGGCCTGGCCAGCGCGCTTCCGCTGGACGGCGTTGAGATATTTCTTGCGGAGCCGGAGATTCTTCGGCGTCGCTTCCACGTATTCGTCACCGGCAATGTATTCGATCGACCGCTCCAAACTCATCTTCAGCGCCGGCTCAAGCTGAATGCCTTTGCCGTCGCCCTGGCTGCGCATGTTGGTGAGGTGCTTGGTCTTGGTCGGGTTCACCGGCATATCTTCCGCCCGCGGATTTTCGCCGATGATCATTCCCTCGTAGACTTCTTCCTGAGGACCGACAAAAAGCTTGCCCCGGGCCTGAATATTGTTGAGCGCCCAGGCACTGGCGATTCCCGTCTCCATGGAGACGAGCGTCCCGGTCAGGCGCGTCAAAATTTCGCCGACGCAGGCCCCGTACTCTTTAAACATGTGACTCATCACACCGCGACCGCTGGTCAAATTAACGACATCGGTTTCGAGTCCGATCAGCCCGCGGGTGGGAATGGTAACCTCGAGGTCCACGCCGTGCGGGTTGTGGGACATGTTGACGATCTGGCCTTTCCGTGCGGCCAAATTCTGGAGGATGTCGCCGAGACATTCGTTTGGGGTCTCCAGCCAAAGCGATTCATAAGGTTCGAAGGTTTTCCCGTCCACCACCTTCAAGATCACTTCGGGTCGCGAGACGAGGACTTCGTAGCCTTCCCGCCGCATCTGTTCGACCAGCACCGCGATCTGCATTTCGCCACGGGCACTGACCAAAAAGATATTTGCCGCATTGGTGTCGGTCACAGTCAGGGAGATATTGGTGCGGGTTTCTTTATGTAATCGTTCGCTGAGATGTCGCGCCGTCACAAACTTCCCGTCGCGTCCCGCCAATGGGCCATCGTTCACCGCAAACTGCATCTGAATCGTCGGCGGATCGAGTTCCATAAACGCCACCGGTTCTCGATCGACGCTGTCGCAGAGCGTTTCGCCGATGGAAAGCTCCTCGACCCCGGAGATTCCGACGATGTTACCGGCTTCGGCCACGATACATTCGCCAGATTTCAGACCGCTGAATTCAAAAATTTTCGTGACCACGGCCTTGTCACGTTTCCCGTTTTTGTGGATGCAGACGATCGGATCGCCCACCTTGCAGTGGCCGCCCGTCACCTTGCCGATCGCGATCCGGCCGACATAATCGCTCCAGTCGAGATTGCTGACCAGCATTTGGAAGGGCGCATTCCGGTCCGCTTCCGGCGGTGAAATCCGTTCGACGATCGTCTCGAAGAGCGGCGTCATCCCATTCTTCGGATCGCCAAGGTTCTTGAGCGCGTAGCCGTCGCGGGCGCTGGCGTAAATAAATGGCGCATTGAATTGTTCTTCGTTGGCGTGCAACTCCAGGAGGAGTTCGAGAACTTTGTCGTGCACATCGTGCGCGTCGGCGTGTTCGCGGTCGATCTTATTGATGACGACAATGGGCTTGAGGTTGTGCGCCAGCGCTTTCTTGAGCACAAACCGGGTCTGCGCCTGCGGGCCATCAAAGGCATCGACCAACAACAAGACGCCATCGACCATTTGCAAAATCCGTTCCACTTCGCCGCCGAAGTCGGCATGGCCGGGGGTGTCGACAATGTTGATGAGATAATCTTTCCAGTGGACGGAGGCGTTCTTGGCCTTGATGGTGATACCTTTTTCTTTTTCAAGGTCCATCGAGTCCATTGCCCGTTCTTCCATCGCCTGGCCGGTGCGGTACACACCGCCCTCGCGGAGCAGTTTGTCCACAAGCGTCGTTTTGCCGTGGTCAACGTGCGCGATAATAGCAATATTGCGAATCTTTTGGTTCATAGTAACTCCCGGAGAGGAAATGATGAACGCCGACAACCCAGCCGTTAGCGCCGCCGGCGTTTCCGCCGACGCACCCGGACCGAAGTCGTTGTCGTGTTGCGAATCATCAAGCTTGAGACATTTCTCTTATGAGGTTGCCCAATCATTTGCCGGTCGTATTTCCTTCCAGCATCGAAACGGTGACCATCACAAAAAAAATTGGTAGAGACGAAGGAAGCTGCCCCTTCGCGCCTCTGTCGCAAATTTCTTACACTGAAACTCCTACAAAGACAACAGAAAACGTGCAACCCGGAACGAGGCACTACAGCAGATTCTGCTGGAAAACCCTGCGGACCCGCTAAAGCGTGGACACCGAACACTCGGTTTCTTCGAGATTCCGCGCGTTTGGTGTCCAGCTTTCAGGCTGCATCGATGAGTATGGGTTTTTCAGCAGAATCTACAGCAAACACATACTTGAAAATTGGACATTCCGTATTGGTGATTATTCCGACAAATAATTAACGCACTTTCTGTTTGCAATTTACAGATACCAATCCTACTATCGGCCTGCTGTGAGTGGCAGTGCTGTGTTCATGAAAAATATTTTCAAAATTTTGGCGGTTATGACGCTGTCAATCTGGGCCTTGCTTGGCACTAGTTCGTCAGTGCGTGCGGATTCGTTTACGAATTTTGTCTTCACTTATGGCACGCCCAGCAGTCCGATTAACACTCCTTGGCTAGATTCGATTAACCTTCCGCTGCTGACGATTGTCGGAGGGTCAATTCAGAGTGTGACTTTCCATGTAACTGGGGATTTTTATGTGACCAACCAGATAAACAATGCTATCAATTCTGCACCTGACACCATGGTTCAATTTAGTACTAAATATCGTGTGACCCTTAGCGGACAAGCAGGAGGTCCCTTTGCGACCACTTTGGGTCCGATTAACCTGGTTAATCAAATAGAAGATAGCACAGATTTTTTCACCCTTAATGCACACGCCGTTAGTAATTGGTTTGTTACGGCGAATGTCAGTGGCATACAAACATATTCAGTTGCCCACGGGGACAATTTGAGCGCATTTTCAAATGCACCCAGCTTACTATTTCGTGCAATTTCGCTAGCTTCGCAAAATGACACGACAACACTCAATGGAGAAACCGCCGGACTAACATACCAAGCAGCCGATATGACGCTCACGGTAACTTACGACTATACTGGCACGGCAATTGCAGCGACGCTGCCGGAACCGTCTGCTGGAATCTTGTTGGGTATGGGCGGGTTGGCTTGCTGTGGTTGGCAGTTCAAAATGCGGCGTCGAAGAAAACGTTGCGAGCCTCCACTTGACAGTCTTGACGGGTGATCGCTCGCAGGGTTTTAGCGATTTTAGTCCCCTCCACTAACTTCCACAGGATCGCCTCCCGCTTTATGGCTTCTTCAGTAAACTCGTAGCGTCGGCTTGTTCAGATGCCGGCAATTCCAATGCCAGCGCAGCGCGTAATTGGGTAACTCCCTCTTCGCGACGCCCCACCGCCAACAGGGACTTGGCAAGATAGTAATGCGCCCCACTACGATCCGGCGCCTGATGGATGACTTGTTCGAGAACGGTGATCGCTTCGTCGTGGTGGCCTGCCGCGCTACACACCAGCCCGAGACTGTCCTGAATTTCGAGATTTTTCGGGAAGGCGACCGCCACGCGCCGGATCAGGGTCAAAGCCCGCTCCAATTGCTGTCCGCTCTTGGCATAGGCCACAGCGAGGTTATTGAGCGTGACCGGATCGTCGGGGTTTTCCGCAAGGATCCCCTCGTAAACCTTGGCGGCGCGTTCCTGATTGTTGAGCAGCGTGTACGCCAGGGCCAGCGCAGCCTGAAATCGCTGGATGCGCGGTGCCAATTCCACTGCCATTTCTAAATTGGTCGCGGCCGCTTCGTATAACTTCAATTGCAGACAGGTGTTGCCGGCCATAAAATACGGCAATGGCCAGTCCGGTCGCAATTTTTCCGCCTTGGTAAACGCCTCCAACGCTTCTGGCAATTGACCAGCCTCGTGCAAGGCCAAACCGACGGCTTCGCGCGCCATTGCATTGACCGGTTGCTCTTCGACAAGTTGGCGAAATTCTTCCAAAGCTGGTTCGGTCATTCCTTTTTGCAGGTATAAATCGCCCAGTAGCAACCGGAGTGGTAATTCCGTGGGAGCGATCCCCGCCACCAGCCGGCACCAGGCCTCGGCCTGATCCCAGTGCTTCAATTTGGCCTGACAAAGCGCCGCGTTTAATAGCAGCCAGGGATCGCGTGATCGAGCCGCGGCATGCTCCAAAAATCGCGTCGTCTCTTCCAACGCGGGCAAAACACCCGGTGTGAGTGGATTTAACTCGGCCACACGATCAGCCAAAATGAACGCTCCGGACCAGTCATTGAGCCGCGATTGAGTTTGCCAGATCCCCAGCAAGGCCTGGGTGTTTTGCGGGTCGAGCTGGCTGGCGTTGCGAAATTCGGCCACCGCCTCCCGCAGCCGATTCAGCCGGAAATACTCGGCTGCCAGCCGGGCGTGGACTTCCGATGAGTTCGCGTTGTTGGTAGTTTCCACGATCAAATGTTCCAATTCTGTCGATTGAATCGCCGCTGGTTCCTTGGGCAGCAGTCGCAGCACCGCGTCTCCTGCCGCGCCACCGACTGGAACCAAACCGCGGAAAACCCCAATCGGGGAGCTCACCCACGACCACCAATCCCCCTTCGACTCTGGCACCCAATTGACAGCCGGCGTGATGTAAATTGCCGCCGGCTGGCCCGTCGCAGCAGCCACACGGTCCAAATCCGCTTCGCGCTGTGGGAGCCAAACGGCCGGCCGCTCCGCATACCAAGCCACAAAGGCCGGCTGATCGGTCCAGACCACGGCATTCGTCGGAACCTGACTTTGCAATAAGACAAACTGTTTTTTTCGATTGATCTCTGCGGCGGCAGGCGCGCGCAGCAGGAACCCCGCCAACGGCGGCAGCACCATTACAATCAGCCCCAAATAGACCGCGATCCGCAGGATCGGGCGCGTCGTGAACAACAACACAAATTTCCGGCCAGACGATTCATCCAACTGCGGCTGTGGGTGCTGCAGCCAGCGCCACGACACCGGGTTGATGCGCTGCGCCCAATCGTGCAACCGGGCCGCAGCCAGAATGGCCAGCAACGGGACCCAAACCACGAGCAGTTGCGGGTCGGGCTGGAACAGACAAACCGCCGCCCCACTCAAGCTGAGACCGCTGAGAATCAAGAGAACCAAACCGCGCTGGCGAACATTCCGCCATAGCCAAGGGACGGCGGCCACGGCCAACAATGCAATCACCGGATGGAACACCCCGGGAGCTCCCTGAACCAGATGGGTGCTGCCCACAAATATTTTACTCAACATCTCCTGGGGTCGACTGAGGGCCTGTAACCACGGATCCTCTGGCGGCGCACTCAATCGCCAGATGGTCTCCCCGGGAAATCTGCGCGTCTGGACCAGCAAGTCGTACCACTGCAATCCGCAGGATGCAAAGTTCGAGCGGAACAAGTTTCGCAACCACCACGGTCCGAGTACAAGCAGCCACCCGCCCGCCACCATTCCCAGCGCGCGCCAGCGGTTCCGCTGCGTCGCCACCACATACCCGATCACCGCAAGGATCACCAGCCCATACGAAAATTCGGTCAACGTTGCCAACGCGCAGAACGCTCCCGCCAACCCGAGCCGCCAAACTGGCAGCCGGGCATGTTCCACAATCGAACCGGTCGGGATCTCGCAAAGTTGATCACGGGAAACGACCGCCCAACCGGCCGCCAGGATCAACAGGGTCACCAGTGGCAGTGGTAGCCCGCCGACTGCCCCCGTGATGGCGCTGACGTTGCACAGGTAGAAGAACGTCGCCAGGGCGGCGACGGCACCGCCGAACCACCGGTAGGCAATGAGAAAGGTCAGCCAAACCGTCAGCACCCAGATCCCGCCCCCTGTCAGCGCTACGACTCGATCGGACGCTTCAATGAACCGAAAGGGAACGGCCAAACTCAACGGATGCAGCGGCGCGTTGACCAGATCCGGGTGGTTGGGAAACGGGAGACCCACAGCTAACGACAACGGTCGAATCACATCCGTTACGAAACCCTTGCCGGCGGCGATATTCCTCGCCAATTGGGCGTGCTCCCAAGCCTGCGGGTGTTGCAAGCCTTGATATTTCACGGCCATTACCAAAACCATCAAGCCCACGGGGATGAATACGAGAGCCGCGAGAATAAAAAAGTTACGCATCCCAACTTCGCGATTATCGCGCTGTGGATCAGACTGTGGCGTCAACAGTTTCATAAAGTGGCAGACGCCCATAACGAGGAGTGTCTGAACTCCCAATCTAACTTGGCAACCAGTGATTGTCGAGCACCCTGATCCTCAGCCAAGGATCCGGTTGGTCACTGCGCCGGACGGACGACAAACTCTGTAATCTGTTGCGGAGCAAAAAATGGGGCGCATCCGCCAATGGGCCGAAACCCATTGGCGGATCACAAACAACCGAGGTGGTTAGTAATTACCCCAATTAATGCCAACGCCACTCAAAGCGGTCTTGGTGGTCGCGCTGATCTGGACCTGGGTCGACCCGACAACAGTGAAGTTGTACGCGTTGCCAAGGATGTCGTTGGTCGGCCAGGTCCCCTTCAAGTATAAGGCGGCTGCGGTTGAGACAATCGCGTTGCCGGCGGTTTGTTGGGTTTCCAAGGCCCACTGGTCAATGGCCGAGTCACATTGCCGGGCGTCATTGATGATCCGGTTGCCTTGGGAGCGCATCCGGGAGCGCTGGAGACCCGGGACTGCCAATGCGGCGAGCAATCCGATGATTGCCACCACGATCATAATTTCTACCAACGTGAAGCCCGATTGCTTTCCCTGATTACGAACCTTCATAATACACACCTTTCCTGTTGTTTGATGTTCTAATGCTTCTCAGACTGATTGTGTAGCAAAACAAAAACCTCTCCAGATAGCAATTAGGCCGCGCCTAGATTTGACATAAGGCGCCGCCTGACAGCCGTCCCGCCCCACCTCACCGCAACCGCCTTCAAATTTCAGGACTGGACGTGTTCAGCAATCCCGCCCTGTCCATCGCTTTTCCGATCACTCTGCTCCGTGCTCCTTCGGCCCTTCGCGTCGCGGTCCCAACGTCCCGCCTCGCAAGCGCGTCAATCGAATTTCGCCGCGGGAGCACACGCCACTCAATGTTTTCTTTGTCTACGGAAAGTTTTTTGGTAGGATTGATAAATCTTGATGTCACCGATGACCACCACAGTTGGATAGATGAACGATCAGCAACCAGGAATAACCTTCACCTCGCTGATGGCAGGGCTGTTCGCCATGTTGCTGATGGCGATGATGATCCAGTTTGCCGACGTCGTCCTGGGCTATCCGTTCACCTCGGAACACACGCTGGCACTGGAAGCGCTCTGGGTGATCCTGTTGCTGGGGCTGGTGGTGGCAGCGGGGTTCGCTCTGACCCGGGTCCGGCTGCTCAGCCGGGCCGAACTGCTCTGTGTCCTCTACGCCCTGCTGATTGGCGCGCCCCTGATGACCCAGGGGTTCTGGCATCGTGTCGTGGCCGTCATCGCCACCATCCCGCGCAGCAATGACTTTGATAAGATGGATGCGTTCCCGGACAACCTCTGGCCCCACGGGCCGAATCTGGTGGGCGGGGCGTTTGACCGGAGCCACGCGGCGGCGCTCCGGTTCCAGGGATCGCACGACTGGCAGACCACCGATTACGAATCGAAACGCCGGGCCGAGGTGCCGTTACTGCAAAACACCGAGCCCGACCAGACCTCTTCGGTGCAAATCCGATTGCCGATCGAGAAGGACGGGAAACCATTCCTCATCGGCAATGAACCCTATGTCGTTAGCATCCTGCTCCGGCCCAAAGACCTCGGTGTGAAGGCGCGGTATTATTGCCGGGCCGCGGCGGATGGCCAATCGAACTACCAAGATGTGTTCAGCTCCGACGAGCCGGCGAAGCTCACCTACCTTCACCAGACCGGGTTCCGGCGGGTCGGCGCCTACGGTGTGAAATTTCCCGGCACCGTGAAGCGCTACGTGGATCTCGAGTTCGGTCTGGCAGGTCAGGGCCGGCTGGAATTGTGGGATCCGCAGGTGTTGAGCGTGGGCGCGCTGGAAGGGGTTTACAAGGGCCGGCTGATCGTTTCCGAGAGCCAATACCGGGAATTGCCCGCCGGCGAGCGGGCGGGAGTGATTATCCGTCCCGATCACTGGGGGAGTTTGGCGGGCCTGAAATTCGTTGTGGCGGGTTACATCCCCTGGCGGGATTGGGCGGCCCCGCTGCTCGCCTGGTCGAGTTTCATCTTGCTGGTGTTACTGGCCTGCCTGGCAGTGGCGGTGATCATGCGGCGTCAGTGGTTGGATAACGAGCGGTTTGTCATGCCGGTCACCCGCGTGCCGGTGGCGTTGCTGGGGGACGAGGAGGATCCCGCGCACGCACTCCCGCCGATCTGGCGGAACAAGATAGCCTGGATGGGATTCGCTGCGGCGCTGATCTGGGTGCTGCTCTGCGCGTTCGCCTCATACAACCCCAAGGCGCCGAATCTGACAATCAGCATCCCGCTCAAATCGTATTTCAGTGGCCCCGGCTGGGGGACGACGTTTGACGGCGTGCGGTTCGACATTAACGCGATTTTCCTCGCGATGTGTTGTTTCATGGAATTGAACGTCCTAATGAGTCTGGTGGTCGGCTTCTGGCTGTTCCGCGCTCAGGGCTGGGTGGGGGCGAGCACCGGTTGGAATAACAACCCGAACTATCCGTTCATCGTCCAACAGAGCCTCGCCGGATATGTGGCCTATGGATTGCTGGTCCTCGTGTTCGCGCGAAAATATCTCTGGCGGATTGTGCAATCGGCCTTGGGCAGGGTCAGCGAATCGGCGGACGGCGAAGCCCTGTCGTATCGGACAGCCCTGGCACTGTTGGCGGCGGTCTTTGCCGGCGGCGCGCTGTGGGCGGCCTGGCTGGGGATTGGCGTGGGCGGGTTGCTGTTGTTCCTGGCACTGCTGGTGTTGATCGGGTTCGTCGCCATGAAGGTCCGCACCGAATGCGGCGCTCCCTGGGGCTATTTCACCCCCTATAGTCTGGCGGTCTTCATGACTGCGCTGGGCGGCATCGCCACCTTCGGACCCACAGCCATGCTGTTCTGTTGGATCGCGAGTTTTTTTCTGGCACCGACGGTTTTCTTTCTAATCCCCGGCGCCCAGCTTGAGCTGATCGAGTTGGGCCGTCGCTGGCGGGTGATCCCGCGTCACCTCGTCATCACCGTCGTCCTCGGATTGCTCGGCGGCTTGGTAATCGGCGGCTGGGTGTTCCTGTCCAACGGCTACGCCCTCGGCGGCGAATCCTTGCGCTACAGTTGGGCGTTCGATACCAAGTTCTGGTATTTTTTCCCCTACAACACCGAAATGAATGAGACGACCAGTGCCTGGCTCAGCGGGACGGCCGCCAAGACCGGTACCTGGTTCACGCCGCACTTCTGGGCGTACGCTTACGGGGCGGCCGGCACAGCTCTGGTGACGGTGTTGCGGCAGTTGTTTGCCGGGTTCTGGTTCCACCCGATCGGGTTCATCCTCGCGTCCACCGGCTGCCTCTCTTACATCTGGGGCAGCGCGCTGACCGCCTGGGTGATCCGCCGGGTAGTGTTGTGGATGGGCGGGGCGGCAACGATCCGGAACAAACTGCAACCATTCTTCGTGGGGGTCCTCCTCGGCGCAGTGGTCGCCGAGCTGCTGCTCTGCGCCCACGCGCAACAGCTGCACTCGCTCGGGATTGAACGCTTCTTCGGAGTGCTGTCGCCGCCATGAGCCCCACCTCCCCCACTCCCCGCACCCGCGGCCGCACCCTCCTGGTGGGCGGACTCTTTCTCGCACTGGCGGCCGGTTGCGTGCTCGGATTCCTGCGGTTGTTCGCCCCCAAGGAACCGCTGCCGGTCCTCCCGCCGTTTGAAGCCTACGACCGCGGCCGGATGCGATCCGCGATGGCAGTCAACCAGGTTCAGGCAGAACTGGACACCGTCCTGAACTGCGGCTCGCGGTTCGTCGGCCAGAAAGGCTGCCGCGCCGTCGAACAACTTCTGCGCACCACGATGACCGGGGCCGGCCTCGAGATCCTGGATCAGACCATCCGTTCCGCCGCACCCCATACCCTCGAACGGCAGATCCTGGCAGCCAACGGCCAGCCGCTGGCGGGCGTCGAGGTCTATCCGTTCTGGCCAAATCATTTCCAGCCGATGCTGACGCCGACGAATGGTCTGACGGGCGAGTTGGTGCTGGCGACCGATGAGTTGCTGCTGACCCGGCCGAGTTTTACCAATTGCATCGCGGTGGTGGACCTGGCCAACCCGCCAAAAGATTACGGAGCCAGCTGGACGCGGTACGCCCAGATCGGGTTCCAGGCGATCATCGTCAGTCACCAGGACGGATTGGCCGCCTGGAAATGGACCAGTTCACTTGGGATGGTCGCGGCGAGTCCCGTCAACTTTGTCCGGCTGGCGGCCAGCGAGAGGATTTTTGAACATCTCGGCGAGACCGTGACCCTGCGCGTGCGCACCGAGTGGCGCGACACTGACAACACCAGTCTGGTCGGCCGGCTGCGCGCGCCCGGCCACGCGGATGAAGCCGTGGTGATTGCCGCCAATTACGATGCGCCTTCGTATCTGCCCGATCTGGCGCCGGGCGCAGTGCCGGCGGTGGCGGTGGCGGCGCAGTTGGCTCTGATCAAGGGCCTGGCACCCTATCGCAACGAGTTGAAACGCGACGTGATCGTACTCGCCACCACCGGCAACGCCCTGGCTTACGACGGCATCGCCCGGTTCCTGGCCACGCTCGGCCCCGGGTCCGATCCGGATGCAACGCGGGTCCGCCTCGAAGGAGAACAGAAAACCCAGCGCGCTGCCCTGCTCCGTCTGAGAGCCCTGCTAAAGTGTTTCGACGACGCGACCTTTTTTGTCGATGCCGAACGGACCGCCCAGCGTCTCGACCAGTTGCCGACCGACCAGCGCGAGGTGCTGACCGTCGAACTGCGCTACGTGCTCAATACAATCCTCCTCGAACGATCCGAGCAACAGATGACGGCCAACGTCGCCTTCCTGCAGACCGGCCATCCAGAGGTAGCCGGCCCTGAATTCCGCGCGTTTATTACTGCCAAGCAACGCTACGACGAGGCACTGGCCATCGCCGGGTTCCCGCCGGCCAAACTGCTTGTCACGGGCCGGCGATTTTCCGAGCAGGTCGATCTGCGGGCGCGCTGGCAGCAACGGCTGGCCGACTTGCGCGACTACGAGAGCTGGCGGGTGGAGCAGTCGGAAACCGCTCTGCGCTTGAACCGGTTGTTCCGCAGCTATCGCCGGTTTGTGGTTTTGTCAGCGGACCTGACTCCGGCGCGGACGGCCCTGACCGACCGGGAACGGTTTACGTTTTTCATGGGCGACAACGTGGAGTCGACCGGTTATCTGCAGCATCCGGTCATCAACGACCTGCTCCAATCAATGTACCAACGGGCGGGGCTCAAAGCCGGGCTTGAATACGACCCACTGGCTCCGAGCCACCACAGCAACGTGATTGCACCCAAGCTGGGCGGCCTGCCAACCGACGCAGCGATCTGGAACGGGTTGTCCTATCCGGCGTTCACGCTGGTCAACACCGACCGAGCCGAGTCCTACCAGCAATGGGGGTCACCTTGCGTTGCGCCCTTTATGCGCGACCTGTCGAGCCTGCGGTATTCGCTGGCGGCGCTCGGCGATACGGCGTTGTCGCTGGCTTTCGGCAACGGCAGTTTCCTCCCCCCGAAGAAGGCGCTGGTCCACAGCTTCGGTGGCTGCGCTTACGTCGCCAACGTTGGCCAATCGATCGTGCCCAACTACCCGCTGGCGGGGGCGCTGTTCGGGTGCAAGCTGGGCAACAACGCCGACGGGGCAATGGGCCGGCTGAGCCAGACGCTGAGTTTCACCGACCCGTACGGGCGGTATTGGCTGCCCGATTGGAGCCAGTCAGTGTCGGGCGGTGGGCCGTACTCGCCCGAGATCGTCGGATTCGGACCCGACGGCCTGATCCGGTTCGTCAAGGACCAGGGAAAACAAGGCCAGGCGGTCTACCAGTCAATGGAACTGAATTTGATGACTGCCAGCCCCGACACGGTCAACGTAGTCGTTTTCCGCGCCGCGCCGGTTACCCTGCTCGACCTGATCAACCCACAAACGCTCCAGGACTACGCCGCGGTTGAGTTCATTACTCGCGACGGCCTCGCGCCATTGGGCCGGTTCAATAGCTTCCAAGGCGGGGGCGCGATCACCACGTTCATTGAGCCGGATCAGTTCTTCTACGTCAAGCTGAAGGCCGGCTCACCCGAGAACCCGCTGGTGCAAACCACGCGCGCCTTCGCGCTGGGCAGCGGCGAGGGCCGATATAAACTCGATCCGAAAAAAGAGATCGACGGACTCGGTTTCCTGGCCTTGGCGACCCCCTTGTTGCAGGACCTGCCGGTGCGGGTGGCCCGGTCGATGCTGGACGTGAACGGACGACGGCTGGCATTGCAGGAACGCTACCACATGGCCGATGCCCGGGCCCGGACGTTCCAACAAAAAGCCCTCCAACTCCTCGACGAAACCACCCAACCCAACCTGCCCGCCCGGGACCGGCTGCTGGTCGGTCGCGACGCGGTCACCTACGCCACCCTGAATCACCCAGTCCTGCGCGAGTCAATTTTCGAAGCGGTGGTGGGCATCCTCTGGTATCTCGGGCTGCTGGTGCCATTCGTGTTCTTCTTCGAGAAACTCGCGTTCGGCTTCCCGGACATCCGCAAACAACTCCTCGCCCAGGCGATTCTGTTCCTGGTGGTGTTCGCGCTGCTCAAACTCCTGCACCCGGCCTTCGCCATGATCCGGTCATCGATGATGATCCTGCTCGGATTCGTAATCATGCTGATTTCGGGCGGAATCACAGTGTTGTTCTCCGGCAAGTTTCAGGAGAACCTCGAGGAACTTCGCAAACGGCAGGCCAAAGTCAGCGCGGCGGAAGTGAACACCCTCGGCGTGATCGGCACGGCCTTCATGCTCGGACTTAATAATATGCATCGCCGCAAGGTCCGCACCGGCCTCACCTGTGCCACGCTCGTGTTGATGACCTTCGCCATGATCTGTTTCACCTCCCTCCACAGCCGGCTGGTCGACACCGCCCTCCCAATCGGCAAGGCGCCGTTCCAGGGTTTTCTGATCAAGCCGGACGACTTTCTACCACTCACCAGCGGCGAGTTGTTTGCCCTCCAGACCAAATACGGACAGCACTACCAGGTCAGCAGCCGCTCGCTGTTCGTCGGCACCCGGACCTGGGAACAGATGCAGTTCAACCCCGAGTTCGAGATCGTCCACGCACCTGCCGCCGGCCACGCCACGAAATTTCGCTTTCAATCCATGCTGATCTTTTCGCCCGAAGAACCGCTCCAGAATCGCATCAAGCTCACGACCACCAACGGCTGGTTCACCGTCGCCCAACTGCGCCAGACCGACGGTCCGGCACCCGTGATCATCCCCGACACGATGGCGCGCGCGCTCGGGGTAACCGTCGATCAGGTGAACCGGGGCGGAGTGACGACGACGATCAACGGCAAGAGCTTCCGGGTTCACGGAATCTTCGACGCGGAATCGTTCGGCTCCCTGCGCGACCTTGATGGCCGCAACCTCTTGCCGTTCGACATCGAGGGGATGGTCAGCGTCCGCATGACACCCCAGTCACAAGTGCTGGCTGGCGACAACGATCCGCGGATCAGCCCCGAAAAGGTTGTGCTGACAGTCAAGGATCCCGGTGTGGCAGTTCCCAACGGCAACTTGCGGCTCGTATCCGCGACGGTCGCCCTGCCCGGCCAACCCTACAAATCCGCCAAGGCGGTCGTCGATCAATACCTCGAACAAAGCGGCAAACCGGTCTATTACGGCCTGGGCGCGGTCACCTACCTCGGTCGCCGCACCCGCGAAACCAGCCTGGCGGGACTTCTCGGCGTTGTCATCCCCCTGATCATCGCCGCCCTGACCGTCTTGAATACCATGCGCGGCTCTGTCTACGAACGCAAAGACGAAATTCTCGTCTACAACGCCGTCGGAATCGCCCCGCGCTATGTGTTCTTCATCTTTTTCGCCGAGGCATTCGTGTACGCGGTCGTCGGCTCGGTGCTCGGCTATATCCTCAGTCAGGGAATCGGGTTGGCCTTGACCGCGCTGGGCTGGACCGGCGGCATGAACATGACTTTCACCTCGCTGACCACGATCTTCGCCTCGCTGGCCATCGCCACGGCCGTGTTTATTTCGACCTGGTTCCCCGCCCGATCGGCCATGCGGATCGCCACGCCCGCCGACGACCTCGGCTGGAAACTGCCGGAGCCCACGGGCGACACGATGAGTTTCGCGCTGCCGTTCACGTTTGATTGGCATGACCGCGTCGCCGTGCTGTCGTTCTTCCACCGGTACTTCCTCGACCACGGCGAAGGCAGCGCCGGCAAGTTCTTCGCCGGCCAACCCCAACTCGGTGTGAGCGGACAGACCGACGCGTTAGCTGACGGCGCGTACATCCCGCAGGTGAAAACAACCATCTGGCTCAAACCCTTTGACCTGGGCGTCTCGCAGGATATTATCGTCGAGTTGCCAACTGATACTGAGACCCGCGAATACATCGCCCGGATCACGCTGACGCGCCTGTCGGGCACCCGCGAAGCCTGGATCCGACTCAATCAAGGTTTCGTGATGCTGGTCCGCCAACATTTCCTCCACTGGCGGGCGGTCACCCCGGCCGAACGTGCCGAGATGTTCACCGAATCAGAACGGCTGTTGGCAGCGCTGCAGCCGGCCGCAGAAACGCCGGCGCAAGGTTAGCCGGAATATTGGGCGAGGGTGCCGCTCCTGCTAGTGTAGTGTTACATAAATTTCTTGTCATTTGGTTTGCCCAGCATTCTTAAGATTTCCTGAAAGGAATGTGAGGCAGTGGCGCAGCCAAATGTAAAGAAGTGTTGGAAACACTACACGAGTGGGACAGGCATCTTGCCTGTCTTTTCAATTAGTGGAACGGGCGTCCCGCCCGTTTGATCGATTCGCATACATAACAGACAGGCGGGACGCCTGTCCTACTAATAAACGAGCGGGACGCTCGTTCTACGATTAACGGCTCTTCGCAAGCCGAGTTGGACGGAGCCGAATCGGATGAGGCGCCGCTGTCGTGTGCGGCAGACACGGTCCTCCGCAATTCAGGCGTTGCCGCGCGACAGAATGACAGCGGGAGAACTTGGCGACAGTTGTCAGACTTGGCGGACTCCCACGCGCGGTTCAACTCCGGTCACACTCTGATTGACGCGAGGCGTGCCTTAAGTCCATACTTGTGGAAATCATGTCAGCCAAACCCAACCTGGGCGATCCAGAACTGCGGCGCTACCGGGATCTGCTGCAGACGCCAACTGAATTCCGCGAGGGGTTCGGCTGGCCAACCATCGCCGGGGTGCTGTTCTGCGGCCTGGTGATGATGCCGGGCTCGATCTACCTGGGGCTGATGACCGGCGGCAACATCGGCGCGGCCGCAACCTGGGTCACCGTCATCCTGTTCAGCGAGGTCGCCCGCCGATCCATGAAACAGTTGGCCCCCCAGCAATTGGTCATCCTGCTCAGCGCCGCAGGAGCAATGGCCTCGGGTGGCTGGGCCGCCCAGCTCGTCCAACGCGCCTACCTGGTCCGCAGCGATGCGATCCGTGACGCTGGCCTCCGCGGCGCTTTCCCCCCCTGGTTCGCCCCCGGACCGGACAGCCAGGCCATCCTGCAACGCAACTTGTTCCACCACGACTGGCTCCTGCCCATCGCCGTCATCGCCGCCACCATGGTCCTGGGCCTGGTGACCAAGTACACCCTCGGCTATTTCTTTTTCCGGCTGGCTTCCGACATCGAGCAATTGCCATTTCCGATGGCACCGATTCAGGCGCAGGGCGCCATGGCCCTCGCCGAGTCCGAAGGCGAAGCAGCGGAACCCGCCGCAGCCACAGCCCCCGCGGAAGACCTCGTCGCGCGACCGCCGGGTGCGAAAAAGAAAAGCGAACGCTGGCGCCTGTTCTCACTCGGCACAACCCTCGGCATCGCCTTTGGTCTGATCCAGGTCGCCGTCCCGGCCATCACCGGGCTGATTCTCGACAAACCGTTTTTCATTCTGCCGCAGCCGTTCCTCGACACCACGACCCTGACCGAGGCCCTGCTGCCGGCTACGCCGACCGGGCTGGTCATTGATCTGGGCATCGTGCTGGTGGCCATGGTGATCCCCTTCTGGGCGATTGCCGGCTCGTTCATCGCCATCGTCTTGACCATCGTGCTCAACCCGGTTCTCCACCACCTCGGAGTCTTGACCCGCTGGCAACCGGGCATGGACACCATCAACACCACGTTCGCCAACAGTGTCGATTTCTGGATGAGTTTTGGCATCGGCGCCGGCTTGGGCATTGCCGTCGTCTCGACCTGGCAAACCGTCCGCGACCTGCTGAAGAAGGTGCGCGAAATGCGCCAGCAGCGCCGCGCCGCCCAGCCAGGCCGCAAACTGGAAAATCTCTGGACCACTCCGCGCAAGGGCCGCGGCGATTACCCGCTCTGGCTGGCGCTGGCCGGCTACATCGTGGCCGCCTCCTGCTCGATCGGGCTGTGCTATTGGCTGCTGCCGAAAAACCTCGGCCTGCTGTTGTTCCTGATCTTCTTCGCGTTCGTCTACAACCCGTTCATTTCCTACGTCAACGCCCGGATGTTGGGCATCGCGGGTCAGACGGTGGATATCCCCTTCATCAAGGAAACCGCGTTCATCCTGTCCGGCGCCCGGGGAATTGAAATCTGGCTGGCCCCGATCCCGATCGAGAACTACGGCGGATTAGCCCAGTCCTTCCGCGTGAATGAATTGACCGGCGTCAAACTGACCTCGCTGCTCAAGCTCGATCTGGTTGTCTTGCCCGCCAGTTTCTTGTTCTCGTTTGCGTTCTGGGCCTTTATCTGGGCCTCCGAACCCATCCCGTCGCCGGCGTTTCCAACAGCCCAGGTGATGTGGGACCTGCAATCGAAGACCACCGCCCTGCTCTATTCCTCGACCCATGTCGCCGCCGGGTACGCCTCGGCCGGCCTCGCCCAGAGCCAGTTCATGCAGGCCATCCACCCCGTCACCATCGGCGCCGGGTTCAGCATCACGGTTTTGTTGTTCACGATCCTGAACACGTTCGGCCTGCCCGTCATGCTGGTCTACGGCATGATCCGCGGGTTCGGCGGGTTGCCTCACACGATGTTGCTGGAGTTGGTCGGCGCTCTGCTCGGACGCTACTATTTCCAGAAAAAATTCGGGGCCGATAACTTCCTGCGAATGGTCCCGACCATCATCGCGGGATATTTTACCGGCGTCGGATTGATCGGCATGGCAACCATTGCGATGAAACTGATCCAAACCGCGGTCTCGAGCGCTCCATTCTAATGGCTACCAGAAAAATCCAACATCAAGTGCGGCTGCCATGGGCGGTGGCCTTTGACGTGGTGAAACAGGGTGTCCGCATCCGGCTGGGCCGCTCCCTGGTCACATTGAGTGGAATCGTCCTCGGCATCGCGTTCCTGATGTCCATTACCGCCGGTGAATTGGCCCAACGCAGCGTCGCCCAGGAACAACAGCTCCGCACCGAAGCCAAACGGATGGTCAATTTCCTGTTGGCTGAATCCGGTCCGCTGGCCGGCGGGACCATCGGCATCATCCAACGCGGCCCGCTCCAAGAGACCGAGTCGCGATTCCTCCAGGCAATCCTGCGCGAGAAACCGCAACGGCTGGCCTGGGCGGAGAGCAACCCGCCACCGCCGGCCGCGCTGGCCACCACCGTCCACCGCGTGCCGCTCGATCATGTGGCGGACGATGCGGTCGCAGTGCTGGTGCTGGGCGACAACTCTGGACCGGCAATCGACTGGGGCCGGTTGCTGGCATCGGCCCGCCAGAAAGTGGTCGGCCTGACCCGGGGCAGTGCCGGCGCGTCCAGCGCAGGTGTGGTGTTCGCCAGCCTTGCCTGGGAAATCCCGGCAGAGGAACTGACGGCGATGGCCGCGGACCAGAAGCTGGCCCAGTTTCGCACCCGGTGGATGGGCGCGATTGCCCTGGTGGTGACCATCATCGGCATCGCCAACTCAATGTTGATGTCGGTGACCGAACGATTTCGCGAGATTGGCACCATGAAATGCCTGGGGGCGCTCTCTGCATTCATCCGCCGGCTGTTCATTATCGAGTCGAGCCTGATGGGCGTGGTCGGGGGCGTGGTCGGCACCCTGTTTGGCGCCGTGGCGGCCATCGGACTGTATGGGATCACCTACAACTTCAGCCTCGTCCTCGGCTCGCTCCAGTGGGGGCTGCTGGCGGGCCAGGCGTTGCTGTGTGTGGTGGCGGGCATCGCGCTGGCGATCGTGGCGGCGATCTATCCGGCCACGTTAGCCGCCCGGATGGTGCCGGCCATGGCATTGCGCACAAACATTTGAGGACGCATGACCACCTCCATCGACTCCAGCAAATTCCGCGCGCTGTTCCAGGCTCCGCCCACCCAACCCCGGCGCTCGATCATCCGCGCCGTCGATGTGAAGAAGATCTACCGGCTCGGTACCCAGGAAGTCCACGCCCTGCGCGGCGCCACCCTCGACATCTATGCGGGCGAGTACGTCTCGATCATGGGCCCGTCCGGCTCGGGCAAAACCACACTGTTTAACATCATCGGCGGACTGGGCAAACCGACCGCCGGCAAGGTTTACATTGATCAGGTCGACGTGGCCCAGCTCGACCACAACGAGCTGGCTTGGCTGCGCTGTCGCAAAATCGGCTACATCTTCCAGAACTACAATCTCATTCAGGTCATGACCACACTCGAGAACGTCATGCTCTCGATGAATTTCGCCGGCTTGGAGACGGACGAGGCCCGCGAGAAAGCCATCTACATCCTGAAGCTGGTCGGCCTCGGCCACCGGGCCCTGCACAAACCGGCCGAATTGTCCGGTGGCCAGCAGCAACGCTGTTGCATCGCCCGCGCCCTGGCCAACAGCCCGGCCATCATCCTGGCCGATGAACCCACTGCCAACCTCGATCTCAAGACCGGCGAGGAAATGATCGAACTGCTCGCCCGGCTCAAGAGCCAGCTCGGGGTCACCATCATTTCCGCCACCCATGATCTCAAAATGCTGAAGCGATCCGACCGCATCCTCTGGATCGAGGACGGGCGGATCGTCAAAGTGGCGCACCCCAGCGAAATCGATTTCGCCAGCGCGGAGTTCCACTAAACCATGACAACATCCCCACCACCGGCCAGCCCTGCCCTGTCCCGCCCCGACAGCCCGACCGGGCCTGCCGAGGTCATCATCCGCGCCGAGAACGTCAAGAAGCTTTATCGCATCGGGGACGAGCAGCTCTGGGCGTTGAAAGGTATTTCGCTGGATGTCTACCGCGGGGAGTTTATCTCGATCATGGGCCCGTCCGGCTCGGGGAAGTCCACCTTCTTCAACCAGCTCGGAGCGCTCGATGTGCCGACGGAAGGCAAAGTTTATTTCGAAGGTGAATCGTTATTTGATCTGCCCGAAGACATGCAGGCCTGGGTTCGCTGCAATCAGATCGGCTACATCTTCCAGACCTACAACCTGATCTCGGTCATGTCCGCCTTGCAAAACGTCATGCTGCCGATGGTCTTCCAGGGAACCAGCAAAGAAGAAGCCACCGCCCGCGCTTCCCGAATCCTCGAACGGGTCGGCCTTGGCCACCGCCTCGATCACAAACCGTTCGAACTCTCCGGTGGCCAACAGCAACGCGTCTCCATCGCCCGGGCCCTGGCCAACACCCCGGCGGTCATCCTCGCCGACGAACCCACCGGCAATCTCGACACCAAAACCGGGGCCGAGATCATCCAACTGCTCAAGGATCTGAACCGGGCTGAAGCTGTCACGATCATTTGCGCGACCCATGACAAGAAAATGCTCGCCAGCTCTGACCGGGTCTGCTGGGTTCGCGACGGCCAGATCGAACGCATCGCCTCCGGTGCCGAGTTCCGCATCGAAGACATGGATGCCGATCATCTCGGACGATAGTTGGAGGGGCATCTTGCCTGTCTATTCAATAGTGGAACGGGCGTCCCGCCCGTTAGATTGATCCGCATCGATCATCGACAGGCGGGACGCCTGTCCGACTATTTAAACGGGCGGGACGCCCGTTCCACTATTACACCACCGGCGTCGTGCCGTTCCGGCTGACTGCTGCGGCTGACCGTCAGTCGCTCCGTCGAATGGTGTTCTCGCGATGTAAAACGCAAGCCCGCCACATCAGCTTGCCAAACACGGACTTGGCAAAACACACCGACCCGCTTATCGTATGGGGGAATGACCATCACAATTCCAGACGAATTGACGACGGCGCAACTCACTCCGGAACAGGTCTGATTTGATCTGGCCCTCGGGTTGTCTGTGGATCCGCCGGCCCACGTTGGGCAAGGTGGCGGCATTGGGATCAGGCATGAGCCAGTCTGACTTCCTTGATGAACTCGGCAAGCGCCACAGCCCGGTCCATTACGACCTGGTCGATTTGGCGGCGGATTTGCACACCGTTTGTGTGCTCCGCAAAAAGCGGGAAACCGAACAACCGTGATCGTCGTCAGCGACACCACGGCAATTACCTCCCGCGAGTACCTACTCACCGCCCCCGAAGCCCGCGCCAATTTCTACCTGGCCGATGATGAGCGCAGCGAAGGGTCTCAGTCGTACAGCACTCCAGCGGACAAATCGCCGCCCAACGGTTTCCACGCAGCCTTGACAATAGTAACTTATAGGATACTATAGACATGGCCTTCAAAGTTGTCGAGTATATGTCTGCGGGACGGTCGCCGTTTGCTGAATGGTTTGAACGGCTGGATGCGGTGACAGCGGCACGGGTGGACCGGTACATCCGCCGGTTGGAAGCTGGCAATTTGGGTGCTGTGAAATCGGTTCGGGAGGGTGTGTTTGAGGTGCGAATGGATTTTGGACCGGGGTATCGAGTTTACTTCGGCTGGGAAGGTCGAACGATTGTTGTGTTGTTGGGTGGCAGCGACAAACGCCGGCAAGCGGCTGACATTGCCGCGGCCATTCAACGTTGGAAACTAAACAAGCAGGAGAAAAGCTAATGGCACTGACCCGTGAATATAAACAGACCGTGCTGAGTCGGATTCAACGCGACCCGAAGTTCGCGCGGGCGCTGTACGCGGAAGCGATCAACGCGCTCTTGGAAGGCGAGACCGCCGTTGGCCTGTCGGCCTTGCGCGACCTTGTACATGCCAGCATCACCTTCAAGGATCTGGCGCGCGAAACCGGCCTCGGTGAAAAGGCACTTCACCGAATGCTCAGTGCCCGTGGCAACCCGACCACCCGCAGCCTTGTCACCATTATCCGCACGATCCAACAAGACCTGAAAGTCACCCCGCGCGTGACGGTTTGATTGCAAGCACAAGACAATGAAGACAACCCAGATTATCTACAGCGCAAAAAAACCAATTGAGAATGTCATTCTCACGGTGCGCGGGCACCGCGTCATCCTGGATGCGGATTTGGCGAAGGTCTATGGCGTGTCCACCAAGCGGCTCAACGAGCAGGTCAAACGCAACCGGGAGCGGTTTCCAGCGCATTTCATGTTTCAGCTCACAGCGGCAGAAAAAGCCGAGGTGGTCGCAAATTGCGACCACCTTCGGAAGCTCAAGTTTTCGCCAGTCCTGCCGTATGCGTTCACTGAGCATGGCGCCAACCGCCTTCGCCGTTTTGGCTGCGGCGGTCAAGTCATGGCTGTGACCGCATCAGGATGAACTGACTATGACGACAACCAAGGTCAAATACGAAGCCGGGCTTGCGCCCCTTGAGCAACGCATCTATACCGTACGCGGACAGCGCGTGATGCTCGATTCCGATTTGGCGGAAGTGTATGGTGTCACCACCTTCAACCTCAACAAGGCGGTCAGGCGCAATGCCGACCGATTCCCTGACGACTTCGCGTTTCAGATTACAGCGCAAGAGGTTGCCAACTTGAAATTCCAAATTGGAATATCAAGTTCCGGCCACGGAGGAAGACGAAAACCAGCCTGGGTTTACACCG
>Ga0209083_1000893_pt1 | contig 38107 bp, 31 predicted proteins | sample AM7aDNAmetaG_FD_184132 | JGI IMG/M metagenome (GOLD analysis project Ga0209083, IMG submission 184132) | Freshwater microbial communities from Finland to study Microbial Dark Matter (Phase II) - AM7a DNA metaG (SPAdes) (version 3) | ecosystem: Environmental > Aquatic > Freshwater > Lake ... | reverse complement strand
CGACGGCGCACAATACGATTCCCCTGAAAAGCTTCCGAGACTGAATTTCTGATAATGCAGGTCTTACAGGCAGGTGCACGGCCGCAACCCTCTGGGACTTCAACCGAATGGACACAATGGAGGATAAGTGCCGTGCTCTTTATTGAGCTCGATGGCGTACTTCAACAATTCGCCAGCGCTAGCCACATTAAGCTTTTTCTTGATGCGGGCGATGTATCCCTCGACGGTTTTAATGCTCAGCTTCATCTCCAGTGCAATCTGTGTTGTCGACATGCCACCGCCCAGCAGCCGGATTACCACCAACTGCCGGTCACTGAGTTCGGCAGTCGTCGCCGTAGTGCGGCCGGCGGCGGCACGGATCATTTTTGCCGCCAGCGCATCGCTCAAATGATACTGGCCGCTCAACACGCGCCGGATGGCATCGCGGATGGCGCCGGCGGCCTCCTGTTTTGTGATGTAGCCTTTTGCCCCGGCCCGAATCGCCCGTTCACCGTAGAGCGACTCATCATGCATCGAAACCACCAACATCGGCAGTTGCGAATACCGCTCGGCCAGCTCACGGATCAATTCGGTTCCGTGGCTGTCTTTCATGGTCAAATCCACAATGGCGAGATCGGGCAAATCAGCAGCGACGCGCTCCAATGCTTCGGTCGCGCTTCCCGCTTCGCCGACCACCACGAGGTCGGCTTCCCGATTGATCATTGCCGTGAGCCAATCCCGCACCATCGGATGATCGTCCACAATCAGAATACGCGATTGTTTCATTTGCTCACCGTCTGGTAGGGCACCGTGCAACTGACCCGCGTGCCGCTGTTTATTGAACCTTGAATTTCCAGTTGGGCGCCAATGAGACTGGCGCGGTAGCGCAACGTTTGCAGCCCCATACCGGCGCCCTCCGGGAGGGGCTCCGAAATCCCAACGCCGTCGTCCCGAATTGTCAATTCCAGGCAGTCTGATTCACGGCGCAGCGTCAATTCAATCCGCTTGGCTTGGGAATGCTTGAGCGCATTCGTCACTGCCTCCTGGGCAATCCGGTAGAGCTGCACCGCGGCCGCGTGGTCCGTAATGCACACCCTCCCATCGGTCTGAAAGTCACACTGGATCCGATCAAGGCTCTGCACGGTCTCCGCCAGCTCTTCGAGCGCGGAGAGCAAGCCGTTGGCCTCCACCTTCACCGGATCCAGCCCGCGAGCCACAGCGCGCGCCTGGCTGATGGCACCTTCGAGAAAGGTGGAAATTTGCCCCGCTGCCGCCGCCTCGGGAGCATGGCGGACCGCCAGATCCTCGTGGAGCAAGCGGGTGGCCAGCAGCGTTGCGGTCAGGTGCTGGCACAGCCCGTCGTGAATGTCGCGGCCAATGCGGCCTTGCTCCTCATCGGTCACAGCGAGAATTTTTCGCTCCAGGCTTTTCCGGCCCGTAATATCTTCCGCAATCCCGGCCAGGCGGTAGATCGCGCCGGATTCATTGTAGATCGGATAAGTGCGTTCATGGATCCAGCGGACGCCACCAGTCGGGCGTGTGATCCGATACTCCACGTCCGCACCGGCGACTGCAGTGGGAATCCGGAACCGGTCTTCAGGAAAAACAGCCGCCAGTTTTGAATCGGGGTGCTGGTAGAAACTCGCACAGGTCTGCCCCCAGATTTGTTCGTAGGCCGGGTTCACGTAAATGACCTGTGACCGGTCCAGATCCATCATGTAGAACACATCGTTGATCCCTTCCGCCATTTGCCGAAACCGCTGTTCGGCTTGCGACAGTTCCTCCGTCCGGGCCGCCACGCGCTGTTCGAGCTGGATGGTCAGGGATTTGAGCGCCGCGAGCAGAAAAACTACCGCCAGAAAAACCAGACCGCCGGTTGCAGCATTCCAGTACGGCACAAAGGCAGGCGTGAGCCCTTGCCGCTCATTGACGATCAGCCAGGCCAGAGTGCTGGCGGCGGCAACAATCATTCCCGGAATGCGGCCCGCCAGCCACGTCACCACGACGATGGCCGGCAGATAGAAGATCGAAAACAACATCTGCGGTGGCGTAAACCGATCGATCAGACCCACCAACGCCACCACCGCCAGACCCGCTCCGGTCAAGCCAATCTGCGTTGGTCGTTTGACAAAACTTTTTGCGACTGGAAACATTTTCCGATCCGTTAAAGCAAACGCGCCGGCTGGGTAGCCACCCAGCCGGCGCGCCGCATTCGTCCAGACTCGAGGCTTGGCCCTCTTCGGCCAAGCCACTCCGCGTGAGTTTAGAATACGATGTTGAAGCCAACGTTGGCGATGGCTTCGTTGTGCTGGAGACGATCATTCAACGAATTCAGCGCCACTGAGAACTGCACGCCTGTATGGACGGCGAGATACTTGTTGATTTGCAAGGCCGCGGTCAGGCCGAACAGCGCGTCATTCAGATTCACATTCGACTGCGTCGCTAGCGAATTGTAGCCGAAATCAATCCCCAGGGCCGCCGACGGCGTGATGGTCAGCGCCAGCGGATCGTTCAAGCCCAGTGATTTCGTCAGATCAAACACGTGGCTGATGCAAGCTTGGCCATAGCCGCCATGAAACTGGTCCACATCCCAGTTAATCAAGAGCTTGGGATTGAGCAGCGCCCAATTCCAAGCCAAGACACCATACAACTCCACGGTATTCTTGCCGTCTTTGCTGTCCGTATAGGTGTAGCCATAGGCGCCACCGGTCAGCGACAACTGATCCTTGAAGAAGTTCAGGGTATAGTCACCTGAAAAATCCTGTTCATCATAGAAGTGGTTGCCCGGCACGCCAGCATCACCGTAGTAGCCGGTGTAATAAACGCCAAACCCATTCCATTTGAAGTACACATGCGGTTCAGCAACCGGATTGTTGTGCAGCAGATCAACGCCCCGGAAAATATATTCCGAGAAATAGTCCGCGCCGGCATCCACCGACCAGGTCTTTGCTGGCGCCGCAGCGGGTGCCGCATCCTTCGACATCAAACTCCGCCCCACAGCCCAGCGCATCCGCCAGGGCAAACAGCCCGATCGGCGCCGCCAGCCAGAGCTGTTCAAACTCGGTCGCCAATTCCGCCGCCTGCGCCGGGGTCAACGGCCGATTGCCCACCCACGCAAATTCACCGCGCCCGATGCTCCATAATTGCGGCCACCGCTTCCACAAGCCGGTGACTCCACTCAACTCATAGTAGCGGCAGGTGCGCTGTCCCCAAACCGCCGACCGCGGTGTGAGCAACGCCTGGCCCGATCCGCGCGACCGCAACCAGCCGACCCCCAGCACCGGCCAGGACACGAGCAACGCCACCAGCGCCAACAGGCGGCCCACCAGACCAGGGCGGTGGGCGGCCGACGGCGCACGACCGCTGAGTTCGCCCAATAAAAATGCGTCGGTGATCTCGATGGCCGACCCGGTCCGCCAGTTCAATAACCGGCGCCCCCAAGCCAACGACGTTCGCACTTCGGTGAAAGCGCCGACATACGTGTCCGGACCCACAAAACTTTCGACCACTTCGGCGCCCTGATCGACGTAGACTCGGGCCTCAACCACTGTATTCGGGCCGATGACCGCGTTAGGCCCGATCCAGCTCTGGGAGCCGATCCAGCAGGGTGCCAACAGCTGCGCAGACGGCGCCAGCCGGCTGGTCGAGGACACAAACACTCCCGGTGCAAACTTCCGCATGCTGACCCGGTCCGATAGCGCGTGCGCAATGGACCGGCCCACCGCCGCAAACCACGCCGCACAATCGGCAAAGGTCTCGCCCGCTGGACCCGGCAACCGGTCCAACACGACGATCCACTGGGGGTCGCTCACCTGATATTTATTTTGGACCTCGGCCACGCTGAGCTCGCGCTGTTCCGCCGCCACTTCGACCTTGATTCCCCAGGCCGCGCCATGGCCGACCGCAGCCCGAATCTGTTCCGGGCGGTCGGCGGCCAGTACCAAAACTTCTTTTGCACCATCGGTCGCCAGCTGCGCCAGCGTCAGGTCCAGCAAACTCCGGCCCAACACCGGCACCAACGCCAGCGGGACCGACCGGCTTAGGAACTCAAGCGGTGGGCGGTCGGCAGGACAAATGATGACAGCACGCATTCGCTTATACCCCTTTGCCAAACAAGATGGCCGGCACGGTCTTCGCCAGAATCCACAGATCCCGCAGAAAACCCTGGCTTTCGATGTAGCGCACATCGAGGCTGACCTGTTCTGGAAAATCGATGGCGTTGCGGTCGCCGATTTCCCAGAATCCGCCGCCACGTTCACCGACCTGCCACAGGCAGGTAATCCCGGGCTTGGCCAGGAGCCGGCGCCGATCGGCCTGGGAGTAGAGCGCCACCTCGCGCGGCACGGGCGGCCGCGGCCCGACCAGGGACATTTCCCCACGCAGCACATTCAAAAACTGCGGCAGTTCATCCAGGGATGACTTGCGCAGAATCCGGCCGACCTTGGTAATTCGCGGGTCATCCTTCATCTTGAATGTGATGCCGGACGCCTTTTCGTTTTTTGCCAGCAAATCCTTGAGCTGCGCCTCGGCGTTCACCACCATCGACCGGTACTTGAGCATCTTGAACTCGCGCCCCAGCACCCCGACGCGCGTTTGTTTGAAGAACACCGGTCCGCCGTCGCGCTTGACCAGCAGGGCAATGACCAGAAACACCGGCGCGAACAGGACCAACACCGCGCTGCTCACCACAATGTCGAAGGTCCGCTTGAGAAACAGCGTGGTATTGACCACCAACTGCCACGACAGCCGTTTCCACAGGACACTGGCGTTGAGCCGCCACCGGCCCCAGGGCGTCTGCGCGGTCAGGAACCGCTGCAGCAGCCGGGCGCGGATTTCGTTCTCAGTCATGGCTTATTTTACCTCCTGGAATTTGGCAAGCAGGCCGGCAATTTCCAATTCGGTGACTGCCATCGTAAACACCCGGTCTGCCCGGCGGGACTGCGGCGCGACAAACCGGTCGTGCATCGGCGCGACCTGTTGGCGGAACTGGCGCACGATGGACGCCCGCGTCCGACCGCGTTCCCGCTGGTCGCGCGCGATCCGCCGCTCCCGCCGCACGGCGGCGGAGCAATCCAGATAGATGCTCAGCGAAAAGAGCCGGCGCAGCTGCGGGCGGTGCAACAGCCACAAGCCCTCCACCAACACAACGGGCTTGGGCCGCCATTGGCGCGACCGCGCCGACCGGGTATGCGTGACAAAATCATAGCGCGGCAGCCGAACGTCTTCACCCTGTTTGATGGCGGCGAGCTTTTCCGCCACCAGCGGCCAGTCAATGGCCGACGGATGATCGAAGTTCACCCGCTGCCGTTCCCGCGGCGACAGGGCCGACCGGTCCCGGTAGAACGCGTCCAGCGACACCGTTCCCGCGCGGGCCCCCAGGCGGCGTTGCAGTTGCCGGGCCAGCCAGCTCTTGCCGGAGCCGCTGCCGCCGACGACCGCGATGAGTTGCACCTTCATGCGGGCCGGTGCTCCTGGATGACCCGCGTGAACATCGTTTCGAGATCGCGGATGTACTGGTCGAAATCGTACCGCTCGCTCACGAACTTCAAGCCGTTCTCGCCGAGCTGGCGCGCGAGCGGCTTGTCCGTTAGCAATTGTTTGAGCCGCGCCGCAAATTGGCGGCGGTCCATCCACGGCACGAGAAAACCGTTTTGGCCGTCGATCAGCCAGTCCTGGATCCCACCGGCATCGAAGGCGACGACCGGCAGCGCGTACCGCATGACTTCCAATCCGATGGTGGCGATCGGCTCCGGCCAGACCGAACTGAGCGCAACGACGCTGCACTCGCGGTAATAGCCCTTGAGCTCGTCTTGCGGGATGAAGCCTTTGAAATGGACCCGATCGGCCAGACCCAGCTTGCGGCTGAGTTGTTCGCAGGCCGCTTTGTGATTGCCGTCGCCGAGGATGACGCACTCGAACTTCACATCGAGCAACGCCAGGGCCTCCAGCAAGACGTCCACGCCTTTGCCGCGGATGATCTGGCCGGCGTACAGGATCAGGTTGCGGTCACTAAAGCTGCTGCGCAGGTTCGGATCGCCCATCCGCGGCACCGGCGCGTGGATCTCGATTCGCCGCGGGTCAAACCCGTTCCGCAGCAGTTCCGCCTGCATATAGCGGGTGACCACCACCATGCGGTCAAACCGCCGGGTCATTTCAATCTCGTGTTTTTTGGCGGAGTAACTGACCCACTTCAGCGGGAACCCGCCGCCGGTGTTTCTTACGACACAGGCGAGGCACGGGAAAATGCAATAGGGCGTGGCCGGCCGCGTACAGATGCGGCGGGTGAAGAAATTATATTTGTAGCTCCGCATGCAATAGATGTCGTGGTCATGCACCATGTGCACCAGCGGCCGGCCGCTGGCGACCAGCGCTTCGACGACCGAGAGGTCCGCCGTCTTGTGGACATACACGACGTCGGGCTGGAACGTCGCCACCGCCTGTTCCACCACGGCGCGATTGTCACCGGCCGTGAGCGCAAACCGGGCGGGAAATGTTTTTTCCCAGGCGGCTTCATTCTTGCCGGTGCCGGGGCCATGGAGAATCCCCAGGCTGTGACCGCGCTGACCGAGTTCGGTGGCGGTAATGTGGGCGTTCGCCTCCGCACCGGCCAGCGCGCCAAATCGTTCGTGAACGTAGAGGATTTTCATGGCGGGCTCCGGAGGCAGTCGAGCGCCGCTGCCACCGTGGGCCGGCCCGCGGCAAACTGTTGTTCGAGTTCGCTGATAAGTAACTCGGCATCTTGGGGTTGGCCGGTCGTCACGGCGGCTTCCAGCGCCAGGCAGAGCTCGCGCATTTTCCACAACCCAATAATCCCGCAACTGCCGGCCAGCGAGTGCGCGGCCAGTGCCAGCGCTTTCGGGTCAACTGGCCCGGCCAGCCGGCGCAGCTCGGCCAGCCGGCGCGGCATATCGTCCAACACGGCCTGAACAATCTCCGCCCCCGCCGCCGCGCCGAAGTCTCGCCCGAGTTCGGCCACGATTGCGGCCACGGTCTCGACCGGCTGCGCCGGCGTTTGGGGCCGGGTCGCCCGGGTCAGCGCCGCGTGCAGCGACTCGCGAGCCACCGGCTTGCTAATGTAGTCATCCATCCCCACGAGGAGGCATTTCTCGCGGTCGCCGCGCAATGCGCTTGCCGTCATGGCGATGATGTAAATGTGCCGGCGGGTGGCCGGCGCCGCCGCCATTTCCGCCGCGCGAATCAGGCGGGTGGCCTCGTACCCATCCATCACCGGCATCTGACAATCCATCAAGACGACATCATAGGGAACTTTCGCGACCGCCGCAACTGCCTCCCTGCCGTTGGCCACAAAATCACCGCGGTACCCGAGTTTCTGCAACAACAACATTGCCAGTCGGCGATTGATGTCGTGATCCTCGGCCACCAGAATCCGGAGGTTCACCCCCGCTCGTTCCGGTGCGACAGCCACTGGCGCGCCGGCTGGAGTGCGCCCCCAGTAGGTGCGCTCGGCGGCAATGGCAATCAGACAATCAAACACCTGTGAATGATGCAGCGGTTTGAATAGCACTCCCTGGAACAAGCCCGGCAGCCGCTCCGCCACCGTGCCCGATCGCAACAGGGGCAGCAGCAGCACCAACCGCGTCCCCGTCAGTTCCGGGTCGTCACGCAACACCTGCGCGCAACCCGGACCGCCCGCCGGCTCCAGACAGTCATCCAAGATTACCACCCGCTGACCGCCGCCCAGTGCCCGAGTGCGGGACACCGCCTCCGCCGTCCCTTCCGCTGGCACACAATCAATCTGCCAGGCTTGCAAAATCGCACTCACGGCATTGCGCGTTGCCGCATGCGGGCTGACCACCACCACGCGCAAGTTCCGCAATTCCTCCAGCGGTTCCGATTGCGCGGCGGCCGCCGGCTTGGCGGCGGCCGGTTCCAATGGGATCGCAAAGGAAAATGTGCTTCCCCGGCCCGGCACACTCTCCACCTGGATGCTGCCCTCCATCATCTCGACCAGTTTCTGCGAGATCACCAACCCGAGTCCCGTGCCCCCGTACCGGCGCCGGGCCGACTGGTCCAACTGCGTGAACGGCGTAAACAATTTCGGCAGTTGCTCCGGCGCAATTCCGACGCCGGTATCCGTGATCCTGAACCGCACCCGATTGCGCTCCGTTGCGGACTGCAGATAGTCCACGCGCAACACCACTTCGCCGGCCTCGGTGAACTTGATGCCGTTGCCGATGAGGTTCAGCAAAATCTGGCGCAGCCGCCCGTGATCGCCGCGCAACCGCACTGGCACGGTCGGACTGATGATCGCGGTTAGTTCCAGTCCCTTGGACTGTGCTTGCGGCGCCAACAAATCCAGGAGGCCCTCGGTGACCGCGGTCAGCTCAAATTCCTCACTCTCCAACGTCAGCCGCTGGGACTCGATGCGCGAGAAATCCAGGATGTCATTGATGATTTCCAGCAGCGCCTCGCCGCTGTGACGGACCGTCTCCACAAACTCCTGCTGTGCGGAATCAAGTTTCGTATCGAGCAACAGCCCGGTCATCCCGATGATGCTGTTCATGGGCGTGCGGATCTCGTGGCTCATCATGGCGAGAAAGTCGCTCTTGGCCCGGTTGGCTTGTTCGGCGGTCGCGGCCAGCTCATTGGCCCGCTGCATTTCGCGCTGGAGATGCCGGTGCGACTGCTCCAGATCGGCCATCATTTTCACCATGATGCGCCGATTCTCTTCCAGTTCGACCGCCCGTTGGCGCAAATCATCATGCGCTTGGCGGAGCTGATCCTCGGTCTGCTTTTGCGTCGAGAGATCCACAAACGCTTCCAAGAGATAGTCCAAACCATTGAGGGTCACCGGGACCACGGTTTTCAAAATCGGCACCTGCCGGCCATCGGCGCACAACAACGTCCGCTCGCTGTTGTCGAGCAGGCAGCCCTGGTCGGTGATCGGGCACTTGCCCGCCTGAGCCGGACAGATGAAGAGGTGACAGGCGCGGCCGATGATCTGCTCGCGCGGGGTGCCGACGAGTCGCACCCCGGCCGGATTGATGTCCTGAATGACATGGGTATCCCGGTGCACCAGCACCACCCCCACGGGCATGGCATTCAACAGGGCTTGCAGTCGGTTTTCCGATTGGGCAATGGCGGCCGCGGCTTCCTGGTTCAAATGGAGTCCGGCGAACAGTCCGATGACCAGCAGACTCAGGCCGAGTGTCAAGAGAATGGACCATAAGCGGTAGACAGTCACCGTGTGCTTCCAGTGTTCCGCCTGAATGTCGGCTCCCACCATGGCCAGCAGGTGTTTTCCATCGGGAGTGAACACGGGCACAAATGCGGAAACCCAGGTTCCCCAGCGGTCGCGATAGGGCCCCTCCAGAAGCGGCTGGCCCGTTGTGAAACTGCCGTGCAATGCGGGGCTCGCTTCGCGATAAACTTGGCCCGGAGGGGACCAGTCGGTGCCGTTCATCGGATCAGAATCGACGAGAAAAACCACATCTCTGCCGTGGGCGACTATCGTGTACACAAACCGGATGTCGGGACAACTCTGGCGGACCCGCGCCAACTGTGTGTGCAATTGCACGTACGCCGGCAGATTCACATCGCTGGCCACGCCCTGCAACAACGCAACGGTCGCGGGATCCACCGCTGCCGCCGTCGTCGTGGTCCGGCTGATCAGCTCACGGCGCAAGGTCTGCTCGGCAAAGTTGCCCGCCAAGACGGTCAGGATCCAACCGCCAACGATCACGGCACACAGGCACAGCAAAGCGTTGCCGATCCAGGCCGACTGATATTGTTTCGATCCGCGCAATTCGCTGTTCCGGGCGGACTGTAATCCGAATGCCAGGTAGAGCATGAGGCAGACCGCTGGGATCGCGCGGAACATTTGGTACGGCAGGTCCAGCAATGGGAAAACGCTATCCGTATTCATCCAACAGGCGGGGAAAAATGGCACGGCATGGGTGGCCGACCCACCGGCCAAAGCAAAGGCGGCCAGCGCCAACGCGGCCCCTTTCAACAGGCGGGCCGGCAACGGGGTGGTCAAATGGAGGGCGACCGACCACAAGGCAAACGCCGCCCACAATCCCGTCGTCAATCCCACGGCAAACAGAATCGCCGCCTCCCGGCCGTTCCACCACCAGCTTGCGAAAGCGCACAAACCGGCCCCCACCAGACCCGTCAGCCGGAACACGCGCGGCCAGCCACCGCCGGCCGGGGTCATGGCCAGCGCGAAGGTGATCAGCATCAGATAAACAATCCCTCCGACGAACACCCGGATTCCCGTCAACACTAACGGATTGCCAATTGCCAAGGTGAGCAACTCCAACCAACCATGCAGTCCCAGGCAAAGGAGCGCCACGCCAAAGCGGCGCCAGATCGGCCCCAAGCTGCGTCCCATCACAAAGCACACGATCCCTGCGAATAAAAGCGCCAGGCCTTTTAGGAAGAGAATATAATCGAGTTGATTGAGATAAAATTGGGCCATGGTCAATCCGTTTTTGAGACTGGTTCGGCCGCCATTCGCCATTGGCGGACGCGGCCAAAGGCGGCAACCAGATTGGCTAACGTGGCAGTGGTGCCGACCCAATCCCCGCGGCCGGCTTGTTCCTCAAGCTGCGTGCTCAGCTGCTGCATTTCCGGCAAGCTCAGGGAAGCGGACGCGCCCTTCAGGGAATGCGCCTGACGGGCAATCTCCTCGCCAGCGCCACCGGCAATGACGGCGGCCAGCCGGTCGAGCCGGGTTTGGGTGTCGAGCAGATAGGTCGGCAGAAGTTCCACCAAGAATTCGCGAGCCGCGCCGGTCCGCGCCTGCCATTCCCCGACATCCACAACTGCCGCGGGTCCGGCCGGTGCCAGCGGCAGCGCGGTGGCGGGGGTGGGCCGGGTGTAGCGATCAATGACGGCGGTCAGTTCCGGCAGACTAATCGGTTTCATCAGGTAATCGTTCATGCCGGCCGCCAGACAGCGCTCTTTGAATCCCGACAAGGCATGGGCCGTCATCGCGACAATCGGGGTGGCCCGGGCCGGACCGGGCAGATTGCGCACGCGGCGTGTGGCTTCCAGACCATCCATCTCCGGCATCTCCACGTCCATCAGAATCAGATCGTAGGACCGGTTTTGCTGAAAATTCAGCAAGACCGCTTGGCCATTTTCGACGACATCCACGGCCAGGCCCATCCGTTTGAGCATGGCAACCGCCACCTGCTGGTTGGTCTTGTTGTCTTCGGCCAACAAGATGCGGCCGGACCGCGCGGTACTGAAATAATTGCTGGCCGCGGGCGCAACTGGTTGTTCGCCGCCACGGCCGTCCAAAACGGCTTTCAGGGTTTCCAGCAGTTGGTGACGGCGAATGGGCTTGGTGAGCACGGCCCGGAACCCGTGCTCTTGCAGCAACGCCTGGCGGCTCTGGTGCCAGCGCGAGGTCAGCAAAATGAGCGGCACGTTGTGCAAGCCCGGCTCGCTGTGAATTGCGGCGCTCAACGTGATGCCATCCATCTCGGGCATTTCCATGTCCAGGAGGACGGCATGGACCGGGCGACCCGCGTCACGGGCGGCCCGCAATTTGGCCAGGGCTTCGCCGCCGTTGCTGGCGTCGTCGTATTCGCACGGCGTCACGCTCAACAGTTGGCGTAACACCCGGCGATTGGTGGCGCTGTCATCCACGCCGAGGATCATCAGGGGCGACGGCCACGGCGGGGCGGGGGCAGTCGGCGCAGCCGACCGGGCCGGTTGGAGTTGGGCCGTGAACCAGAAGGTGGAGCCGGAACCCTCCTGACTTTCAACCCCAATCTCGCCCCCCATGATGACGGCGAGCTTGCGGGAAATGGCCAGCCCCAAACCGGTGCCGCCGTACCGCCGGGTGGTCGAGGAATCGACCTGCGAGAAGGACTGAAACAAGCGCTGGAGGCGATTGGCCGGGATGCCAATGCCGGTATCACGCACCTCAAACCGCAGCCGCAGCGGCGCGGCGGCCGGGCCGGGCAGCACCTCGACGGTGACTTCGCCCCGGGCCGTGAAGCGGATGGCGTTGCTGGTCAGATTCAACAAAATCTGGCGCAGCCGGTCGGGGTCCCCCCGCAGCCGGCCCGGCACGCGCGGGTCGATCATCACATTGAAGTCGATGTTTTTTTCGTACGCCCGAATGCTCATCACCTCGGCAAGATCATCGCCCAATTTGTGCAGGTCAAAGTCTTGTTCGTCGAGTTCCAGCTTGCCCGACTCGATCTTGGAGTAGTCCAGCACGTCGTTGATCACCGCCAGCAGCGCTTCGCCGGATTTGTGGACGGTCTGGGCATACTCCTGCTGCTCCGGGGTCAGCGCGGTATCCTGCAATAAGGCGGTCATCCCGATGATGGCGTTGAGCGGGGTGCGAATTTCGTGGCTCATCACGGCCAGAAACTCGCTCTTGATGCGGTTGGCATTTTCCGCAATTTCCCTGGCTTGGCGAATGGTCCGCAAATACAAAACCAACCCGCCCATGGCCACCGTCAGCAAACTCCCCATGGCCGCCAGCAGAAAAAACAGCCACCACCGGTCGTCGTTCAGCGTGGTCAAGCCATCCATTCGGCGCAAGACAAACACTTGAATCGAGTCGTCGGTCAGCGCGCGCGAAGCCACAAGCACGGGCCCCCGTTCGTCTTCAAACTGGGTCAGCGCGGGAAACTGCTGGTCGCCGTAGGAACGGATGTGGACTTTCTTAAAAACGGTCTGTTTGTATCGGGACAGGCGCTGGAGTTCCGGTAGTTTGGACACCGTCGCGGCCGGCAACGTGTGCATTTCCAGGTTCTTGTTGTGCGACAAAATGATGACCCCGTCGCTGTCTGCGAGGAAGGCATCGGTCGCCTCAATCCAGTACGCCAGACTCGGGACGGAGATTTTCACGACGACCGCCCCCAGGAAACGACCGCCATCCATGACCGGGGCCGAATAATATAAGCCCGGGATGTTGCTCCGCCGGCCCATGGCATATTGTCGGCCGGCGGAACCGGTCTTCGCTTGCTGAAAATATTCGCGATCCAGGTAGTTGACGCCGACAAAACTATCCCACCGGCCGGCATTGCTGGCGGCAACACAATCGCCGGCCGCATTGATCACGTGAATGGTGTCCACGATCAAGTCCCGCGCCTCCTCCGCCAGAAAAGTATTCAAAGGGGACAACTGCGGGTCCGCTTCCCACACTTTCTGTTGGGCCGGCTGGGGCAGCTTGGAACAGGGCACCTCCGGCCCGAAGCCTCGCAAGGGACGGCGAATGTCCTCATCCTTCGCGGCGGCGATGGGAATGCCGTGGAGATACGCCAAGCTGCGGTGCAGATTGCGGGCAATATTTTCCGCCTGCTCCTCCACTTCCCGCGACTCCCGGCGGACCAACGCTTGCGAACGTTGCCCATAATAATACCCGGCAATCAGCCAAGCGCACCCGATCCACAGCCCAATCACCAATGCCAACACGGTGGCCACCCGCCCGGTCAGCCTGTGGACCACGCGCGTCTCGCGACTCGGGTCCTGCGCCGGCGATGGGCGAGTGCCGGCAGCTCGCGGCGGGCCCCAACCGAAACGCCGGCGGATTGCGCGCATGAACATTGCCATTACCACTGTCCCCCGTGCGGTGGCGACTCGTGGCAGACCGGCCTTACCAATTTATTCATGGGCCCCAGTTTTCATTGAAACGTTGGCCAGCACCGCCGGCTTTGCGATGGTACGGATCTCGCCCAGGGAATCATCTGATGTCACCGGCCGGCGGCCGCGCGGCCAGGCAGGCCACTGAGTCCGAACGGGCGACTCCCGCATGTTATTCATAGCCGGTTCGCGAATCTGTTCCATCAGCCTCTCTTTTCGGCAGCGAGTATAACCGCGCCGATTTTGTTTTGCACCTGGAAACTACGCCCCCTGATCCACGGGTAAGAATTATTGGCGATGCAAACGGCGGGCTCGGGACAGCCCGCTACCGGAAAAATCCGGGGTAGGCGCGGTGTCCCGCCTGCGTGGCCGTAGCCACTTCGGCGTGGCGAAGGCCCGACCGCGCCGTCTGGGGCGACCTGACCCATCGGGAGTTATCGACACATTGTAGTTTTGACACAGAACATGGGGGTCTTCATTTGATTGGAGAAATCAACCGATTTGAATAATTGGCCGTGGATTTGAGGCGCGCCGGCGGATTGCGTCAGTGACGGCTGGAATCAGCACGTAGCCGCGCTCGTCAGAGCGTGGTACCCCCCCGACCGGGTGGTCGGGGAGGGTACCATGCTGGGAGTTGAGTTCATGGGGCCGGAATTATATGTTCTCTGGGCTATCCACCGCCGAATTGCTCTCCGCCTGCAGCTGGGCCGCCGCTTGTTCGAGTCGTGGCCGGGCGACCGCAAATTCCCGCTCTAGTTCGGCCACCAGGTCCCGGCTGTCAGTTCCATTCCCAGCCCGAGTCTCGATTTCCAGTGCCAACCGGCGCAGCTCCGTCAGGCCAAACAGGCTGCAACTGCCCCCCAGCGTATGGGCGGCGCGACCCAACGTCTTGCGATCGGATCCGGCGACAAGCTGCCGCAGCTCCACGAGGCGCGGGGGCGTGTCATGGAGGAACATGTGGAGCACCTCCAGGGCGTTGGCGTTGCCAAAATCGTTACGGAGTTGCTCGATGCTCGCAGTAAAAGTCAGCGCCACCGCGGGCATGTGCTTGCTTAACATTGCCGCCAGCGCGGCGAGCTGAATCGGTTTGCTCAGATAATCATCCATCCCGGCGGCGAGACATTTCTCGCGATCCCCGGGCAGCGCGTAGGCGGTCATGGCGATGATGGGGATGTGCTTTTGCGGGCCTTCGCGGCGGCGAATCTCGGCGGTGGCGGCGTAGCCGTCCAGCTCCGGCATCTGGCAGTCCATGAGGATGAGGTCGTAGGGGACTTTCTCCAGGACTTCGATAATCGCCTGGCCGGTGGTGACGGCATCGGCGGCGTAACCGAGCTTCGTGAGCCACAGCAACGCCACCTTTTGATTGATCAGGTTATCCTCGGCCAGGAGAATGCGCCCGCGCCAGAGGCGGCGCTCCTGGTTCGTGTCCAGTGTTTGCGGCAAGGTCGGGCGCCCGGCGTCGGGAGGAGGCGCCGCCGGTCGGGCCGGGTCGCGCTGTTTCTCGAAGCGCGCTGTGAACCAGAAGGTCGAGCCTTGACCGGGGGTGCTCTCGACGCCGATCCGGCCGCCCAGCATCTCCACCAGCCGCTTGGAAATGGCCAAGCCCAGCCCCGGTCCGCCAAATTTCCACGTCCCCGAGGCGTCCGCTTGCGAGACTGACTGAAACAATTGCGTCTGTCCCTCCGGTGAAATCCCGATTCCGGTGTCGCGGATCGCGAACCGCACGACGACGCTCGAATTTGTCGCCTGCTCCTGGGTGACGTGGACGGCCACGGCGCCCTGCTGGGTGAATTTGAGGGCATTGCCGATGAGATGGGTGAGCACCTGCCGCACACAGCCGGGGTCGCCGTGCAACAGTGCCGGCACGTCCGGACTGACCTGCGACGAGAATTCGAGTTTTTTGGCCTGGGCCTGCCCGGCCAGCAAATCCCTAAGGCTCTCGACCAGGGCGCGCAGGTCAACGTCCATGGTCTTGAACGTTGTCTTGCCGGCTTCGATTTTTGAGAAGTCAAGAATGTTGTTGATGATGGTCAACAACGCGCCGCCGCTGGCGCGAATGGTTTCGACGAACTCCTGCTGTTGCGGCGCGAGCGGTGTGTCCAGCAACAGGTTGGTGATGCCAAGAATGCTGTTCAGGGGCGTGCGGATCTCGTGGCTCAGATTGGCCAGGAACTCGCTCTTGGCCCGGGCCGCTGCCTCGGCAGCGTCGTTGGCCTGGGACGATTTCGGGGAAACATTCATTGAGTCAATCGTGGGTTTAACTGATATTTCGCATCTGATTTACGTTCCGCGACGAGCGAGGTCCCATTGGCTTTGTCGATCCGTATCGTAGCCGCTTTGACATGGGTATCAACCTTATTTCGTTCCTGATTTTCGGCACCCGTCCACTGCGGCAATGATTGGGCTCGGGCTGGCGCTGACTTTTCCGCCCAAATCCAAGCTGGTCGTAAAAACCACGTGATATCTGAGACTGGACCCTCTCTGGGATTTAAGGCCGCATGAAATGTGGACGCGCCAACTCGGTTACCTCAAAAACTCTGTGACTGGTAGGCTGGACCGCCAGGCCGACCGAGTTCCTACTGCGCGGCGACCGCGTATTTTTCACGGCAGAGCTGGTCGGCTTCGGCTTGCTCGGCCGGCGTGAGCCGGTAGGGCGCAAACTCGATGTTGAATTCACGCCGAAACGCGGCCAGCAATCGGTCGGCATCCACAGGACCGGCAATCGAGCCTTGATGCAATACCCCGGCCCGGCTCCGCCGTTGGGCGCCACCCGCCAGTTTCTGGTCCCCCACCACCACGTCCCCCGCGACCGGGTTCTGAAAACATTCGTACTGGCCATGCGGCGCCGGGGCGTGCGCCAGGAGTTCGGCCGGAGTGGTGAGCGCGGCCGCGACGGCGCGATGGATGGCCCGGTAAGCAGCGGGAGTGCTCAGCTGGTACAGCGCATGACCGGGCGGGATGACAAGAGTGTACGTCGTGTCCTGGCCATGGTAGACCAATCCCCCCCCTGTTGGGCGCCGCACAATTTCGTATGGGCCGGCCAGTTGCGCCGGGTATTTTTGGAAGTACCCATAGGAAACCGCCGGTTGGCACCAGGTGTAGAGCCGCAATAACGGCCGGCCGCGCGTCACCGCCGACCGGAGCAGCGCATGGTCCACGGCCATATTCAGGGCCGCCGGAGCGGCCGGAGACTGAAGGCAATCCCAAGTTTCCATGCAGCCTGACTAACGGCTTGGGAGAGGCGCGGGTTGGGCGGTTGGCGGATCGCGGCGAACGCAGCTCTGGAGGAGCAGAGTGTCGGTCGTGGCCGTCACAGTGACCGCCGCGGAACTCTTCAGCGGGGCGATCCGGAAAGTCCCCTCCCGCCATGTTAAAATCTCCAGCGCGGCGTCTTCACCGGTGCGATTGTCGACATTGGCGCTGATAATCTTACCGGCTTGGAGAACCAGCTCGGCGGTTCGGCCCATATTTTCCACCTGAATTTGCACGCTCCGGGCACCGGAACTGAGGATTTGCACCATTTCAACGATTCCCATTTCACTCAGATTGCCATGGACACCCGCACGCATACCGGTTGGACTCGCGTGAATCCGACTGATGACGCGCTGGAGTTTCATGGCGGTGATTTCCACATTGTAAGGCTTCGGATACCAATCCTCGGCGCCAGCCTCCAAGGCTCGTTTCACAAGGTCCGTATTCGCCGGCGCATGGAAAATGACCGGGATCTGGCGCAGGGACGGATCGGCTTTTACAATCCGCAGCAACTCCAAGCCCCCCGCCGGCTGGTCGAGTTGGTACTCTGTCAGGATCAGCGTGATGGGTTCATTGTGCAGTTTTTGGAACGCCTCTTCCACCGTGCGCGCGGAGATGACATGGTAATCGTCGTTTTCCAAACGTAACCGAAGCAATTGCACGTCTTGGGGGCGGGGATCCACGATCAGGACGGCCGCCAAAAAAATATTCATGGCGCTGATCGTGCGTTCATTTTTACGGATGTCGATCAGGGTTTCCAGCACCTCGCCATCAAAGAGGCCGGTGGGCTGCCGGCGCATCCAGTCGAAGATCTGCGCCTCCTCTTGAAATTCGGCCTGGGCGGACCGGCGCAATGTTTCATAGGTCTCGACGACCCGCAGAATGTTGGCACCGGGCGTGGACCGGGACTGGGCGAGTCCGGCCGCCACGGAGCCGGTGGTCGACGCAACCGCTGCACCAGCCAAGAGGTCGTTAATGGCGTACGGAAATGCGATATCGGCCAACAACTCCAGCGCGGACGGGAAGTTAAACGAGGCCAGTTGATTATTTTCCGTCATGACCGCACTGGTTTGATGCAGGGTTTCCAGAGCGCCGAGTTCATGGAGCGTGGCCGCCAAAGTCAGGCCATCCAAATCGCGCCGTTTCAATCCCAGCCGCTGGCCGACGAGCCGGCAGTACTTGGCAACGTTATGGGCATGACCGCGCATGCCGGTGTGCGCAGCTTCGATCAGCGACACGAGCAGACTGGTCAGCCGAAGCATGCTCTGGGCCATGGATTCGTAATCCACCACCTGGCCGAGAATCAGATCCGTAAACTCATCCACGATCCGCACATCGGTCTTGACTTGTAAATCACGGACGGCTTGTTCGGTCTGAGAATTCAGCGGCAAACAGGCCCGCCGGGCCAGGAGGAACGTCGCTGAAAATTCTTTGATGGTTTCGCGGGCTTCGGCCAGACAGGTGGCCGTCTGAACCGCATACCCTTCATGCGCAAGCAACCGTGACAGCAACCGCCGAATCTCGTCGTCGGACTCGACTAACAAAACCTGGCCCCGCTGGCGCAGCGTGGCCGTTGCGGGCAGTTTCGTTTCATCATGATTGTAGGCAAAGATATCGGGCAAATCCACCTTGAGAAAGGCGGTTTCACGCGGCGCAATCGGTTCCCGGACCGGTGGTGGACTCAGCAGTTTCGGCAGTGAACTCGGCGGCGGACTCGATGGCGCTGGGGGCCGGGGTTCGTTATGTTTCTTGGAGAAGAGTCCCATGCTCATTGGCCTTCGTCTGGAGCGCCTTGGCGGAAACCGCAGTGGGCTGATCCGCGATCTTGACGGCGTCGGCCAGTGTGATCACGCCCCTCCCAACCAACTCCACGAGCGCCTGGTCAAACGTCTGCATCCCATCTTTCCGGCTGGTCCCGAGGACGGAAGGTAGCTGGAATGTTTTGCCTTCCCGAATCAGACTGCGCACGGCCTGGGTCGCAACCAGGACCTCGTAGACGGCCACCCGCCCCTTGCCATCCGACCGTTTGATCAGTTGCTGCGAGATGACTCCGCGCAGTGATTCCGCCAGCATGGTACGAATTTGCGCCTGTTGGCTGGGGGGAAAGACGTCGATAATCCGGTCGACAGTTTTGCAGGCATTATTGGTATGCAGCGTTCCAAAGACCAGGTGGCCGGTCTCCGCCGCCGTAATGGCCAGCTGAATGGTTTCCAGATCGCGCATTTCACCCACCAAAATCACATCGGGATCCTCACGCAAGGCCGCGCGCAGGGCGGCGGCAAAGCTATCGGTGTGGTTCCCAATCTCGCGCTGGCTGACCAAACACTTGATCGGCTCGTGAATAAATTCCACCGGATCTTCCAGTGTGAGAATATGGTCATGGCTGGTTTGATTGATATAATGGATCAGCGCCGACAAGGTCGTCGACTTGCCGCTGCCGGTCGGACCCGTGACCAGGACCAATCCATTCTTGTATTCGCACATGGTTTTAAAAACCGCCGGGGTTTCGAGTTCCTCGAGCGAGAGCAACTTGAAGGGGATGATCCGGAAGGCGGCCGCGATTCCGGTCGTCTTCTGAAAGACGTTGATCCGGAAGCGCGCGATGCCCGGCGCGGAATACGCCAGATCGAGATCGCGAGTCTTCTCGAACCGTTCAATTTGATTCTCGGTGAGAATCTCGTAAATCATGGGCTGCAGGACCTCGTTGGTCAAGGGCGGGTAGTCCACCTGCTTGAGCATGCCTTGCAGCCGCAATAACGGCCGGGACCCGGTCGCCAGGTGCAGGTCCGACGCCCGTTGCTCCGTCATCACCTTAAAAAAATTGTCCAACTTTGCCATAGTCAGGTTTCACTATAGCAGGGGCTGGCATGAATTCAAGATTGCGTGAGAACGATTGTTTGCGTATCTTTCCGGGGTGACTCTGACTGAAAAAATTATGGCGCGCGCGGCGGGCAAGACAACGGTCCGGCCCGGCGACAATATTTGGGTGAATGTGGATGTCCTGATGACCCACGATGTCTGCGGGCCGGGCACGATCGGCGTGTTCAAACGCGAATTTGGCGCCGCAGCCAAAGTTTGGGATCGCGAAAAAATTGTCATCATCCCGGACCATTACATTTTTACCGGCGACTCGTTGTCGAACCGCAATGTGGACATCCTCCGTGAGTTTGTCAGCCAGCAGCAGATCAAATATTTCTATGACGTGATTGACGATCCGGCGGGCAAATGGGTCTTCAATATCAGCCAGGGCAATACCCGGCGGCAGTTTGGCGACCACTATGCCGGCGTCTGCCACACGGCGCTTGCGGCCCGCGGCCATACGCGCCCGGGCGAAGTTTTACTCGGAACCGACTCGCATACCTGCATGGCGGGCGCGTTTGGCGAATTTGCGACCGGGATCGGCAATACGGATGCCGGCTTTGTCTTCGGGACCGGCAAGCTGTTGTTGAAAGTCCCGGAAACCATGCGGTTCTGGTTCGACGGCCAGCTCCAGCGCGGGGTCATGGGCAAAGACATTATCCTGCACATTATCGGCGAAATCGGCTTCGATGGCGCCACCTACCGGGCCATGCAATTTGATGGTCCCGGTGCGCGATCGCTTAATATTGATGACCGGATGACCATTGCCAACATGGCCATCGAAGCCGGCGGCAAGAATGGGATTTTCGAACCCGACGACCAGACTTTTGCGTACGTCAACGAACGCCTGCAGGCCAACGGCACAAAAGCCAGTTACGACCCGATCTTTCATGATGCCGACCAAAAGTTTGTCTATGACCAGAAATTTGATCTGAGCAAACTCGAGCCGACGGTGGCCTGTCATCCCAATCCGGGCAACCGCAAGCTGGCCAAAGAACTTGGCCATATTGCACTCGACCGGGCGTATATCGGCTCCTGCACCGGGGGCAAGCTCAGCGATTTTCTGGCGTTCGCCGCCATTGTGACCGGGCGCAAGGTAAAAATTGACACGTTCGGCGTTCCGGCAACCCCGGAGATCATGCTGGAACTCCAGCGGCGCAAGATCTGGGAGGCCCTCCAGGCGGCTGGAGTGAATCTGACCGAGAACGCCGGTTGCGCGGCCTGTCTCGGTGGACCGGTGGATACCTTTGGCCGGATGAACAAACCGCAGAAGTGCATTTCGACGACCAATCGGAATTTCCCGGGCCGCATGGGGCATCTCGAATCCCAGGTCTTTCTGGCTTCGCCAGCGACCGTGGCGGCCAGTGCCTTGACCGGCAAAATCACGGACCCGCGCGAGTTTTTATAGGATCGAAGCCGGGGACGCGGGCCAGATCCGCCAGTCACTCCGAAAACTTGTTGCATGGCAACTGATTTTGTGGAACAAGCAGGATCATGAGGGTTTGTTTTCTGCGCCATACCACAGCGGTTGATCGCGCGCCCAGCGATGCAGTGCGGGCGCTCACTCCCGCCGGCGAAAAAGAAGCCCAGATTGCCGGGGCCGGATTGGCTGCATTGGGAATCGGCCCCACCGTCATTCTTTCCAGTCCGCTGCTGCGCGCCCGGCAGACGGCGGAAATTGTGGCCCGAACCCTGAAATTTTCGGGCGTGATCACTGCCATCAACGAACTCGCGAACGATCACTCCACCGCCGAATTACTCCGGGCCCTCGGGCCGTACCAGATGGCCGACACAATTTTATTGGTGGGGCACATGCCGAGTCTCGCGGAGCATATCACCGAACTCATCGACGGGCCGTTTGTGGACGGTCTTGGCAAAGGCAGTGCGGCGCTCATTGAGTTGCCGGAGCTGCGCCAGGGCGCTGGGCAATTGGTGTGGCGCAAACGCCTCGAAGATTTACTTGCTGAACCCTGAATCAATCTCGGCTTGGAGCGTCGGGTCGAACTGGACCGCCAGTTTAAGATCGTCCGCAAATTTCAGGTTGAACTGTTTCGCCAAGACCGCCGTATCCAGGTAGCGGCGGGCGCGGTCGGTCGGCTTGCCAGTCTGGGCGTAAAACTCCCCCATCTTCTGGAGCGTGGCCGGCGTGAGATCGCGCCAGGCCGCCGGCAATTCTCCGTAGGGCACGGTGAACGTCAAGTCTGTCTCCGTCGCATGGGTCAGCTGGCCCTCCACGCGACCGCTGCGAGTCACGATTTGACTCGCCTCAAAGGGTTTGGTCGCAAAATCACCAATCAGCTGTTTTTTGAACTCCACCAGTCGGCGCAAAACCGCACAGTGCTGCTCCAGCAGCCGCTTCGCCGCCGGAGTCGTCAACCGCGGTCCCAGTTCGGTAGACTTGGTGAGCGCCGTTTGGAAATCGTAGTTGTTCACGATTGGATGAAGGCTGGTTTCGAGCGCCTGAACTTCCGCGATTTCGGCATCGACCTGCTGTTGGGATTGGGCTGCTGTTGCCCGGCGCCGGGCTTCGTCCGCGGCGGCTTGCTGCGCGGCCACGACTTTCTGCTGGGCCGCTTGCTGGGCTTTCAGGATGGCGGCTTCGTCCGTGTCGAGTTGCGCGCGGAATGCGGCAAGGCCCGTCCGGCTCCGGGTTTCGCGCAGCAACTGGAGGGCTGCGTCGAGTTTGCCGGCTTGCTGGCGCCGGTTGATTTCGGCGCGCGCAGCCGGTAGCTGGCTGATTTCGTCGATCCGTTTGCGGGCCAGCGGCTGGAGGGCAAACGCCCACGGCTGGTTGGGATCGACCGGTTGTTTCTGGTAGGCACTCAACGTGCCCTGGGCGGCCTCCAGTTGACCGGCCGACAATTGTTGAAAGCCCACCAGCGCCTGGGAGAAACCGGCGGCCCAGCCGGGCCAATTGGTTGTGGTGCTCACCGGTAAATTCTCGAACAACAGGGCGGTCAGCGGATTGACGAGCGTTGTCGGCGTGATTTTTTCCGGCACGACAGGCGGTGCGGTCGGCTCCGCTACTTTCTGAAAAATCGGAACGGCTTCAGCCCCCCGCCCCGCTGCCAGGAGGGTGATCCCTTCCAGCAGCCAGGCCCAGCGACGGTGGTGCGGCTGGCCGCGCGTGAGTTGCTTGAGATTTTCGCATTCGGCGAGGGCACCCTGAATATTATCGTGCGCGAGATTGGCGAGCGCATTGCTCCACGAATTGGCCCAGGGAGCCGCTTCATTGAAATCGACGACTTCGGCGACGACGGGCGGACGGGGGATTTCTTTCGGGGCCAGGCGATTCGTTACGGTGGGCGGCGCGCTGGTTTCAATGCCGAGTTTTCCCCGGTTGAACCACAAAAATGTAACCAGCACACCCGCCGCCAGGATGGCGACAATGGTGGCAATCAGCGAGACGATGGGAATGCGTTCGCCGGACTCCGTCACCAGGCCGGGGGCGGCTTGGTTCGCCTGCCGGCGTTGTTCCGCTTGATTCAGCTCCTGAATGAGCACGTCGTACGTGAGAAAGCGTTCGGTCGGCTCCTTGGCCAGCATCCGGCCGATGACCTGGGCGGTGTAATCTTGCACGGTCGGATTATAGGTCTTGAGATTGAAGGCCGGGGCGCTGGCGTGCAGGGCCAGAACTTCCGCAGCGGTCTGGGCGTCGAACGGCGGGCGCCCGGCCAGGGCGTGAAACAGCGTGGCGCCCAGGGAGTACATGTCGCTGTGAAAATCTTCCGGCAGGCCGCGCAGTTTTTCCGGGGCGATGTAGTAGGGAGTACCCCAGATCACATTCGCCCCGGGCCCCGTGGCTTCGTGTTGGGCGCCGGCCAGACCGAAGTCCACCAGCTTGGCCACTCCTTCGTCGTTGAACAGGATGTTGCCGGGTTTGATATCGCGGTGCAGCATCTCGCGCTGGTGCGCCGCCCGCAACCCACCGGCGATCCCGGCGCCGATGGCGAGCACATCCGCTTCCGGTAACTTGCCAAGTTTGGTGATGCGGTCATCGAGGCTGCCCCGTTCGAGCAACTCCATCGTAAGGCAATACTGTCCCTCCTGTTCCGTGAAGGCGTAGACCTGGGCAATATTGGGATGGTTGATGGCAGCCGCCGCGCGAGCTTCACGGGCAAATGCGGTAATGAACTGGGGATCCCCTGCAAACTTGGAGCGCAGGATTTTAACAGCGACATACCGGTTGAGCTGGAGGTCCAGTGCTTTGTAGACCGTGCCCATGCCGCCGACACCGAGTGGATTCAACAGGAGCAGATTACCAAATTGCAGCGGGACCACCGAAATTGCCTGGCAATGCGGGCACGCGACCTGCGTGAACCCTGGTTGACCCGCGAGGTCAAACGAGGCATTGCAGGCGTGGCAGTTGATGGATTCGGGGACGATGCCAGGCGCATCCATGCCGGCAAGGTAACACGCGGCGACTTGCGCCGGCAAGCCTGCTGGCGTAGGTTGTCCCAGTTCAACCTCAACCAAGGATATCCAATGAAAAAATTAATGGCATTATTGATGGCGGTGATCGCCGCCGGGACGCTGACGTGGGCCGCCGAGACACCGACCCCGGCGAGTGTCGATCTCCAGGGCACTCTGGGATGTGGACATTGCACGTTTCATAAAACCAGCAGTTGCGCTGCGGCCTTGAAGGTGGCCGATGGCAAAATCTACGTGATCGACAACGCGACCCCGGCCGTCATGGCGGCCCGGGAAGATGCGGCGCCGGCCAAAGTCTCGGGCACGGTCACCGAGAAGAACGGCATTTTGCATATTCAGGCGACCAAGCAAGAAATGGTCAAGTAATCGAAGCCATTCCAGTCTTGGGCAACGGGGCCGACAAAGTCATTGTTTGCCCCGTTGGCTTTTTGCTGGAGTGTTGCCCAAGAAATTGGGATATACCGATTGTGCACGATTGTTCGGCGTGGGTCTCCGACCCCGTCGTGACCACCGACCGCAGGTCTCCAGACTGGTCCGGGAGACCTCCGGTCAGTGAATCGTGCGGGTCAAGAAACCCACGCCCAACAACATTGCCAAGAAGCGGTAGCGGCCACACAGTCGATTCGCCGGGAGATCAAAATGCCTGAAACTTATTTCGTCGTTCCCCAGCACCAACACAATCAACTCATCGAACGCGCGTACCGGCACCGCGGCTATTCAGTCGAAGAATCGGCCGATGGCGCCCGCTTCTGCGAATTAGCCTCGACCCACGGCATTCGCACCCACAACGCCATCAAAGCCATTCACCTCGACGAGCTGTTTGGCTCGAAGGTCGGCGGCTGCACGCCGGGGGCCACGCTCGAAAAGTTGCCGACAAAATTCAAAGCCGTCCAGCGCTGGAATGCGAACAAGAAGCTCGGCCAGTCCGTCGCGTTCGCGGCGATGGACGCCTGTATGCAAATGGCAGATGAGTTCGGCGTTGGCATTGTTACCGTCGACAACGCCTTTCATTACCTCTGGGGCGGCGGCTATGTGATCGATGCCGCGAAAAAAGGTTACCTCGCCTATACCTGCTGCACCGCTGGTACCAGCGAAGTCGTGCCGTTCCTCGGCAAGTATCCGACGATGGGCACCAATCCGCATTCCTGGGGATTTCCCACCACCGCGGCGATTGGCTACCCCATTTGCATCGACTGGGCCACCAGCACCGTAGCCATGGGCCGCGTTCAACAGCTCGCGCGGGAAGGCAAACCGTTGCCGGCGGGTGCCGCGGTCGACGCGGCCGGCGCGCCGACCACTGACCCGGCCCGCGCGAAGTGGCTGTTATTCTTTGGCCAGCACAAGGGCTATGGCTTGGCGCTCGTGAACGAGTTGCTCGCGGGCTTTACCGGCAGCGGCGTGCCGGACTTGCGGGGGAAATGGAACGAAGGTCCGGCGAATGAAAAACATACGCCGCATTTCTTCTTTCAATGCATTAAACCGGAAGCCATCGATTGCGGCAACTTCCCGGCCGGGCGGAACCAACAGTCCAACGTCAAAGCCGTCCTCGACGACATTCGCGGCCATGGCAATGACCAGGTCATGTTGCCCGGCCAACTCGAAGCGAACGCGGCGGCGCTGACAGCCCAACACGGCGGCTTACTTTTCACGGCTGCCGAGATTGAAGCCTTCAGCGAGATTGCCAGGGAATGCGGTGCGGAACTGTGGAATCCCGCCCTCCTTAAAACCGTTGCCATCTGATTTGATTGGCATGGCTTTGGAGGGCGAGGCTCCCGCCGAGCCGTCTGCGCAGCGGCCCCTCAACCACGGCTCGGCGGGAGCCTCGCCCTCCCCCGGATTTTCCCGGTCGGGCGGGCTGTCCCGCCTGCGTGGACGTAGCCACTTCGGCGTGGCGAAGGCCCGAGCCCGCCGGTCGCACCGAAAATAAATCCTACCCGTGGATTTGGACCCATCCACCGGCTGGCGAACATCAATCGGTCTGGCTCTGGTCGGAGCCGTGTTTTTTATTTTCGGAGTTGACGACACACCGAAAGCCGAGCGCGGTGAATTTTTCACGGAGATTGGCCAACGGCTCCGGCACCACCAATTCGGTGTTGCCAAATTCCCGGCGCACCGGATACTCCGTGCGCAGTTTTTCAAATTCCTGAAAGCCGGCCCGCAGCCGCGCGTCGTCCGCGGTAATGGAATAGACCTGCCGGATGATCCGCCGCAAGACGTCTTCCTCCTCTTCACCACCGCCCATGGTGACAACCAGCCGCGGCACCGGCGGAGCCGGCAGGACCGGCCGCCACAGCGCCGGAATCCCCAGATGCCGACAGACCGCTTCGTAAATCAGCACCGTCCCATTGACTTTTCCATCAAAACTATGGCCGGCAATATGCGGGGTGCCGAGGTCGACCCGGTCCAGCAATTCAGCGCGGATGTTCGGTTCATTTTCCCAAACATCGAGCACGAGACCCGCGAGATTGGCGGTGAGCAAGGCCGCATTATCGAGCACCGGCCCGCGGGCGGTATTAATGAGGATGGGCCGCTGCGCGAGCCGGCCCGGATCCAGGAGCCGCACGGTGGCGTCCGGGCCCGTTTGGGTGAGCGGAACATGCATGGTAATCAGATCCGCGGTGGTACAGATTCTTTCCAGGCTGACAAAGTCCGGCAAGGTTTCGACCCGTTGCCGGGGCGGGTCATTCGGCAGAACGCGGAGCCCAAGGACCCGGGCGTAGCGGACAACCTGCCGACCCACATTCCCCACGCCAACAACGCCCAAGGTTTTGTCGCGGAGCCGGAAGTTTTTCCGATGCGCGAGCTCCAGCAGTGCCGCACAGATATATTCGGCAACGGAATTGGCGTTACTACCGGCGGCCGTCGCAAAACCGATGCCGTGGGCGGCGAGATAGTCGACGTCCACATGATCGAAACCAATGGTGGCAGTCGCGACAAATTTCACCTGGGAACCAGCCAGGAGCGCGGCATTGACCGGCGTGACGGACCGGACCAGCAACAATTCCGCATCCCGCACATGGGCCGCGGTCAACTGTCGGCCGGGGACGAGGGTGATCTCGCCGAGCGCGGCAAAGGCTTCCCGGACGTACGGGATATTGGAATCAGCAACAATTTTCATACGAGCGCGGACTGTACCAGAGTGTTGGGAAAAGCAAACAGGGAATCCGTTGCCGGATTCCCTGTTTGGTTAATCTGGATTAAAATTACTTCTTATCGGCGGCAGCCGCTTTCGCCTTTTCTTTGGCCGGAGTAATCTTCACGACGGTGATTTTGCCCGCCTCTTCCGTGTAGGCGACTTTGATCTTTTCGCCAACTTTGAGATCGGCCAACGTCGCGACCGGCTTGTCGGTGGTGACAATTTTGGTGGTCGCGTCAATGGCGAACGTCTTTTCGACATCCTTGTGACCCTTGATGGTCACAGTCCCTTTGGCCACATCCACGGCGGTAATGGCGCCGGTGAAATCATGACCAACCGCGGCGACTTTGGCTTCCTTTTTCGGGGCCACATCTTCAGCGAACGACGGCAACGCCAACGTTAGCGTAACAACCGACAACACAGCTGCAAACATAACTTTTTTCATAGGATCCTCCGGTTAATTTTTGTTCGAACCTGACTGGGTTTAAGACAACGAAAATCCGCTCCGGATGTCAACTCTAAAGCAGCACGTAACGGTTGCCATTGCCAACCGTGGCGCGGTTGGCTACAATTAAAATTACCATGAGCACACTGCGCGCTGCCCTCCAATATGAACCGGTGCTGCTGCAGTTCGGCACCAGCGGCCGCCGCGGCAACGTGGTGGACCTGACCCAGCTCGAAATCTACATCAACGCCCGCGCCGAATTGGAGTACCTGCAAGCACTGCCGATCCCCGCCGGCGGCATCGTCCGAGGCGACGAATTCTATTACGCCACCGATCTGCGGCCCAGTTCTCCCACGATCGCGCAAGCGATCGTTTGTGCCGTTCGCGCGGCCGGCCTGGAGCCGGTCAACCTCGGCCAGATTCCGACGCCGGCGCTGACCAGTTACGCAATCGAACGCGGGCGCGGCAGCATCATGATTACGGGCAGCCACATTCCGTTTGAGCGGAACGGCTACAAATGCAACACTTCCCGTGGGGAGCTCCTCAAGCGGGACGAGGCACCGATCAACGCGCGCGTTGCCCAGGTTCGCGAGCGCATCTACCAGATGCCGTTTCGGGAATCGCTCTTCAATGAGCACGGCCTGTTCAAGGCCGACCCGCCAGCACTGGCGCCCGCGACCGCGGCGGCGCGACAGGCGTACCAGCGGCGCTATACAGATTTTTTTGCGGACTGCCCCCTGCGCGGAAAACGGCTGCTCGTCTATCAGCATTCGGCCGTCGGCCGCGATCTGCTGGTGGAAATTCTTCGTGACTTCGGCGCTGAAGTCATTGCCGCCGGCCGCAGTGAGACGTTTGTGCCCATCGATACGGAAAACATCGACGCCGCTCAATTGGCCACGATCCAACAACTCGCCGATGCCGCCGGCCCGGTGGATGCGGTGGTTTCCACCGACGGCGATAGTGACCGGCCCTTGCTTCTCGGTGTGACCCATGGCCGTGTGAAATTTTTCGGCGGAGACCTGGTCGGCATGATCGTCGCGGAATTTTTGGGCGCGGACGCGGTGGTGGTGCCGATCAGTTGCAATGACGCGATTGATCAGAGCCGCTTGCGATCCGCGCTGGAGCCGAAGACCCGCATCGGCTCGCCGCATGTCATTGCCGGAATGGAACAGGCCCGCGCCAAAGGCCGGCAACTGGTTTGCGGCTGGGAAGCCAATGGCGGCTTCCTGCTCGGCTCGGACATTCAGCGCGCCGGGCGGACGCTGCGGGCGCTGCCAACGCGCGATGCGGTGCTGCCAATTCTGGGCGTGTTGTTTGCGGCCGCGGACCAGCCGTTGCTGGAATTGTTCGCGCGCCTCCCCCAGCGATACAGCCAGGCGGCGTTGCTCAAGAATTTTCCGCGCCCGGTCAGCCAACAGATCGTCACGCGGTTTGTGGAGGCGGGTCGATTGGCTCCATTTTTTCCGGGTTTTGGTCCCATCACAAAAATCGATCTAACCGACGGCGTGCGCATTTACTTTGCCAATGGTGATGTCGCGCACATCCGGCCGTCCGGTAACGCGGATGAGTTGCGCATCTACGCCGTGGCCGACACCCAGGCGCGCGCGGATGAGATTACGCGGCTGGGAGTGGCGGAACCCGGTGGCATCCTGCGCACACTGGCGCGCGCGGCCGGCGCTTGAGATCCACCATGGCTGGGCCATTGGAACGCCAGACTGGCAACGTTCGGCGGTGGCTTCCACCGGCGGTGCAACCGTGAGACCCTGGCTGATTGGCATCTGCGCCGTTGCCGTGATCAGTGCTGCGGTAAAGACTGCCGCTGAAAATTCAGCCGAAAACTTTCTGGCGCTGCCGGCTGTCGGCGCCCAACAATTGCGTGTGCTCGCGCCGACCGTGCTCGAATTAACACTCGTCACCACAACTGCGGGGCCGGGCGCAGCGACCGAATGGAATTTCGTCGGTGCGAATTTTAAATTGCAACTCCCGGCCGCCGGCGAATTCGCGGTGCGCGTCAACGGCCAGCCCGCACCGGTCCAAGCCGTCGGTTTCAAGCGGCGCCCGCTGTTCGCACCGCTCAAGCGTCACGATCTGCGGATCGGCAATTATCTGTACCTCGAGCTGGCCAACCCGGTGCCGGCCGACGCCACCATTACGGTGACTGTTCCGGGCGGCCGGCGCTTTACCGGCGCCGCCAACCCGTTGCGTTGGAGCCCGGCCATTCACGTCAACCAGGTCGGCTACGGCACGGCCGACCCCAAGCAAGCGCTGGTTGGCTTTTACCTCGGCAGTCTCGGCGAACTGCCGATTCCGGCCGACGCCGGTTTCACAGTGGTCGATGCGGCCAGCGGCGCGGCAGTTTACCGGGGCAAGTTGACGCTGCGGCCAGATCGTGAATTCCGGTATGCCGTCGCTCCCTACCAGCAGGTGTACGCCGCCGACTTCAGCGAGTTTCAAACTCCGGGCGAATACCGGGTCGCGGTGGCCGGCCTGGGGGCGTCGTTTCCGTTCACGATTGCCGACACCGTGGCCGCGGATTTTGCGCGGACGTATGCGCTGGGGATCTACCATCAACGGTGCGGGGCGGCCTTGGAATTGCCGTTCACACGGTTCACCCATGCGCCGTGTCATACCGCGCCGGCGGCGATTCCGACGGCTGAGTTCAAGGCGGTGCAGAACTTCCTCGCGGGCGCCACGCGGGATGCTGCCAAGGGGCAAGCCCCTGAAACGCCACGACTGGATTCAGTCGCGGCCGGCCTGTATCCGTTCGTCAAAACTGGTCCGGTGGATGTGAGCCACGGTCACCACGATGCGGGTGATTACAGCAAATACACCGGCTTTAGTTCCGCGATGTTCATCCACTACCTGGTTTTTGCGGTGGATGTGCTGCCGGGCGTGGGGGAGCTGGACAATCTCGGCCTGCCAGAAAGTGGCGATGGCAAGAGTGACGTGCTGCAACTGGCCCAATGGGAACTCGATTTTCTGGCGAAAATGCAGGACGACGATGGTGGTTTTTATTTAATGGTCTACCCGCGCGACCGGAAATACGAAGACAATGTTTTACCTGAAAATGGCGACCCGCAAGTCGTCTATCCGAAGACCACCGCGGTGACCGCCGTGGGTGTGGCGGCGCTGGCGCAGGCCGCACGGTCGCCGCTTTTCCAAAAACAATTCCCACAGGCGGCCGCCCGATACCTGGGCCAGGCAAAAAAGGGCTGGACCTTTCTCGAACGCGCGTGGACGAAATACGGCCGGCCCGGCGCGTACCAGAAAATTACCTATGACGGTGAACTCTTCCGGGATGATGCGGCCATTGTCTGGGCGGCGACCGAGCTTTATCTGGCGACCGGTGAAGCGCGGTATCACGAGCGGGTGCTGAAAGAGTTTGATCCCAGCGATCCAAAAACCAGGAAATGGGGCTGGGTTCGACTGACCGGTTCCTACGGTCACGCGATTCGCAGCTACGCGTTTGCCGACTGCTCGGCCCCGGAGCGGCCCTTGAACGCCACCCATTTAAAAAAATGTCGGGCCGAACTGCTGGCGGCTGGTCAGGATCAATTGACCTGGGCCAACGCGTGTGCTTACGGAACCAGCTTCCCGATCGAAACCAAACACGCCAAATCGGCCGGCTGGTATTTTCCGACAGCGGCGGCGCTGGACCTGATTACGGCGGACCGGCTCGCTCCGCAGCCATCCCTGCTCGCGGCGGCGCTGGGCAACTTGAATTTCGAGGCGGGCGCGAACCCGAATAACATCGCGTTTCTGACCGGCATCGGCTGGCATCGGCAGCATGAGATTGTCAGCCAGTTTTCGCAGAACGCCCGCCGGTCGTTGCCGCCCGATGGGATTCCGCTGGGCGCGGTGCAGGCGGGATTCTCGGGGGCGGACCGTTCCAAAAAAGAGCTGGCCGCGCTGACCTTCCCGGCGGATGACAATCCGGACAGTCCGTACGCATTTTACGACCGGTGGAGCGACACCTTCAACGTAACAACCGAATCCTCCGTGTTCGTCCAGGCGCGCGGTCTTGCCTGGCTCGCGTATCGGATGGCCCAATCACCGGTCAAGGATCAAGCTTGGAAATCTGCGGCGGCCCGGATTGTTGGGGTACCGGGGCAGGCGGTTGTGGGCACAAAAGTCACCGCCAGCCTGGCAGTGGAAGGCTTGGATTTGACCGGGGCGCGCATCCTTTGGGAGGCGCGCGACCAGGAGCCGGCCTTCGGTCGCACTTTTGAATTTGCGCCGTCGCAGTCCGGGATCCAATGGGTCGAAGCCGAAGTGGAATGGCCGGATGGCCGGCGGGCCTTTGCCGCCGCAAGCTTCCCGGTATCCAAATGAGGGGGACCATTCGCCCGTGTCACTGGATGAGATGGCTGCGAATGCTGGATTGACGGAATTGGTGGATATCCTAAAAGTGAAGTCGTTGATCTTCACGCCTGACACTCGCGAATATTATGCGGTCGGCCGTTTGGTGGGCCAGGCGTTCTCCATTGGTGAGAACATCTGCAGTCATCCCGATCCACAAGTGGAGATCTGTGAGGTAATCCGAAAACAAAACAGCGGTCAGTCTCACCGGATCCCAACCGCTGTTCTGCCTCAACCGTTACCAACCAACCCAACCAAAGCCTCACCGTAAATCCCTCACCTGAGGCAACCATAGTTGATCCTGCCAGGACAACAATCGGGTAAAGTGTGTAATCGGTGGTGCGGGGAGTGTGTATCGGCTGGGCGGTTGGACCGTGATTTGAACGCTGCCGGGTATTCCGCTGGTCTAATAAATATGGGACTCGGTTGTGAGCATCTCCTGGTTGGCGGTGTCGTTTGGCCTGATCCACCTCGATGTGGGTGAGGATTTTCACCGCCAGCTGCAAACAACCGAGTTTCATGGCGCGGTGATGCTTTTGTGGTGATGCTTTTGTTGCCAAGCCGCACGCATCCTGATTTAATCCCCCCATGCAACTGGATTTCTTCATCACTCCGGTTCCGCCTGCGACCCAACGCGGACCCCGGCGCGTAGCGGTCGTCCCCGGTGCGGACAAGTTGCCGCCGGCAGCGATCCCGCCGCTGACGGTTGCGGAGATGTTAAACCGCGGCAGTAAGGTGGAGTTTCCAAAGAACGCCAATGCCATCCGCGTCACCATCGGCAGTAAGACCATTGTCATCCTCAAAGCCGACGCTGATACCTTGAAAGGCGTTGGCGTTGCGCAGGCAGTGGAGTTTGGGACCGTCCGGAATGACGCCAAAGGCCATCCGGTTCGGAAGGACTTTGAGGCCTTGGCGACGACTCAATCTGCCAAAGTCGTCAACGAAGGTGAACTCTCGGGTGGGACGCTGATCCTGGCCAGTGACTAATAATGTCTGTCGTGGGCCGGCTGCACGGTGACAATCTACTCTCGCTCCCACATTACCCCACCCAGATTGTCCCAAAGCGGTTTTAAATCGTCGTCATCCCGGGCGGCCTGCTGAACCGTTTTCTTGTCCAATGCCAGCGCCTGTTCCAGCCACTTCTTCGCCTCATCAAACCGGTGTAACTGCGCCGCGTAGCAGGCGAGATTGTAGGGGATCGTCCAAACAGAAGGAAACCTGTCCACAACCAGGAACAGTTGCTGAAACGCCTCCTGGGTCTGGTGCAGTTCATGCAGAGCAAAGGAACGATGAATCCAGCCGTCGACCCGCTCGGGTGCGAGCTGGGTGATTGTCGTGGCAATTTCCACGCAAGCGGGCCACAGCTTTTCCTTCGCGCAAATGTGCCAGCGCAATTCCAACACGTCCGGGTGACTCTGCTGCTGGGTCGTAATCTTCGCCAATTCCGCCTTGGCTTCCAGCGGCAGGCCAAGTTCGAGCCAGCCCTCGGCGGCTGCCAGATGACGTTGATCATTCAGATCAGTAACCAAGCTTCAATTGATAGCGGAGGACATGGTTGCACTTTGTTTTTTGGATGGCCGCCTTGTTCTGCCAACCGCTACAGCACAACTCGCCGGCGACGATTTTCGTGCCATGGGCAATGGCTTTGGCAATCTCTTCGGTCAACTCATGATCGCCCTGCACACATTCGTCATTGGAACAATTCAGCCGAAAGACCGACTTGGCGTGATCAATGTTCACGGCATAGGTTAATTGCCGGTATTTAATGAGGCCGGCTGGCGCATAGTAGCCGGCGTTGACCGTCAGGGATTTCAGTTTGAGATATTTCTCCGCCAAACAGGGTGCGGCAGTGACTCGCTGGCCTTGTTGGTAACGGTATTCAGCGCGGGGACCTTGGTGGCGTGATTGATACATAGCTGGTGATTCGATAGCCTTCAGGTTGCGGCATTAGCTGCATCGGATGGAGGAGCCGAGCTTAATCTGCTCGACTCGCACTGGTACGGTAAGCCTGATTGCAGGAATAGCAACCGAAATTCTCGATTGCGCAGGGCCTTGGCGCAAGAGTATGGTCTGGCCACGAAAAGGATTCTGCTGAAAAGTCCCTGCTACTCATCGACGCAGCCTGAAGGCTGGACACCAAACGCGCGGAATCTCGAAGAAACCGAGCGTTCGGTGTCCACGCTTTAGCGTGTCCGCGGGGTTTTTCAGCAGAATCGAAAAGAAAGTATCGCCAGCCGTTTGTGCCACATGTTTGTCGAAGAGCCGCAACCGATTGATTCCACTCCATCCCACCTGGAAGCCCGGCGCCGCCAGGGCATATTCTTTGTGTCCGTTGCGGTGGCAGCGGTCAGCTTCGCCATCACCGCGCAGATTGGCCTGAACGACAACTTTCTGGCCAATTCGCCGGCCCTGGGTGGCTTGGGGATCGATGGTTTCCAGAAAGGGCTGGTCGAAGCTGCCCGTGAAACCTGCGGAATCACGGCCTTGCTGATCTTTGCCGTCCTGGCGGGTATGGTCGAGCGAACCATTGGCTTTTTTGCTGTTGCGGTGTTTGCGGTTGGCTTGGGCGCTTACTTTTGTGTGTACCACTATTTCTGGGTGGTGGTGCTGAGCATGGTGTGGTCGCAGGGGTTGCATGTGTGGATGCCTCTTCCCAACTCGCTGATGCTCTCGCTGGCGGAGCCCGGCCGAACCGGCCATCGGCTTGGCCAACTCCAGGCGGTCGGGTCGATTGCCAGCGGGGCAGCTCTGGTGGTTTGCTGGGGAATGTGTGTGGCCCATGTCCCGATCCGGCCCATCTATATCGTGGCCGGGCTGGTGGCTCTCGTGGGCGCCTGTGCGTGCCTGGGCATCCCCCGCGATATCAAGACGCCGGGGCCGCGGTTTGTCTTCCGCAGGAAATACAACCTCTATTACATGCTCTGTTTTCTCGAAGGCTCGCGCAAACAGATATTCCTGGCCTTCGCCGGATTTCTCCTGGTCAAGAAATATGACACGTCGCTCCAGGATATGCTCCTGCTCATGGGCGTGGTGCAGGTCATCAATTGGCTGGCTGCACCGGCCATCGGTCGGCTCATTGACCGGACTGGCGAGCGCCGGGTGCTGATGTTTTATTCGGGTTGTATGGTGCTCTTTTTCATTGGGTACGCGTGCATTTCGAGTCGGCTGGCACTGTGGGGACTGTTCATCCTCGATAATGCGCTGTTCTCGCTGGGCATGGCGCTGACCACGTATGTCCGCAAAATCGCCCCGGTCTCCGAACACACCCCGACTCTGAGCATGGGAGTGGCGATGAATCATGTGGCGGCGGTCCTGGTGCCGCTGGCGGGGGCATTTTTGTGGAAATATGCGGGTTTTCGATCCGCCTTTCTCGGGGGTGCCGCCATCGCTGTTGTCGGCGTAGGGGTCGCTTCCAAACTGCCACTCCATTCGGCAAAGCCGGTTGAGTGATCGGGCGTTTTGGTTTGTCGGCAAGTCGGCCCAGACGGCGCGGTCGGGCCTTCGCCGCGACGGAGCGGCTCTCGCCGCGGCGAAGCCTCTGGCGGAGCCTGGGTCGTCCGCGCAGGCGGGACACCGCGCCCCAATTTTCCCCGGTAGGGAGGGCTGTCCCTAGCCCGCCGCTTGCATCGCAAAAAATTCTTCCCTGTATGGGGTCGGTTGGACTCCTTGAAAGTTTTCTAAATCGCATTATGGTTGGCGGATGAAACCAACGCTCGCCATCATTGGTGCCTCTGCCGACCCGACCAAATACAGTAATCAATCGCTGCTGGCCCATCACCAGGCGGGTTATGAGATTTATCCCATCAATCCTAGGGAAGAAACCATTGCGGGCCTGAAATGTTACAAATCCATCCTCGATGTCCCCGTGGCCTTGGAGCGCATTAGTTTGTACGTACCGCCGGCCATCGGTGTGAAACTTCTGGATGAGATTGCCAAGAAGGGGTGTCGCGAATTCTGGGTCAATCCGGGCGCAGATAGCCCGGAGTTATTGGCGAAGGCCAGCCAGCTCGGTCTCAATACCATCTGTGCCTGTTCCTATCTGGATGCTGCCAGCCGCGCTTAATCTTGATTTGCCCGTTGTGCCGACATGAACACTGTCCGACATCTGAGTAACGCTGACCCGATCATGGCCAAACTGATTGCCCGGTTTGGTCCGACCGATCTGAAACCGCGCCGGTTACTGCCGTTTCAAGCCCTCGCGAAGGCCATCATCTATCAGCAACTCAGCGGTGCGGCAGCCGACACAATTCTGAAGCGCTTTCGCGGACTTTTCACAGTGAAAACATTTCCCACACCTGCCCAGGTCATGCAACTGGATGTGGACCGGCTCCGCACGGCGGGATTATCCCGTCCGAAAGCGAATTACATCCGCGATCTGGCCCAGAAAACCAGCGACGGTGTGGTGCCCACGCTCCGCGAATGCGACCGGCTGACGGATGCCGAGTTGGTGGAGCGGTTGACCTGCATCAAGGGCGTCGGCCGGTGGACCGTGGAAATGTTGCTCATTTTCAATCTGGGCCGACCCGATGTTTTGCCGGTCCATGATTTGGGTGTTCGGCGCGGTTATCAGGTTGCCTACCGGAAACGCACCGAGCCGACGCCTGAACAACTGGAGCGGTATGGGCTCCGCTGGTCCCCGCAGCGCTCGACTGCCGCCTGGTACCTGTGGCGGGCTGCGGATGGTCTCGCGGATGGGAACTGGTAAAGGCCGCGCCTTCGACTGCAACACCCCGCACAACATGGACACTCTTGAGACGGAGTAGAAAATCGACGCACCGACGTGCGGAAGGAGATCGATGGCACCTGAAGGTAATCGGAATATGGAGTAAGAAATAACTTTATTCCATCCAATATGGATGATATAATATAATCATTATGGAGTTAGATGCATCAACAATTGAGCAAGCGCTAGGAATGTTGGGTCGCAATCTCGAACTCAACGGCAGCCCACCGGTCGAGATTGTCGTTTGTGGCGGGGCGTCGCTGATCGCGCTCGGCACGGTCACCCGGCCGACTGACGACGTGGATATTGTGGCCCTGCGGGACAGCACCGGCACGCTGGTGGCTCCGGTCCCATTACCGGACTCGCTCTTGGCGGCGGCGGCCGTTGTGGCGCAAAACTTCGACCTCAAACCCAACTGGCTCAACAATGGCCCGAGCCGGGGTGAAGGCGGCCTCTTCCAGATGGGCTTACCGGATGGCTTCGCAGACCGGCTCATCAAGCGTATCTATGGACCACGGCTGACGGTGTATTACATTGGGCGGCTCGACCAGATTTTCTTCAAGCTCTATTCCGGGGCGGACCGCGAGGGCGTGGACCTCAAAGATCTCCGCGCTTTGCATCCCACGCCCGAAGAGCTCGAAGCTGCCGCCCACTGGACCATGACCATTGATGTCTCCGACGGCTGGCGCTTCATTTTGCGAAACCTTCTAACCAAAATCGGCTATGAAAACATCGCTCAGCGTATTTAGGGACAACTATCAGGAGCAACTACTCTCCCTGCTCTGGCGGCAATGGAACGCGCTCGGTGTGGCCGGCGCCATCGGGCGCTCCGACAAATCACTGGTGGACCCGGAGGCGTTGTTGCTGATGACCTGCGGCTTGGGGCGACGCGACCCCCGGTTGTTCGACGAGATGCTCGACTGGCTGTGCCTCAACGACTGGACGATCAACGTCCAGCGTCTCGCCAACGTCGCCCGCACCGAAACGTGGTCGGGCGCGCCCGTGCTGGCCGCAGTGGCCGGCTTCATGACGACCCAAAAGACTCAGGCCCTCAAATGGAAACGCCTCGCCCGGCTCCCCGCTACGTTTCCACCTGCTGAGGAACTGTTTCAGTTCGATGACGGCAAACCACTGCCCGTGCTGGGCGAGCCGGAGTCGATCTTTGCCCGGTATGGGTTTCAGCGTGGCCCGCTCCGGCTGCGCGGCTATTCCCGCGTGTTTCGACCACTGACACCGGCCGCGCTCCTGCTCCAATTGCGGGCGCTGTTCGGGCTGGCCGTCCGTGCCGAAGTCATCGCCTACCTGCTCACCCACGAGACCGGTCACGCCGCCGGTATCGCCCGCGACACCT
>Ga0209083_1000891_pt1 | contig 38142 bp, 40 predicted proteins | sample AM7aDNAmetaG_FD_184132 | JGI IMG/M metagenome (GOLD analysis project Ga0209083, IMG submission 184132) | Freshwater microbial communities from Finland to study Microbial Dark Matter (Phase II) - AM7a DNA metaG (SPAdes) (version 3) | ecosystem: Environmental > Aquatic > Freshwater > Lake ... | reverse complement strand
AAACAAATATCAAAGAGAATAACAAACGTGAACAAATGGAAAAACAAATCAAAGGATATTCACGTGATCAAGCCTCAGATGCGATTAAGGAATTCGTAAAATAAACATTAGCAATTAATAACTTAAATTATGATATCAAAAACAATAAAAAATGATTACTATTCTCCCACTGAGTATTATAACAATGAGGGAATGATAACTGAAAAACAAGTAAAAAATCTTACAAATCTAATCTATCAAAACATACAAAATGAAGATCAGAGGGAAAATTATCTTGCACAAATCAGCGATATGACATATGAGGAAGCAGAAGAAATGATCCTCGAATTTCTTGCATCAAAGTGGAGATAAGTAGATAAACATAAAAGCCAGCTAATTTATTTTAGTTGGCTTTTTTTGTGCTAAGTTGTTATCATTTAGATGTTAGAAAAATTAAATATTAGAACCTAACCCACCTAGCTAATTACTAAATGGCACGGTTGAAAATCGTCGTAAACAGAGAACCTATCATTAGGCTCGTTTACGACGTCATATCTCGAAAGGGGTATGGGTCCTTCACGGGGCCACCTAGTGGTAGGTTTTCTGTTTACCTACTTTTAGAAATTTATTAAAAACAAATAATTAAAAATTGATATGCAAAAAGAAAATCTAATGTCATCAGCAGGTTTATGGTTAGGTATTGCTTCAGTGTTTTTATTTGAGTTTAGTATAGTTCCAATATTAGCCATTATATTTAGTGTTATTGGAATTTATAATGGAATAAAAAATGGTAAACAAAATTGGCAAGCATGGATAGGCCTACTATTAGGTATTGTTTATTTAGTAGTTAGAATCTCAATGGGACATGTTGATAGATAGTATAGTAAAAATATGAAATATTGTGAAAATTGTGGTTTAAAGATTAATAATGAAGAAACAAATTTTTGTTCTTCTTGTGGAAAGCCTTGCAAAAAAACAAGTGTATTGCCTGTATTAGATGAGAAACTTAATCAAAATACTTCAAAAATTAATGAACAAAAAGAAAGTAAAAATTATGAAGTAATTGATAAAATTAAATCATCAAGTTGGAACGCTTTTCTTCTTACTGAAGAAGAGATTGAGGAATATATATCTGATGGTGTGTATTTTCTTGATAAAGGGTTGCTTTCTAGATTCTCCAAAGAAAATAGGGAAAAAGAAGCAATAAGGAATAAACGTTATGTTGATTTAATATCACAAAGGGTTGTTGTTTTAGATAAGGAATATATTAAATATCATCAAGAAAAAATTAGAAAGAATATTGTTACTTACATAATCAACTCTATTAAAAGCAAACCCTTATTTGGTGTATTCGGTCAAAATCTATCATCTATTTTTGAAAAGTCTATAGATGATAACGATAAAGATTTTCAAGAACTAATTAGCAAGGAGAAAAAGATATCTGGTAATATAATGAAATTATATCCTATTGATATCTATCGATCGAATTCAAAAAATAAAGGCGTACTATTTATAACAACAAAAGGAATTGCTTTTGTTTCGGCAATAAATGAATCAGATGCAAACGTAGGATCTTTAGCTGGGTACCAGACTCTTGGTGTACTTGGTGCCGTGGGAATGAAAATTATTGCAGATAAATTACATAATCAAACTGTAAACAAGGAGCAGCAAAAGATAATCGACACTGTCAATAAATATTCTCCTTCTCTTGTTGCCAAATGTATTAATGAAAGCCGATTTATTCCATATGATAAAATTAATGCACTAGTTTATTACAGTAAAGAGGAAGAAAAAACGGAATCTAAAATATATTTTATTTATGATTATGAAAAAAGAGTTGATATTATCATATCAAAAGAAATGAAAACAGATCTTATAAAAAACTTATCCGAGAGAAACTAGAAAATAATTAACAAATCTATGTTAAAATAATCGCATGGATAAACAAATGAATATAAAAGAAAAACTACAGCTTGAGAACTGTAAAATATTTTTCAAAAAAATTTCTCCATCTTTAAAATGGATTCTTATTATTTCTATAAGTATTATTATTGGTGGAATTGTTGTTGTCACTTATACTAATAATAAATCGCAAGATTCCTCTTTGAGTGATTCTAACTCAGACACAGCCGATACAAATTGTAATGTTCAAGGTATAAATATTCATGGCTCAGTTGTCACATACACAAGCAATGATTCCTACAACGATAATGATAAAGTTATGTATGATCAAACTTCCGCAGATAGTGTTTTGTACTATATAAATAATGCCCAAGAAAAAGATAATATAAAAGCTATTGTAGTGGAAGTAGATTCTCCGGGAGGATCACCCGTTGCTGGAGAAGAGATTTCTAATGCTATAAAGAACAGCAATAAGCCTGTAGTGGCATATATTCGCGATTTAGGTGCCTCAGCTGCTTACTGGGCGATAAGTAGTGCAGATAGAATCTTTGCTTCGAAAAATTCCAACGTAGGAAGTATTGGCGTGACACAATCCTATCTAAGCAATGTAGGCAATAATCAAAAGAACGGATATTCTTATGTTCAATTGAGCTCTGGCAAATATAAAGATACTGGATCTCCTGATAAAGTTTTAACAACTGATGAAAAATCTTTGTTATTAAGAGATATAAATATTATGTATGAAAACTTTGTTAAGGCAGTATCAGAAAACCGTGGGCTTACAGTTAAAGCTGTTAAGAGTTTTGCTGACGGATCCACAGTTTTAGGGACCAAGGCAAAAGAACTTGGTATGATTGATTCAATAGGCGGTCTTCCAGAAGTACAAAACTATCTTGAAACAAAAATTGGTGAAAAACCTGATATTTGTTGGTAATAGAAACCTCCCAATAAACCTTCTAAGCGTACATAAAATAAACATTTGAGCTCAAGATGCCCATATTTCTAGCCATATAGAAATCAACCCTTGAGATAATTTATTAAGTATGAGTAATGTATCAACTGGCCTAAAAACATTTAAAATGATCAGTGAAACATTAGCTATTGAATTTCAAGAAGCAGTAAAAAAAGATTACGGAAAAGATATGAGTTTAGAAGAAGCTACAAGAATATTATCTGATCTTGTAGGATATTTTGATAAACTCGCTGAAATACATTATAAAGATTTAAGTGATAAAAAAATAGAAAGGAAAAAGTTATAGAAGATCCTTTAATTCCACAGCTTCATCTATTTCGATACCGAGATCATCAGCTAATTCTTTCACTTCAATAGCCTCATCTGGCTCTAAACCAGTCTCATCAACAAGTTCTTGAAGCTCTTCTGCTTCCTCGAGTGTCAAATCATCTTCCTTTGCTTTTTGAAATACTTCTTCGTCCATATTATTTTTTCATTAAATTAATACTTATAGCACTGCAAGAGCATCTGAGCATTTCTTTTTGTCCCTTTAATGGTGTTACATATAAAAGAGACCTGCACTCTGGGTCAGTACAAAAGAATGCTTCAATTAATTTTCGGTATGCTTCGACGACAGGAGTAAAATCGTTTACTTGGAAATTTGCCCATTCGTTATAATGGATAGCTGGATTTGTTTGCCATTTATCTACTTCAGATTGAGCAACAAGAGTATTGAAATTATCTTTACGTTCTTTAATTAATACAACATCATCCTTTTTCCCCCAAGATGTCGCAGTAGCTTCTCCATCAGATATTATTTTTTTAAATTGAGAAACGGCCTGTGGTAACAAGTCGCCTAAATCAAAATGACCATCGCCATGAAATTCTACTTTGGCACGCAAATTCTGACATATCTCTGAGGAGATAAATTCTAAATAATTACGTAGTAAACTAGCCGCAATACCAACTCTGTCGTTTTTGAGCTCCTCTTCTATTTCTGTCCATATATCTCGATTATTCCATTCACTTGGTCCATGATCTACATTCCAATTTTTAAAGAATATAGATGATTTTGGTGATATAAGTCCTGATGTTCCCATATATTTAAGCCAAATTCTATCATGAGTAGTTAATATAAATTGTGTATCAGGAAATTGATCCTTGAGTAATTTACAAACCTCACGTCTGTGTCCTGAATCAACAGACATGAGTACATCATCAAGTACAGCAAATGTAAAGGAATCTCTCAATAAATGTTTCATAAGAGCCAAATATAAACATAATCCCATTCCGTCTTGATGTCCTTCGCTGTGATATGCCCCTGGCGGGAAAAAACCTTTTCCATAAAAATCTACATCAAAACTTAGTTTACCAATTGAAGGTGTAAGTTCTGCCTTAAAATCTCCTTCATCCTCTTTATTAATAATTCTATATAAATCAATAAAATCTTTCTGAACTTCTTTATAAATCGTATCCAAAAACTCTGTACTAACTTTTGCATATATATCAAAAATTTTAATAGCATTTTTTGCTTTCTCATCTGTTTGTTTATATCGAAAAGAAATTCCCCTGTACGCCTCTAGTCGTTCTTGCCCTATAATTAAATAATCACGTGCTGTATCTTGTTTTGAAGCATCGGGAATAGCCTTAATTACATCTTCTATTTTAGTTACGATTTCAGTCACATCAGAAGGTATAGAGGTGTAATTTTCCATTACATGTATAGTGTCTATAAGAGGGATAAAAGTTTCTAATGTTTTAGAATCTGATTTAATTTTCGTCAAGTATACCTTTATTGCACTCGTATCAATCGCTGGTTTTAATTTACTTGCACACTCACAAATATTTTTTATAGAATAAGCCAACTGATTTAAAAAATCGATTAGAGGTTCTGTTTCTTTTTCTAACGCTGTTCTCTTTACAGTTATTGTATCAAAATGTTTTAATTTTAATGCAATAAGTTTCTTAAGAGCAATTGGATCACATGGAGCATCACATACTGGGCATATTTCGCCACTTATTAATTCAACCGCCGATTTAAGAAAATTTTCACGTTTTACCCCATCATTGGCAACTGGATCAGTTGCAAGTTTTGTTAATTTTGTTTTAATATTTAAAATTAAACTCAGTGTTTCAGTAGAAGTAATAGTAGTAAATAATTCATTTATTTTTTTTATTTCTGCAAGTGCTTGAATTTTTGGAATATGTGTTTCAAGTTGTGCGACTGGTGTGACAACCAATCCATCTTTTAATGATGTAGTACTTGTTAATGTTGTTATATCTGGAAGCCCTAAAATTTGACGCTGTGAATTGACAATTTTTAGTAAAGTTCCCTTATTTAAATCTGTTATTTGAAGTGCACGTAAAAGTGACTGTTGAGAAACCTCCTTTTCTTTAATTTGAGCGAGTGCCTCTTTCTTTAATGAGTTTGAAATTTTAAGAAGAATAGTACGTAAATTTTCTACTTTGTCCAAGCGTAAAAGAGCTTGTACTTCTTGTGCACGTTTACCTGGAGCAGATATAACATAATTAATAATTTCACGCCGTGACAATGTAAACTCTGGATGTTCAGCTACTTCTTTTAGTATTTGTAAAATCTCGGTACTACTCGGTGTAATAGTTGGTGAATTGAAATCTTTTACATTACGTTTAATAATAACATCTACATTAAGACTAGGAATAAACACTGTAAGGATCACATATGCTTTTTCTGGATTATTTCGACTATCAACATGTGGTGCATGTTCTTTAACTGATACTTCTCCTGAACCAGAACCAGAAAGACGGGATATATTGCCAGTAAGTGCAAACTCTAGGGCATCAACTACACCGCTCTTACCAGTACCATTTCTTCCACAAATAGCAAAATTATTTTGATTAAAATCAATTTTGAGTTTACGAATTCCACGAAATTCAACTATTTCAATTTTTTTAACTTTAATCATATTTTTGGTATGTCAGAAAATAAGGCATTCTTAATATCAGTCTCGCTTAAATTTTCTTTTTTTATAAGAATATCACCAAGACGACCAGTTATTTCTACAGGTATCTCAGTGGATTTAAGTTCTTCTAAAAACTTCTCAAATATTTGTTTTGGAATATCTGATGATGTTTTCTTATTAGATTTTTTCTCTTTTATGTTCATATATTTGTATTCTGTATGATTTATATCTCTCCTGCATCCATAACCACCTTAAAATCAACACCTAATTCCTCAAAGTGCTTTTCACCGCATCTAATTTTATAAGCTTCACTGTTTCTTAATTTGGTAAAGTCTAAAGTTCCTTTTGTCTCTCTCACAAAATAAAGGGTATTATCATCATGTTTAACAATAGCCCAGTCTGGATTATATTTTCCTATAGGAGTTTCAATGGTAAACCAAGAAGGTAATTTGACGAATAATTTTACGCTTTCCTTTCTTTCCAGATCCATAGCAAATCTCTTCTCTATTTCTGAATCATATTCAATCATATTATAAACTGATTTTTGCGAAGATAGTAATTTGTCCAAATAACTAGTAAGCTCGTGCTCCTCAAATAATTTCATTTCATATTCCTTATCACCAATTTTTTCATATTTAATGCCTTTTATAACAAGATCGTTCAATTCATTTTTTATTATTTCTGAAACTTGGTCAATGAATTTCTGTGGGTTTATTTTAAAATCTTTTAAACGTCCTGAATTATCTAAAATACTAAAAATCGTTTTTCTTGTTAAATTAGTTTCTCTCTGTAAATATGACAAAATATCAGGAAGTAGAAAATTATTATCAATTTCCACAATCTGATTTTTTATTTCTCTTGTTTCAACCCCCTTATTATCAATATCAAATTCTGCTTTAATAAATTGAATTTTGAGGTGATCAACCTTTAGCATCACTTTTATTTTTTCTGATGCAGACTTAATAAGTTCTTCGCTAGAATAGTCAACGGAGTAAGTAGTTTTTTTGTTTATTTTGTCCCATAATATTTTAAAATCTGCATCAAGATAAATTCTTTTGTTAATCTGTATTTTCCTTGGTTCTTGATACTTAGTGATATGTCTATCCAACATATAATCAGACACAATATCAAATATCTCCCCTTCTATAGCTTTAAATTCCTCTAGTGTTTCAAACTTAAAGAGAACATTTGGATTAAATTTATCAGTTAAATATCCTTCACTATTTATATAACCTCTGTCTTTTAAGTTTAACCAGATTCTCTCTGACTGTTCTTTTGTAGTTTCTACCTCAATGTTTTTTACAAAATAATTTATTTCAACAAAGGCATTTTTTGGTATCTGACCAAAACGAATTCCGCAATCATCCTCGTATTCATTTTGCAGTTTTTCAGCAAATTCTTTATAAGTTTCATTGGCAAAAACAACTAGTTTATTTATTGAATCGTCAAAAACTCTTTCACCATCTTGATTTACAGGTAGTCTCAAACCTCTTCCAATCTCCTGCCTCTTTTTCATTACAGCGTTTGTTTCATTAAGCGTACAGATTTGAAACACATTAGGATTATCCCATCCTTCTCTTAGAGCAGAATGACTAAAAATAAATTGTAAAGGTTCTTCTAAGGATAGGAGCTTCTCCTTGTTCTTCATAATCTTGTCGTAGGTTCCCTCGTCCGCCTTTGTTGCCCCATTAGAATCTTTCCAATTACCATTATTATCTTCAGAAAAATAACCATCGCACACTTCATTAAAAGAATAGTTAATAAGACCTTTGTATTCTTTTTGTTCTACAATTTCATTAAAAAATTCTTCAAACCAAATAGCGTACTTTCCTTTGCTTGTTTTTTTATCTTCTCCATAAACTCTATAATTAGAAACGCGATCAATAAAAAACAGAGAAAGAACCTTAATTCCTCTATCTTTAACTTGTTTAAGCTTATTTAAATGCTCTTTAATAGTATTCTTTATCTGGATTTTCTTTATTTCATCTCCATATCCACCAGTTGCTTCACCCACAGATAACCTAATACCGCTTGGCGAGAATTTAATAAACTGATTGTCTGGTTCACAATTTATTTCACCAACCTGAAAACCATTTTTATAACATTCTCTATTTTTAGATACTTCATAAAGATCGTGTCCTCCTTTAACTGTAATTGTTTTATTTTTAGGACCATTTGTTGTTTGAACTTGTATTTCAAGTTTTGCTTTAATTCCATTTTTATTATCACAACTAATCATTTTTATATAAGCATCATTTACTCCATCTATTTCACGAGCTGAAGCTACAGATATTTTTTTAACAAGCTTTAATTTTGATGCTTTTATTGGATCTAATTTATATACTAAATTATAAGGATTAATATGTGTAGCAGAATATCTAAGCTTACATAAAGGATTGAGTGAGGAGATGGCCATTTTTGCTCTAGGAGTATTATCTACACTCTGAGGTTCATCGATAATAACTATTGGATGTACTGCCTGTACATATTCTCGTGGACTATATCCGTTTAATTTTTCATTAGCTCTATGAAATAAAACCCCTTTATCTTCTCCATCAGAGTCAGTAAAATCCTTTCTAAAAGCATCGATGTTTATAACAAGAATTTGAAGTTGATTACTTGTAGCAAAATTCTTCACAGTATTCATCTTCTGAGAATCGTAGACGGCATAATTCAACGGGACATTATTATATAAATTCTTGAAGTGATCTTCTGTGATCTGTAAATTCTTTAAGGTACCTTCTCTTACAGCCACACTTGGTACAACAATCACAAATTTGTTGAAGCCATATTTTTTATTTAACTCAAAAATAGTTCTCAAATATACATAAGTTTTTCCTGTACCTGTTTCCATTTCGACACTAAAATCCATTCCTTGTAAAACATTCACTCTAGGAATGTCATTCCTATCTTGAATTTCATGAATATTCTTTAATATGTCTTTATCAGAAAGAGAGAGGTTATTCCCTATTCCCAATTCATTTTGTTGTATATTTTCAAACAAACCATCTCCTTTATTTTTTATATTGATCTTTATTTCCCCTTCACTTAGTGGAAGACCATCAAAAATATCAACGATTGCACTAACAGCGTCTTTTTGAAACTCTTGGTTTGAATCAAATTTTAATTTCATAGGTTATATTACTCTAAATTCTATCTGATTATTCTCTAGAATCTTTGCAGTATTGGTAAGATCTGCATCATCTTTAAATGATGAATTCAAACATATAAACTGTTTTGGCTTCTTTTCCGCAAGACTTTTGACAAAATCTTTATCAAGGTTTTTATCTAAACAAATAATCAGCTGACCATTTTGTATAGAATAAACTTTTTTATTATCTATTTTTATTTCATCTACTTTTTCAGTTAATTCAAATCCAGCTTTTACTAATACTTCATAAAGAATATCTTCTTCTTTACTTTTAGGGTCAGTATTATCGACATGAAGTTCTAGCTTCTTCTGTATATCTCCACTACTAGAACCATCCCAGACAGAAAAATTACTTTTATCTAATTTGAATACCCTAAACCCTTTATCAAACTTTTTTGCATCAAATCCCTCCTTGCCTTTATTTTCTTCCAATATTTTTTTACTAGCTCTTCTTATTCTTTCTTCTCCAATTTCTGTAATGTCTTTAAATCCAGCTTTATATGCTTCTGAATCCTCAGGCGTTAATTCAGGTAATTGAGTCATTATAAAATTACGATTACCGCCATCTTCAGCGTTCAATGTCATTACAGCATGTGCTGTAGTTCCAGATCCTGCAAAAAAATCTAGAATGATATCATTATAATCTGATCCAAAAAGTAAAATATTTCTAATTAATTGATAGGGTTTAGAATAATCAAATATTTTAGTTTTTCCAAATAGAGACTCCATTTCTTTTGTCGCCATAGTGCTTGAATATTTTTCAATAACAGCAACGGGAGGAAGTGCTCTAATTATTGGATTATTTTCATTATCAACTTTAAAATACTGTTTTGTATAGACGTTCCAAATATTATCACTATTCTTTCTAATAATTATAAATTTATTTTCAATTCCCCATTCCAATTTTTTCTTTGACCAACGCCAACATCCCCTTCGGCCGTTTTCACTTGGTAAAATTTCAGAATCATCTTCTGCAATAATTGGGTAATCTAATGATTTAGAATACTGAATACTAAAACTATTCAATTTTATAAGCTTATACCTACCCCTTTCTTCTACAAATTCATCTTGATTAGAATAAGAGTCATTCTCCTCAGTCTCAATTCCTTTTATTGGATTAGTCTCAATATTTTTTGCATAACAAAAAATATACTCGTGTTTAATTTTAAAATTTTTACTATCTGATCCACCACCGCCTTCTTTATTAAGCCAAACTATTTGCGCTAAAAAATTTTCTTCTCCAAAAACTTCATCACAAATCTTTTTTAGATTACCAACCTCATGGTCATTTATAGAAATAAAAATTGTACCATCATCTTTTAATAAATTTTTAGCCAAAAATAATCTTGGCCACATCATATTCATCCATTTAGAATGAAATCTTCCGTCAGTTTCTACATTTGTTGAAAACTTTTTGCCCTCGGCATCAATTTGTCCAGTAAATTGTAAATATGTTTCAAGTCCTTCCTCATATTTATCAGGATATATGAACTCTTTTCCTGTATTGTAGGGAGGATCAATATAGATCATTTTTATCTTACCAAAATATGACTTTTGAAGAAGTTTTAATACTTCTAGATTATCTCCTTCAATAAATAGATTTTGTGTAGTATCAAAATCAACAGATGATTTTTCATCTGGTTTCAATGTTGCAATACTAGGAAGTTGAGCCACTTTTATTGCTTGCGTTTTTCCTGGCCAGTTCATTCCATATCTTTCTCTTCCAATATCAACATTTTCACCTAAAGAAAGCTTTAGTTTTTCAAGATCAATTTTTTCATCATTAAAAACCTCAGGAAAAGATTGTTTTAGCTTTTCTATCTGCTCATCTTTGATATTCATAGATTTTAGATCAACTTTATTTATTTTATTCATGTTATTTATTTTTATCCCCTAAAGGTTTTATAAAGATTTTCGGTTGTAAGTAAGTAAAGCATTTCTCCCAGTTGTGTCATTCGGTGTGACGGGATTAATCTTCTAAATCTTCTTCTCTCCTGCGAATCTTCTTTTGAAATAAGCCTTTTTACTAAAGTGGAAAAATCAAGCCACTTTTTATTAAGTTTCATTGGGATTTCAAAGTCTGTCATTAGTAATCCATCAAGGGCAAGTGCACTTGTATTTTTGGATAGTTTTTTTATAAATTCAAGATCTATACTATCTATTTCCTTCTGTGCCTTCTTGTAGTCTGAGCACTTTAGAAGTGAGTAAATATAATTATAAAATGACACAAATATATCCTTATCACCTGTCATTTCTTTTATTTTTTGATCTCGTGGATTCTTAATACCAATTTTTGTTTTTTGAAGGCGATTAACTTCTTTCATTATTACTGTGTAGCTTTTATTAGAATTAAGTAATTTGTAAAGATTTACTTCTTCTTTTCCAGTAAAGCGATATTTTGGATTATCTATAAATGGCATAGCCTTATAAAACAACCCGAATTTTTGTAAATTTGGTAGGTTTTTTTTGATATCAGATTTCTTAACAAATATATTACGAATACGATAACTGCGACTAAGAAAATCACGTGTAATGTAGCTCTTTTGAACTACGTTTGTCTTCCCTTCGGATTTACCATAAATCTGACGGTATAAAGCGTGTGGGGCAACTTTTGTTTCTTCAATATATTCTTTAAGAGAATCTCCAATATTCCAGAGTATTTCAATAGCTTCAGTTCCTGTGAGAACATCGCTACTCTTTCTATATTTATTGTAATCAGGGACAATATTATTTATAAGATCATTGATAGACATATTATTTTAATTCGGATAAATTTCTACCATTAAAGTCTTGTAACATTTTTTCAAATTGATAAATAAAATCAACAAAACTTTCAAACATTGTTTTGTTATATTCTGGTTGACCATTTTGCATCTTATTAAAGAAAAGGTCTTTGTAATGTACTGTTATCTCACTCGCTAAGTAGGAAATAAGACGTTCTGTTATTTTTGTTTCTCCCTGATGTGAATGACTAACTCTGGCTTGAAAATCGGGGTGCTTTTTATAAATTATAATGTAACTCCCATCCCACAACGATCTACATGCTTTATTTGTAGACCCATCAATTTGAGGTTCTTCATCAGAGATTCTAATATTAAAGCCACTTCTTTTTCTTGGTTCTCCTGCAAACTCGCTTTCATCTTTTTGTTGATTTTTTGGATTTTTGCCACCGTCATTATCACTTGGTAATTTACCCTCGTCTTCTGATAAACCAGTGTCATCTCCAGTATCATTAGTGTCGTCTGGATTTTCTATCTCGTCGCCGTCGCCATGAGCTTTATCACCGAATTCATCACCTACAGACATGCCAAATGCACCGCCAGCAAGACCAGTTTTCCCACCTGATAGATATTCCGTTCGATAACTCATAGCATCCATCTTAGCGAGTTTAGAAAGTGCTTTGTTTAAAACATCTTCTAATTGCTGATAATGCCTTTCTTCTGTCTCCATGTTTACCTTCTTCACATGTTCCAAAATAAGATCTTCAAGATCAAATAGTGTTTGATAGACCATTCGGGAATCTTTGTCATTCTTAAAATCAGTTCTTGCGATGGTTGGACCTAGAAGAGAGTTTAAATCAATATATCCAGTAACATTTGGATGACCCCAGATATCACTTTTGTGTTTTGATTTGAAAGATTTTACGTCTTTTATTTCACAAATTCTACGTCCTTTTGAAATAAATACTGGTGGCTTATTCGTCGTAACACCTTTAGTCATTTTCAAAAAAATATGAATTGGGGTTTTAATCTTCTGTGTTTCAAATATATTTCCTGATTTTTTACCAACATGAAGATCGGTAAGATAATCCTCATATACTTCACCAGTTAGAGTTTCATAATCAAATGGGATACAAGTGTACTCTTTTCTGTCTGCATCAATAAGTTTTATTGTTAAATTTTTTCTACTAAGTATAAGTTCAAAATGTTTTTCAATTTCCTCCTTTAATGTCTGAACATTAATAACTTTCCACATTTCTTTATCAAATTCCGATAAAATAATTTTGGTACCTGAAATACAATCAAAATTTGTTACAATCTTTGGATCAGGCAACCTTATATCTTCTTGTCTCGCTTTATCAAATTCCTTTCGTGAGATTGGCAAAAAAACAGCATCTTCTTTTTCTAATTTAGATGTAACATCAAGTTTTTCACACGCCGCCATAAAAGAATATATTCCGTAACCAAACTGACCATTTGTCCAAGCTTGTGCTCTTTTATCAGAATCACCGATGTGACCTACAATCTTTGTAAAATTATTTATTCCAAAACAATTATCTATAATTTGAACCTTGCCATCTTTTGCTGTTTTACCTTCAATTTTTAATATGATTTCAACAGGGCGAGAATAAGCACTGAGGGTTTGATCAAAATAGTGTTGATCGGCACTGTCTATGGAGTTGTCTATATACTCCATAAATATACGGTTTGTATCATTGTACAAACTTGCTATGGAATTTAGTATTTTGGGAGAAATGTGAACTTTAGTAGCCATATTATTTAATAATTAATTTCATGTTTATTGAAACCTTATTATTGCATATTTTTTTATAAATTTCATCATTCATAATCCAGCTTTACTTTACATAACAATTTGATATTGTTCAAATTACCGATAAATAACCTAGCACAAGCTAGTAATAGGGTGGAATATGAGTGTTTATTCATTAAAATTACATCTAATAATAGCCTTTTCTACAAAAGCCACAAATGTGGAATGTGTAGCCGATTGGAATAATCATGGTAAGTTTTTTACACCTTAAACAATAACCAATTTTTGCATTAAATGCTTCCTGTCTGGGTAGATTTTTTAATAAATCATTTAATGAATGATCGTGATAAACATTATCAATACCATCAACTAAATTCTTAAAATTCACGCCAATATTATTAGTGGTTGTTTCGAGAACATTTATAGGTATGTGTGCCACACCACCAGATTCATCATCATGGGTAGTAGACGGTTCTTCTGCAATAACCACGTAACCAAAACCTAGTTTTTTAAGATATTTAGCTTTATTCAAAATCTCATTTCTTATTTCTTGATTTGGAAATATATTAAATGTAGAATACCCCCGTTCCAAAACAAAAAGCTCTAACAGAAAAATTTGTTCACATCCAAATTTCTTTAGTATAGTAAGCTGTTTTTTTATTTCCTCATATTTTCTTTTTCCTCTTTGAATCTTTTCTATTTTTCCAAACATATTAACTACGGAAATTTTTACTTGGAAACCCCTATATGTGACACCCGCATCTGGTCCACCTGGATATAAATATCTTGGTCGTTTTAAAATGATATCTATATCACCTTTAAAACCATTCTTTTCTACAGCTTCATATGGAATGTTGACTGCAAACCACTCCCATGTGTCATTACAAAGAGATGTTGCATTAAAATCACGCAGTAACTTTAATATCGCCTTCGTCTCACGTTCTCCATCTTTGGATTTAAATAGTTTGCCAGGCCCATTAAAAAATACCGTTCCCACAGGAAATTCTCTTCTAACTGCAAACTTAACCAATATTTTATATATACCAATTTTTTTTATAAAAAATAAAAAAACAAACATAGCGAAATGCTTATAAAATCTCAGATAATCCTTTTTAATCTTATAAATTTGAGCAAGATTATAATAAACTGCAGGTTCATAGGGATTAAGTCCTTTTGCTGAATATAAAAATTGACCAGCACGATCATAGTTTTCTAATTTAAGATACATATGACCTAAATTATTAAGTAAACTATCACCATCAGAGGCGGACAGATCATTTTCTTCATAAAGTTTTACGGCTTCTTTATATCTTCCAAGTCTAATTAATGTTGATATTTTTCTCTCTATAGCTCCATGAAAATTCGGTTTTATTGCTAAACTCGAATCAAAAGCTAAAATTGCCTCAGAAAATTCACCTAAACAGCATAGTGAACATCCCTTAACATAAAAAACATAATCATCTAGTTTAATCGAAATTGCAATATTTGCGGCAATAACAACATCCTTATTTTTATTTAACATATCAAGTACAAAAACTTTATATTTAAGCAGATGAAAAGCATCTGGATTTGTTTTTAGTTCCTCCGTAATCAACCTAAGAGCTTGTTTATACTGTTTTTTTTCGCACAACTCTTTTAATTTCTTTTTGTATTTAACTGTGACTTCTGAATCCATATAATTATTATTTTATTGTTTCATGTTTTTTGTTTTTTTTCCACTCAAAATAAAAACCCAATCTATGTAGTAGTACATTATAGAAATGCTATAATAAAAATATGAAAAATAAAGTCTACATCGCTGGAGTTATTGCCGTTGTGTTTTTTGTTGTTTATCTTTTTATATCTAATCCAAGTATTGATAGTAAAAAAGTACAAACAGCATTAATTCCGTCTAATACCGCTTTATTAAATGTTGTAAAAGTTGTGGATGGAGATACTATAGATGTTTCTATCGATGGAAAAACGGAGAGAATAAGATTAATTGGCATAAACACACCAGAGACAGTAGATCCTAGAAAACCAGTTGAATGTTTTGGTAAAGAAGCATCAGATGAAGCCAAGTTGTTATTAGGTGGTAAAAAGGTCTATTTAGAGGCAGATGTAACACAAGGTGAAAGAGATAAATATAATAGGTTGTTAAGATATATTTTTCTTGAAGATGGTACCAATTTTAATCTTCAAATGATCCAAGATGGTTATGCTTACGAAGACACTTACGAGGTGCCTTATAAATATCAGTTAGAATTTAAAGCAGCACAAAAATCTGCTCAGGAAAATCTAATAGGACTCTGGTCACCAAATACTTGTAATGGAGATGCTACCCTTAAGACCACCGCAAGTACTACCTCTTCTATTAACTCTCAAACAACGACTGATCAATCAAGTGGTGTTTATTACACTTCATCTTATGGTACTTCTAAGTATTATTATCCAGCCTCTTGTTCTGGTTGGAAAGCCCTGACTCCAAAATATCTAAAATCTTTTAATTCTCTCGAGGAGTTATTAAAAGCCTATCCGACTAAGACTTTAAGCAAACAGTGTCAGTAAGATATTTAAAAAAAGACGAAGTGATTAATAAATACAACAAAAATCAGAAAGACGGTATAGTCCTTTTTAAAGGATTCAAAGATTGTCCGAGAATAGTTTATAATTATGTTGACTCCCCTGAATCAATTCAAAAAATGAATCGTGCATACGACATACTTTTTGAATCAGTACTAAAAAGCCAAAACTGGAAAGATAGAAAAAAGAGGAGTATATCTGTTAAATAGATATAGTGTCTTGTGATTTGTTCAATAAATCTTAATTATGTTACTATACGTATATGAAAAACAAAAAAAAGATAGCTATTGTGATGATTGTAGCTTGTGTTTTAGGTTATTTTTTATATTACTTTATAAAAATATCTAACGACAAAAAAATGCAAAATTGGTGTGTAGATCAGCTTATTCAAATGGCAAGTAATAATATTGATATTAATTCAGATGTTCAAGACCAATGTAATAAATATAGAGTAATGAGGGATGGAGGAGACGTAAGACACCATCCTTTATATATTAAACTTGATGGTAATTCGTGGATTACGGACTTTACTAGGAATTAATATGTTATTTTTGTAAGCGTACTAGATTTAAAAAACAGGCGTTCTATCTTTTATTTGTTTCTTCTAGGTGTTACCTCCTTCAATAATCACTTTCCGAACATCATCCCATGTGCGGAGCCATGGTTTTTTATTTGATAAGTTTTTTAAACTTATTCCAATTCATAACATTTGACCACCAACTAACAGCGGTTTTTTCTAGTACAACTTTTTTATCTTTTTCACTTCCATCAGCATGACCAACAGCTTCTATTATTACAATCGGTTTATAACCCCTCCATCGGAACTCTTGAATAGTTGATAAAACACAACAATCAATTGTTAAGCCAAAAATAACTGGAATTACTTTACTAGGTTCACCAATATTTTTCTTTATCCATCTTCCAAATTTTTCTGAGTCAGGATAAGGAAGACCAGGTTTTTTATTTTTATCACCTATATTATCTCTAATCCAAATTGGAGAGTTCATACACTTAATCCATAGTGATTTTCGTAGTTTGCTCGGAATAGCTGATTCATAACCCCATGTGCCAGGATGGCAGAGATTTCCGGCATCACCAGGACGAGGCTGACGATAATCCGAGATAATTTCATCTACCTTAATTTTATTTTTAATAAAATAAGGAAAAAGCTCTTTGTTTAAAAAATTTATAAGAGATTTTTGTATGTATACATCATTTTTCTTTTTGAAGAAAAAATAGTTTTGAATATCCACAGCAACAAATTTATATTTCATATATAGAGTGTAGCAAATTTATTGAAAATGTTAAATCATTAAATAAATAGCAAATCTCTATCAAAATCTTCTGAATCAGTTCCCTTTTCCTTTCTTTTGATTGCCTTATGTGTAGAAGCAAGATAAACCATATGTTTACCAAATTTGTTTTCTAAAGAATCTATCTGCTCATGTATTCTTTCAAATTTTTTTGCTAAATTATTATTACCAAACAAATCGCCTTGTGCTACAGAATCAGATACGAGTTCTTGTAAAATTACCCCTGAAGTTCTATATAAAATATTCTTTTTATATACTTTATTAAAACTTTCTTCAATTAAAGGAATCATAATTTCAGCTGCATTTGTTGGTGATGTGAGTGATATTTGATATTCATGATAAATGAAGTCTTTTGTTTTGAGAAAAAATGATACTTTTTTGGGAACTAATTTATAATATCTTGCTTTAGCACAAGCCTCTTCCACATGTTTTGAGAGTTGAGACAAAAGAAATATTTTGTCGTTCGTATTAGGATGAAATGACCTAGTTTTTTGTATTGAAGAATAAACAGTTTTTGTAATTGGGTCAATCTTCATCAAATATTCACCCTTAAGTTCGTTCCAAAGTACTTCATATGGCTGTGATAGGTTTTCTTTTATCCAATCAATTTTCTTTGTTACGAAATCTTTTGCAGTCATAATACCCTTCTTTTTTAAAAATTCAGAAGTTTTTGGACCGATACCCCAAATTTTTTCAATTGGTGTTTTTACAAGATAATCTAAAATTGTATCTTTTGTAATTATAGTTAGACCATTTGGCTTTATCCATTTTGAGGCAACTTTTGCTAAAACTTTCGTTGGTGCGAGACCGATTGAAACAGAAATATTTAGCTCATCATTTATTTCTTTTTTAATTCGTTCTGCAATTTGTTTATAATTCATTTTTAAAAGTCTCTCAAGTCCTGTTAGATCAGCAAAACATTCATCAATACTGTACTCTTCAACATCATCAGCATACCTACGAACAATATCAAACATTTTTCCTGAGTATTTAATGTAGGCTTTATAATCTCCAGGAAGAATAATAACTTTTGGAAAGTCTCGCTTAACTCTAAATATTGGCATTCCTCTCTTTATTCCAATAGCTTTTGCTTCATAAGAAAGTGCAGAGACAATTCCTCTTTCCTCTCCAGTAACAACTGGTTTGCCTTTGAGTTTTGAATTTTTTGCCATCTCAACGCCAACAAAAAAAGCATCGCCATCAATATGTAAAATCGTTTTTTCTTTCTTTATAACCACAGTACAATTATACCAAACTAAAAGCTAAACAAGTTATAACTTCCATTATCAATTGGAGCCGAAAAAATAGCCCATTAAATATTGGGTAATTTTTTGTATTATAAATAGGGTTAGAACCTGACTTGACTTATTTATTATAATAACTAATATGAGATTTAAATACGACGTCCTTTCACATTTATGACAATAGGTCATAAAATTTTATTATCAATTAGCATAATAAGCATTTTTTCAGCTAATGGCTGAAAAAGGAGGGTTTTATGAGTCATACGGTAGAGGCACTTATTGTCTTGTTTGTTATGGTTTTGGGACTAATAGCCAGGATATTAGTCCACTATTCAAATCTAAAACAAGAAGAAGGTTTCGTAAAAGGAGTAGCCATAACTTTATTCACAGTATCAGTTGTGGCACATGTGTTCTCCAATTACACTTGGTCAATAATCAGCGGAGATATGGGAATCGCTTTCTATATTCTTGGCTCTCTGTTGATTTCTACTTTGTCAAAAAGAAAAGTAAGAGACCAAATATCAAAGAACATGAGGAGTATTTGGAAAGTTGAAATTCCGTATAATTTCGAAGGCGGGCTCAAATACTATCAAATTGGTGAATGTTACAAATCTGAAAGACTTGCGTCTGAGGCAGCGGCGGAGAAACTCAGAGAGCTGAAAAAAAACCAGCCGACTTCTGTATCTGGTGGTCAGTCCAGCATACAAAACGAAGTATTTGTCGTTAGCCCTAGCGGTTATAGACGTCGCGTAATGTTGGCAAAATGTTATTAGTTCTTCGGCGCAGCTTTTGTGGCTGCGCCGTTTTCTTTTACCCCAATTTCAACTTCCCTATCTCAAACAAGTTCTTACCCCAGTAGTAGAGATTACTCACTACAGGGCAAGCTTCGTTTATCAATTGGAGTAAAAGCTTTCGATGTGATTTTATGATACAATACTAGGATATGAAAAAAACAATTATTGCACTCGTTGTTATTGTTCTAGTTATTGTTGGTGGTTATTTTATTATTAAAGGTTCGTCGAACAAAAATGTAGTTGTAAATAATAATCAAAATGTAGCAACTACTACAGCTATTGTAAATATTCCAGTAGAAAATAAAGTGGAAACAATTATCGGTACCTCGGTTCAAGGTCTAAATATCACGGCATATCATTATGGTACGGGTACGACAGAACTTTTATTTGTTGGTGGTATTCATGGTGGTTATGAATGGAATACAGCTCTACTAGCATATAATTTGATGGATTATTTAAAAGCAAATCCTGACTCTATCCCTTCAAATATAAAAGTTACAGTTATCCCAGTTTTAAATCCTGACGGTTTGAATAAAGTCGTTGGCACTTCTTCAGTCTTTTCGGTATCTAATGTTCCAACATCAGAAGCAGATACAGTTGCCGGACGCTTTAATGCAAATAATGTAGATCTTAATCGTAATTTTGATTGCGATTGGCAAACAAAAGGAACATGGCAAAACAAAACAGTAAGCGGTGGAAATTCATTATTTTCTGAACCAGAAAGTTCAGCCGTAAGAAATTATATTGAGGTACAAAAACCAAAAGCTGTAGTTGTCTTTTATAGCGCAGCGGGTGGAGTGTTTTCATCAAGTTGTCATAACGGTATTTTGCCAGAGACAAACACACTTACAAACATTTACTCAAAAGCATCAGGGTATCCGGCTTACGAGACATTTGACTTCTATGCAACAACCGGTGATATGGTAAATTGGTTGGCTAAAATTAATATTCCAGCTATTAGTGTCCTTTTGACAAATCATACTGATGTTGAATTAAATAAAAATTTAGCAGGAGTTAAAGCTATCCTTAAATATTACGCTAAATAATGAGATCGTTTTTTTCTAGAAAAACAGTCGTTTTAGTTATTATTTTTATTGTACTTTTTTTTATTTATTTTATTTTTTTAAATAAAACTAAACCAAATCAGAACAATATTGTTACTAGCTCAATACCAAAATATGAAATAATTGGAAAATCAGTGGAGGGACGACCAATAGAAGCGTTTACTTTTGGAAATGGAAACACTCGCCTTTTATTTGCCGGTGGTATTCATGGTGGTTATGAGTGGAACAGCGTACTTTTGGCATATAATTTTATTGATTATTTAAACGCTAATCCAAATTTTGTTCCAAAAAACATGAGCATTACAGTAATACCTTCTATAAACCCTGATGGTGTTTACAAAATTATCGGTAAAGAAGGACGTTTTTCAATTTCCGATGTCCCTACCATTAGCATATCAGAGGCTCCGGGTCGTTTTAATGCAAACGGTGTTGACCTTAATAGAAATTTTGATTGTAAATGGCAAGCTACAAGTACTTGGCAAAATAAAATTGAAAGTGCCGGAAATGCACCTTTTTCTGAACCAGAGTCTAGAGCAGTCCGTGATTACATTTTAAAAAATAATCCTGTCGCTGTAATTTTTTGGCACAGTAAATCAAATGCAGTTTATGCATCACAATGTAAAAATGGAATTCTTCCAGTAACACTTGATATTATGAATGCATACTCACAATCATCAGGTTATCCAGCAGTTAAAACATTTACTGCTTATGGTACTACTGGTGCCTCGGATGATTGGCTAGCGTCCATTAATATCCCCGCCTTAACAGTAGAGCTCGAAACCCACGGAACAATTGAATGGGAAAAAAATCTAGCTGGAATTAAAGCACTTATTAATTATTTTGAAACAAACAATACACTCAAATAATTGACATGCTTTTATTTAATTTAATAAGAATGTTATACTTTTAAAAATGAATAATCTTGAAAATAAACAAATTAGTAAAAGCAAATGGCCACTTATCTTAGATTTGGTAGCTTTAATCGCAATAGCAGTTGTTGGTTACTTTATTTATACACAATCGCAAACCATTATCGTTCTTAAAAACGAAATGTCATCTTCTACACAAATTTTAAAACAAAAGATAGCAATTTTAGAGGCTGGCTTAGCAACATCAACTTTAACAAGCGATCAATTATCTCAGCAATTAGCAAATCAACAAAATCAAAGTAACGCTTTTCAAAATACAATCAGCGATATTGCCGGAACAATTGGTACGTTGAAAAAACTTTCTGAAACAGATAAAGAGCTTTTACAAAAGTATTCAAAAATATATTTTCTTAGTGATAATTATGTGCCGATGAGTCTTACAACCATAGATGGAAAATATTTATTTGACAAAACTAAAAGTTTTCAATTTCATACAAACGCTTTACTTTTTTTAACAAGAATGTTGGACCAAGCAAATAATAGTGGAATTTCAATAAAAATTGTTTCAGCATATCGTTCTTTTGGAACGCAATCAACATTAAAAAATGATTACCTCGTGACTTATGGTAGCGGGGCAAATCAATTTTCTGCTGATCAAGGATATTCTGAACACCAACTTGGTACAGCTGTAGATCTTGCTGATGAAAAATCTAAATCGCCGCTTGAAATTAGTTTTGATAGTACTTCAGCTTACACTTGGCTTTCTCAAAATGCATATAAATTTGGGTTTATTCTTTCATATTCAAAAGATAATACTTACTATGAATATGAACCATGGCATTGGAGATTTGTTGGTGTTGGGCTTGCTACCAGACTAGCTATTAATAAAATAAATTTTTCAGACCTAGACCAAAGAACTATAAATACTTACTTGGTTAGTATTTTTGATGAACAATAAGTTCTAACTTTTCTTACAAATCTGAGCAAAACTTGACAAAAACTATTACATAGTTTATTATACTGAAAGTTGTTTTTTTGGATTACTATCAGCATCAAGTAAAAAAACCATAGGAGGTTTGTTATGGACATAGTTGAAAGTTTTCTAATAATTATGTGTTGGGCTGCACTTTTGTTTGTTGCCTTCTTTTCTATCCCGGCCTTTATTGTTGGGGTAAAAACAAAATGGGGGGTATCAGAAGAAAAGAGTCTTTACAGCAACGTTTCTGTCTCCACTGTGAATTATCCCGAACAAAATTCACAAGAAATAGTAGCTGTGCAAAAGGAGACATTCTATATCCATTTGCTGCAGCCTGCGTTAGAGGAAAATAGGCAGAGACGAAAGAGTGCATAAAACGACCCTAAGAGAAAAGGCTCTCTGGGGTCTTTTCTTTTACCCCAATTTCAACTTTCCCATCTCCAACCTAATCTTTTCCCAGTTTAAAGTTCTGAAACTCGCCCACGAGATGGAGCCAATTTTTAGCCCTATTTTATATGGATTATTTTTTGTGCCCCAGATATGGTTTAGAACTTATTTACAATTTAATTTTGAAAGAGTATGCTATAACTAGTTTAATAATTTAATAATAAATATATGGAACAACCACCAAAAGAATATGAGGATATTTTAATAGGAGAAGAAAAGGTTCCGTGCAGAAAAATTGATATGCTAAAAGAATTTGAAGAAGATTTCAAAACTGCTGATAGTTATAGGAAGGTTGGAAAAGTTGAAGCTCGCCAAGCAACAGAGCGTGAGGAAATATTCACAAGTTAAGATGGAATGAAAAATTATGCAGAACCAGGTGATTGGATTATCAAAAATCCGGGAGATAAAGACCCTTATGTGTTTGGGAGCAAGAATGATCCGATACAAATAAGACAAGAGAAATTTGCAAAAAAATATGACTCTATACCTGGAGAGGACGGGAAATTTCGACCGAAAGGAATTATTAAAGCAATAAAAGTAAAAGAAAACCTAGTATTTGATACATCTTGGGGTGAAAAAATGGCTGTTAAATCTGGTGGATGGGTAGCTGATGGTGGTTACGCTATTGCAGAGGACTCATTTGCAAATACTTATGAGAAAATTTAGATAAGTTTCTGTCTATTTCAACCCAGTTAAGGGTTCTGAACTCGCCCACGAGATGGAGCAAAAGTTTTATAAATTTGCTATACTTTTTATATGGAAAAATATCACGGCATTTTAGTTAATATTAGTCAGAAAAATAATTCTATATTCAATAGAATAAAAATTATCGGACAGAAGAAAGCTGGTGGCTGGATTTTATATAAAATTGAAATTAATTCAAAAGAGATTAATCAGAAAATTATTGAGCTTCAAGATAATATGAAGGATGATTTCTATTTTCATCTATATAAAGATGATGAACTTATAGTTATCTTCAAACATAAAGTATTTAATGTTAAAACTAGTAAATTTACTTGGAAAGAAGTCATTGATTATGGAAAATCAATAAATATTCCTAAAGCACAATTGGATTTCTATCCTTGTAAAATTGAGGATGAAAAATACTAAATAAATAGTAAATCTCTATCAAAATCTTCTGAATCAGTTCCCTTTTCCTTTCTTTTTATCGCTTTATGCGTAGAGGCAAGATATACCATATGTTTACCAAATTTATTTTCTAATGAATCAATCTGCTCATGTATTATTTCAAACTTCTTTGCTAAATTATTACTACCAAATAAATCACCTTGTGTGACAGAATCAGATACAAGTTCCTGTAAAGTTACTCCTGTAGTTCTATATAAAATATTTTTTTTATAAACTTTAATAAAATTTGCTTCTATTAATGGAATTATAATTTCTGCTGCATTTGTCGGTGATGTAAGTGATATTTGATATTCATGATAAACGAAGTCTTTTGTTTTGAGAAAAAATGATACTTTTTTTGGAACCAATTTATAATATCTTGCTTTAGCACAAGCTTCTTCTACATGTTTTGAGAGTTGAGATAATAAAAACACTTTGTCGTTTGTATTAGGATGAAATGACCTTGTTTTTTGTATTGATGAATAAACAGTTTTTGTAATTGGGTCAATTTTCATCAAATACTCTCCATTTAGTTCACTCCATAGTACTTCATAAGGTTGTGATAAATTCTCTTTAATCCAATCAATCTTCTTTGTAACAAAATCTTTTGCTGTAATAATCCCCTTTTTCTTTAGAAATTCTGAAGTTTTTGGACCTATACCCCAAATCTTTTCAATAGGTGTTTTTACAAGATAATCTAAAATTGTATCTTTAGTAATTATTGTAAGACCGTTTGGCTTTACATATTTTGAAGCAACTTTTGCCAAAACTTTTGTTGGAGCAAGGCCAATTGAAACAGAAATATTTAGTTCATCATTAATTTCTTTTTTAATTCTTTCTGCAATTTGTTTGTAATTCATTTTCAAAAGCCGTTCAAGCCCAGTGAGGTCAGCAAAACATTCGTCAATACTGTATTCTTCAACATCATCGGCATATCTACGAACAATATCAAACATCTTTCCAGAGTATTTCACATAGGCCTTGTAATCTCCAGGAAGAATAATAACTTTCGGAAAATCGCGCTTTACTCTAAATATAGGCATACCCCTTTTTATACCAATAGCTTTTGCTTCATATGAAAGTGCTGAGACAATACCCCTTTCTTCACCAGTAACAACGGGTTTACCTTTAAGCTTTGGATTTTTTGCCATTTCTACTCCAACGAAAAAAGCATCGCCATCAATATGTAAAATTGTTTTTTCTTTTTTTATAATCACATTATTATTATATCAAAATATATGTCAAATAAATCCAAACGTTATTTGCAAATTATAGTTAAATTTTCTAAAATAAAAAATCACTCTCATATTGAAAGTGATTTTTTAAGAATATTAAATATTCTTAATCTATTGGTGGTTTGATAAACTTAACTTCCTGTATTAAAAAGATCAAATCAACACTGTCAGCCATAGAATAGTGTTCTTTCCACCAAATAAAAGCTTTTGGAGAATGGTGTCCCAAGATAATCATCGCTTCCCTTCTTGGCACAAAAACTCCGAAGTATTTCGGTGAAAAATTGTGCCCTAAGACACTTAAACTGACAACAGTAAAGCCAAAATCCTTATATGGCAATACTAGCCCAACCCAAGCTTTACGCACCCAATTTGGCTCTTCGCCGTTGGGTTTTTTTGTAATTTCCAATAGTTTGGTCATTTTGACCCCCTATTTTATTTTGTACTTTACTTCCAAAATTAATGCTAGCACAACAACTAAATTAAGCAAAATAAGGTTTAACTTTATTTATCAATTTTGGCAAATTAAAACATTCTTATACTAAGTTTTTTGATACTGGAGATGAGTTCAGAACTTTTGTGATATAATTTTATTATGAAAAATACATATATTTTCTTACGTCATGGAGAGACAATTAAAGACCCAACAATTCATCCAAAGGAATGGAAGCTTACTCCAGAGGCTCTAACTGTAATAAATAAATATCTTGATTTAGATATTATTAAACAAGTTAATTATATATATTCATCTACTGAAAATAAATCAGTGACTACTTTAAAACCAATTGCTACATTTTTATCAAAGAAAATAATTGAAGTTTCAAATTTTGTTGAAATTGGTAGAAGTCCAAAATTTTTAAGTGATAAAGAATTTTTAATACAAAAGAAAAGACAACTAACTGAATATCAGACAGAAGTTGACGGTGGCGAATCAGCTGAACATGCTCTTAATCGTTTTAAGGAAGGAATTGAGCAAATTGAAAAAACTCACAGTGAACAAATGATATTAATTGGAACTCATGGAACTATACTAAGTCTGTATTTTGCTAATATTTTAAATCAAATGGATCAAACCTATGAACGTTGGAGTAAATTACCATTTTGTGCCTATGGGGTGATTCGAAACGATAAGGTTGAAAAAGATATTATTTAATTTTAATAATATAATATAATTATTATATATATTATTAAAATGTAGAGTTTTGAATTTATCGACAAGATAAGTCAATGTTAGTAAACAACCGACTTGACTAAATAGTATTTTTAACTTATTATGATTTGCAGAGATGTAAACAAGGTTTTCTCCACAAGAGTTTATTATTGATCTTTACTATATGAACTGAGGAGGTTTTATGGCAAATACAGAGAGAAGTTTTTTGAAGAAAAAAACAATTGTTGTAATTGGCGAAATTAATGAGAAAAAAGTATTGTATATTCAGAATTCTCTTGCCGAGCTTTATCTTAGTGGTTCACCAGATATTTTAGTGATTATTTCAAGTAAAGGGGGTTCAGTAGATTGCGGCTTATCTATTTATGATCTACTGACGCTTTATCCCGGAAAAAAGACTGCGGTTGTTACTGGTGAAGCCTCATCAATGGCTTCTGTTATCTTGCAGGCTTGCGACAAAAGGTTTGGCACAGCGAATGCAAGTATATTAGTACACAACATTCGCAGACGCTTAACTCTAGACGACCTAAGAGATAAAAGAAGACTTGGAGAAATAATTGAAGATATGGAAAAAGTCCAGAATAAAATTTATGACATAGTCACAAAAAAGTCTGGAAAAAATCTCGAACAGATCAAGGAAAAGTATGAAAAAGATGAACCTATGACTGTTGAGGAAGCTATTTCGTTTGGTTTTCTAGACGGAGTATGGGATAAACCTCTTCCGAAATAACAGTAAAAGCGCCTACTTGGTAAGAGTATGGCGCTTTCTTTTGGTCAAATAATTATTTTTAATTAATAATTCTATCTTATTTTAATATTAATCTTCATTAACGTCCCCGCTTCCTACCTCTTTAACACCTTTATAATATACTTTTCCAACTTTTCCCTTCTTAAGATTATTTACAAGGCCTGTAAAATCACAATCTGGACAATGACACTCTGTAGTTTCATTACCTTCCTCGTATTCAACCTTTACAGAACCACAATTTGGACACTTAATTTTTATTTTTTTACCTTCAGCTTTTTCAACTTTTTTAACTTTTTTAACAACACTTTCATCATTATTTGGATTCTCTTTTCCACCACCAAAACCACCAATATTCCCTATCATAGTTTTATATAATTAAATTGATAAATATAAACATAATAATTGTAACCTCTAAAAAAGAAATGTCAATTATGTCAAAAGTGAATATATTTAGCTTAAACCATTATTTACCTTCCATTATGTGAGCAGTGCAGTCTAATTTGCAAATCACAACTATTTTATTTATTTTTTAATTCAAAATTTCTTCGGTCTTTTTGTAACTTTTCTAAAATATTTGCCGCCACAGAACTGTCGGGATTATAGTCCATTATTCCTAATACTCTTAAACTACCCTTACCAAATGTATTTTCTATTAGATGTCCTATTTCTAACAGGTGCCCGGTAAAATGTGCTTTGAGGAAAACCTTAAAAACACTGTCATTGTCGATGAATTTTTCAGGATACTGTTTCGCAATTTCTTCACAGACATAATCAAGAACTTTTCTTTGTGTTTCGTATGGAAAAACAGAGAATGATCTGTCGCCCGTATTTATATCTTCAATCTCATCTTCAGATATATGATGTTTTTTTGCATATTCTATTCTTTTATTCATCTTAGCTGTAGAATAGTAATTTGATTTATCATTCGCATTTTCTGGTAATTCTAATAATGTTCTGTAAGATTTAATTTCTTGGTTAGCAACTATTGCTTCATTGAGACCAGTAAAATGAACGTGCTCCGGACCCAAACTATCTTTTGCGTGTGTGGAAAAAACTTTTACTCCAGACCTATATGGACCAATCTTTCCTTTTTCTTTCTCTAGATCATAGGAGACTTCCAATACTTGCTTTGATTTCATATGTAGCATTTCATGAAAAAGCTTACTAGAAAATTTTATATTACTATGGGCAACTGAATCCATAATAAAAATAGCTTGTTTAATATGATCCATTGCTGCTTCGCCACCATCATTATTTATCTCATTTTTAAAATATTCATCTTTAACAATATGTATATTTTTTATTGGAACAATAAAAGGCTCTACACCAGCCTCAATCATAAGCCTATTTGTCTCACTGTTTATAAAATCAATAATTGACTCCTGTTCGGGAGTTTTTTCAATCTCTGCCTCTTTAAGCTTATTTATTTCTTTTTTAGATGCAAAATTTTGTTTGATAAACTTATCTTGGATTTTTGCAAGAACTTCTATTTTTTTGATTTCTGGAGCATTCCCGACTATTCCAAATTTTGGTATTTTTTCCATAATTAAAGTATAACAGACTTATTAATATTTTTCATTTAGTACATTTAAAAATGTACATTGTACTAATTAATACTTATACGATTGTTGTTTCAATTTGTCCTATATCAGCATTTGCATAACGAACAAGTAAACTAGAAATCCTTTCAAAATATTTATTAAGCGACTCTTTTCCAGTAAATGAAATGATTATAATCATTAAGTCCCTTGTACTTTTAAGAATCATTGCTCGCTCAGAATCGCTAGTAGGACTGCCAAAAGGGCCATTTTCATCAACAAAAACTGGTAGCTCAGCAATATTAATTATATCCTTTCCAATGCCTTTGTATGATTCTCCATTATTACCAATTCGGAACAATATACTTTTGCTTATGCGACTTAAATCATATGATCCGACAGAATTCATACTTTCCAAAGATACAAGATTATTTATATCAACAATTGTATTAACTTTATACAAACCCTTACCCAAAATTATCCTGCGAGCTAATGCTTCTGCTGAACCACGATACCTTGATGGATCCTTTCCTATTGCCTTATACCCTTCTCTTAAAGCCTCAATTCCTTCAACGTGATACAAAGATTCCATGTCGTATTTGGAAATAGTACTAACACAACAGTCTATCTCTCTCCATAATTCATCGTTATGTCTACTTACAATTACCTTAGCTTGAACAATCCCAAGTTTTAACTTTGGTATAAGTAACTGCAACCTTGGTTCTATTGTTACCTTAATCATTTGTTTCTCATTAGTGGATTATCAAACAACAAATTATATTACTTACATATCAAAATAAGATTCTTTGATACTATTTTTCATATCAAAACCCAATTTTTTAATCAATAATCTCACTTTATCCTCATTAACTTCTTTATCAGTCGATCTGATTTCAATAAATTTTCCCAAATCAATATTTTTTCCTCCCTCATTTTTTGATACTTCATCAAGAGAAAATACAACACCATCCATTTGATATAAAGTTCTTTTTTTAGTTATTGTTTTTTTCATATCTCCATAAATACCAAGAAATGCTTTTTCCGTATCAGCATCAATATCAAACTCAAATTTTGGTCTCTCTCTAAATTGTGATTCAATCCTTGGACCTTTATAAGTTAATGTTTTTCTATTACCCTCATCTCTTATTCTCAAAATCTCTTCAGTTTTTGACAAATCTTTGTCTTTGGGATTATAGTAATTATCAACCTGAGTTGTTGAACTTAACTTCTCAGCACCAAAATTTCTTAATGTGTCTTGATTTAAGGTGCCACTAAATTTTAATTGTATTTCATGAAGACCAGATTTTTCGGCTTCAATTTTTGGATTATATTCATTACTGATAATCATATCAGCGTTTTTCTTTGTACTCTCAATATATTTTTCATGCATTGGTTCTACAACTTCTGAAAAGTATTTCAAAATATCAGCTGGTTTTTGTCCTGTTCTTTTAACATCTCTTAATAATCTTCTGACGACCCTTCCATGGGTCCCAATATCGACAAACACTTTGATATCTCCTTCATTCTTCAATTTTTCATCAAGAGAAAACAGACCTTCAACAATTATAATCTTTTTTGGATTCATAGTTGTGTGTGTTGTAGATTCACCAGCTTTCATATCATAGACTGGTTTTTCAATTGATTCACCAACCTTAAGCATATTAAGATGTTGTTTAAATAATTCCAAATCCAAGGCTTCAGGCTGGTCCCAATTCAACACATTTCCATTTTTTGCTTCTGAATCCATATATGACTTTCCATGATAATAATCATCAACAGAAATAATTATTGCCTCTTCACCAAATACTTTTTTAACCATCTCTGCAACAGCACTTGTTTTTCCAGAGGCCGAGCCTCCAGCTATTTCAACTATTATATTATCTTTGCCATTTCGAATTTTTTCTTTAATATTATCAACCAATTTTGCTATACCTTCATTCAATTTATATTCTGGAATTTCTAATTTTTCTTTTAGTTTTTCTTCAGTGTCGACATAAATTTTAGGTATTCCATGCAAAGCTAAATTTTGATTTTTATATTCTTTATTTTCAGTAACTTCGACACTCATCCATTCAGGAGCTATAAATTTATTACTATCATCTTCATTGGAAAATTCGATTTCGGCTGATAATAAACCTTCCAAATCTCCGTGGTAGATATCTAGTTCTATAAGCCCTTTTTCGTGAGATATTTCATATCTAGTTTTTTCAACTCTTTTACCATTTGTAGCATCCCATAAATTATTAAATTGGTCTTCAGTGATCTCGATTTCTGCTTCAGATCTTGTTTTTCCAGTACCACTTTTTACGGTCTGAAAATATTTTTTACCCTTTTGACGAAGCCTTACCTCAGTACCATCTTCACTTATTGCCAAATAGCCCTGCCTAATATCTTTGTGTGGGTACTGATCAATATTTTCTGGCAATGACTTTACTAAAAATTTTCTTTCGATTTCTAGTGTAGGAACTTTATTTTCTGGATGTTTTTCAATATTATTCATTTTTGTAATTTTAATGTGTCAATATTATACAAAATTTATGTTATTTTGTCACCAACACAATTTACGTAAAAATATATATAAAAAGGGCGCCATCTCACAAAATCTAAGGTCACCCTTCGGACCAAGTTTCATTAGTGAACAAAAAAGAATATTGGAAGCAAAAAAATGTGGCTGTGATATAATATAAAAATATGATAAAAGGAAACTTCATTGGTGCAGCGATTGTTGCAATAATCTACACAATTTATATTTTATGGAATCCCCTTCCAACAAAATTTCATATGGTGTTGGTCTTGGTAATTCTTAACGCTTTAACTATTGTACTTTTGTCTTTTGCATTCAAATAATTTAAATGGATAATATATCAGTGCAAACTTCAGAAAATGAAAAAATCGCTGAAAAAACAGCAATTTTTAGTGTCATTGGTAATATTTTTATATCAATAATAAAGGGCACAGCTGGATATTTTGGTAATTCTTATGCATTAATTGCAGATGCCACAGAATCAACAACAGATGTTTTTTCTTCATTTCTCGTACTTTTTGGCCTAAAATTTTCAAGAAAACCAGCTGACGAAAATCACCCATATGGACATGGGAGAGCGGAGTCATTAGTCGCACTTATCGTTTCCTTTATTTTATTTGCTTCAGCAATACTAATTATTCGTAACAATATAATAGGCATATCTATATTACACAAAGTACCACATACGTGGACTTTATTAATACTCGCACCAATAATTATTTGGAAAGAAATAATATTTCAAATAATTATAAGAAAAAGTAAAATAACGAAAAGTTCTTCATTGAAAGCTGAAGCTTGGCATCATAGAAGTGACGCGATTACATCTGTTGCAGCATTTATTGGTATTTCAATTGCAATAATTTTTGGTAACGGTTTTGCTATTGCAGACAATATTGCTGCAATTTTTGCAGCCTGTTTTATTATTTATAATAGTTATAAAATTTTCCGACCAGCGATCAGTGAATTAATGGACGAAGATGTATATGAAGATTTAGTAACAAAGATTGATGAGGTGTCATTAACAGTAAAAGGTATTATTAACACTGAAAAATGTTTTATAAGAAAAGCTGGTTTGAGATATCATGTTGACCTTCACGTGACAATAGATGCAAATACAACAGTAAAAGAAGGTCACAGATTGGCTCATGAAGTTAATGACGCCTTAAAAAAAGAGATTCCTGAATTGGGAAAAATTTTAGTCCATATTGAACCAAATTAATTTTAGTAGCACCCAAAACATAGCTTAAAACGTATAAAGTTGTTGTGTTATAATAATTTTATATGAGAAAAAGAGAAATTATCATGTGGACTATCAACATTGCTCTTGTTGGGGCGATAATTTTATTTTTTGTAATAAATAGTAATTCTTCACAATATACTTCGAAAATGACTATCAAAAGTCAGGCTACAACAAGCTTGCCGGTGAAAAGCGCATCAGTAGGAACAAATACTAACGCAAATATTGTGCCAAAAAATAATACAATATCAACTACTCCATCTTATACTTTAGCTGAGGTGTCTCAACATAATAATGAAACAAGTTGTTGGACTATAATCGATGGGAAAATTTATGATATCACAAGCTATATTTATTCACACCCAGCAGGTGTAAATAAAATTTTGCAAGGATGCGGTGTTGATGCAACAAAAATGTACGGACGCGTTGGCGCACACGATGTCGCAAGATTAGCAAATACTTTTGTTGGTAACTTAAAATAAAAGAATGAAAAAAGTAATTTGGAATACAATATTTATAATTAACTTTTATTTGATACTGTATTTTTGGTTTACTAATTCTAGTTATTTGATAACTGGGACCACAAATGTGTCTTTGCTAATCGCGCTTGGCAGACTTGCGGGCCTTCTAAGTGAATTTCTAATACTAATACAATTATTGTTGATTAGTAGATTTACATTTATAGAAAAACAATATGGTTTTGATAAATTGATTAGCGTTCACAAAAAAATCGGCTTTTTCTTGGGAGTTTTTTTAATCAGTCATCCGCTGCTTCTTACAATTGGTTATGCACAATCAAAAAATATTAGCTTTTTAAATCAGTTTATTAGTTTTATTACCAAGTGGAATGGTATTGTCGGAGCAACTTTTGCATTATTGATTATAATTTTTGTAGCAATTATCTCAACCAAAAAATATAGAGCGAAAATAAGCTATGAGGTGTGGTATTTTCTACATTTACCATTGTATATTGCAGTTGCAATCGCATTCGGGCATCAAATTAATACTGGTGATATGTCATCTGGTGGAGCAATGTATTATTGGTTTTTAATAAATCTAACCACAATCGGAATTATAATTTTCTACAGATTTTTAAGACCAATATTTTTGTATATTAAACATTCATTTAGAATAGAAAAGATCGTGCAAGAAAATGAAGGCGTTTACTCAATCTATATTATTGGTAAAAACATGGGTCAATACAGATTTCAAAGCGGTCAATACGCAAATTTAATTTTTTTACAAAAAAAGATGATGTTTCATCACCCATTTTCTTTCTCAGATGCTTATAATGGAAAATGTCTAAGATTTACAATAAAAGCATCTGGTGATTTTACTTCTAAAATTGAAAAACTTAAGATTGGTACAAGGGTTTGGATAGATGGTCCATTTGGAGTTTTTACACTGAAAAATTCGGTGAATAATAAATATATTTTTATTGCTGGTGGCATTGGCATCACTCCAATCTTATCAATGATAAAATCAATCCGTAACACCCAAAATGCTGTTTTGCTATATTCAAATAAATCTGAAGCAGACATAAACTTTTGGCATGAAATATCGAAAAGCCAAATAGAAAGCCATTATTTTAATACAAGTTTGGGAACAAGTAATAGAATTGGTATAGAAAAAATAGTTGAAATATGTCCAGATTTCAAAGAAAGAGATTTTTATATTTGTGGGCCAAAAGCAATGACTAAAAGTTTAGTGAGAAATATAAAAATGGCTGGGGTTTCCAGGGAACAGATTCATTTTGAAAAATTTGATTATTAAAAAACCCGCTAATTAAAGCGGGTTTTTAAATAGTTCTTTGTTTCTCTCTTTTGTTTGCAAAAAGTTTTAAACTTACAACAACAATAATTAATACTAGTACGCCGGAAATAAGTAAGGCTCCATTTTGGTTGCTATTTTCTGTGGCAGCGCCGAGGACTTCCCCGTTTGGTAAATCTGATCTTGTTACTACAGCAACATCGGATTTTGTTGATGATGACAGTTTTTCTGTTTTAATAACAGAGCCAACCGTTGCGACGTTGGTGCTTATATACGGCTTTCCAAAAAATTGCACTACAAAAGTAGTAGAATGGCCTTCGTAAGTCCCCGTGGCAATACCAATACCTATCTCGGTGAAGTTGGTGTTTAGCAAGTTTGCCTTGTGTTTTGCAGAATTAATCCACGCATCTGTAACATCAGAAGACTCAGTAAAATCAATAGCCAAATTTTCTCCGGCATAACTGTAATCATATCCGACTTTACTAAACCAAACCCAAGGCAGGTCACCATTTGGTGCAACGTGAGAGAAATATTCTTTTTTTGCCATATCTTCAGCCTTCATTTGTGCTGCAAGATTGAGAAGTGAACTTTCTTTTAGGGCACTTTCATTATTTACTGCTCTAAAATCGTTTGTGCCCATTACAAGAGATGAAGAAATAACGGTTGCAAACTGAGATATTTTAGAAGAAATATATTTCAAAAACTTCTGAGAAAACGGCATAAAAAATACAGATATGAGCAATGCAATAACGACCACTGAGACTGTTGGCCAAAGAAATTTATTTTTGTTTTTGTTTTTATTAAATATATTGTTCATCGTGAATATTATACACCATTATACAATTCTGATAAATAGAGCAATTTAAATATTTGACAAGAATGATTAATTGTTATAAAATCTAATTAAGCTTGATCTTCAAATTGACCAGCCCAAAAGGGCTCCGGGAGGAAATATGAAAAAGGGAATTGTCGCAGTAACAACCTTTGTTGTAGTACTAATAATCATGTACGGGGTGGTATTAGTAGACTTAATTATTAATCCGTGGTTAAAAGAAATAACGGATTGGCAGTGGTGGAACTACATAACCAGTCGTCACTGCGGAGCATATATATTTTTACATAGCCAGAAATTATGGCTAGTAATAAGCAGTATTTGGGCTGGTATCGCGGCCCTAATAACATACGTAAAAGCCGATTAAGACATCCGCGCGAGCAATCGCGCGGTTTTTTTTGTCTAAAATTATCTAAAAGATATAATAAGTACAATCACAATTACTACAATAAGTGTCCAAACCCAGTGTCTAATTATAAAAGCAAGAGCATCAAGTAATATATTTGTAATTGAAAAGCTTTGTGTATTTTTTACGGTTGATGAAGCACTGTGTGTATTTTCTGTGCTTATACCAAGAACTTTTCCAGTAGTTTTTTCCTTTGCAATCTGTTCGGAAGTTTTTGTATCTGAAGAAGAAACTTCAGCTGGGGTTTTTAAACTTTCTACATAAGTTGCGAGTTTTTCTGCTTGAGTATCGATTGTTTTTACAACGCTATCTGTCGTCTTTGAAACGGTGTCGGCAACAGTATTCGCAATATCTTTTGCAGTATTTATCACTTCCTGTTGTGTAATCTGGTGAATGACATTAAAACTGTTTTTTTCGCTTTCTTTTGCAAGTAAATTATCTACAGACAATTTATCAATATTACTTCCCCCAACTTCGGCTATATCAAGTATTTTAGCTTGCGCCGTGTGTCCCCCTTTTTCAGCGGTGTATGCTGAGGACAATTTAATCAAACTTTTTGGGCTAGCAACATAATCCGCTTTTCCAATCTGAACATCATCAATAAAAAATCCTGCTGTAAGTGAAAGATTTTTTGTAGAATGGTTCTGAAAACCCGCATAAATATTTATATTATCATTTTCATTTATTGTAGTTGTTGAATACCAAATATTGGTTAACACTTCGGCATTTATTTGTGTAGTGGAAGATGCCGTTTGCGCAAAAGTTTTAAATGAAAAAAAAGACAGCAGGATAACTGATATAAATAGTAATACTTTTTTAAAATTTCTTTTCACACTTATATTATATAAAATAACTCTATATTTTGAAAGGCGGAATATTCTAAATTATTGTGCTACAATAAACGAATGAAAAAGAAAATAATATTAATTTTGTTTATTGTTTTGGTGGGTTTACTTATTTATTCTGATATAAAAAAGACTAGAGTCGATAATTCAAAACCTAAAAACGATACAGTGGCTCAAAATATTTTTGACGGTAAAAATAGTACATTTATTATAAATGGAGAAAATGTAACGTTAAAAAACGGTGCCTCGGAAACTGAAGTCGCTCCGGGATCAGCATCAAAAATTATTACTAGATATTTCGGAAATGAATCTTACGGAGATTTGAACGGTGATGGACTACAAGACGTAGCTTTTCTTGTCACTCAAGAAACTGGTGGTAGTGGAATTTTCTATTATGCAGTAGTTGCTTTAAAAACAGCTAACGGTTACAAAACGACAAACGCTTTCTTTATTGGAGACAGAATTGCTCCACAAACAACTGAAATCAATACGAGCGCAAAAGAATTATATGTAAACTTCGCAGAAAGAAAACCCGGAGAACCTATGACTGCTCAACCATCTCAGGGTGCAACATTATATTTGAAAGTAACACCGGCTGGAGTGCTTGAAGGTTTGATGAATTAAAGAAATAAACGTTTGTTTTGCCTACTTTCTTTGACTTTTTGTAAAAAGTTTGATATAAATAGTCATACAAAAACGCGCTTCGGCGCCTTTTAGTTTAATAGACGCAAATGGAAATCAGAAACATAGCAATTATCGCCCACGTTGACCATGGAAAAACCTGTCTTACGGACTCAATTCTAAGACAAACAGGAATGGTTGAAGAAGGCGTCAGTATGGACAGCAACAAACTCGAGCAAGAGAGAGGTATTACTATTTATGCAAAAAATACTTCCATCTTTTATAAAGGTACAAAAATAAATATTGTTGATACTCCTGGTCACGCAGACTTCGGCTCTGAAGTTGAGCGAGTTTTGCGTTCTATTGATACAGTTTTACTTGTCGTAGATGCACAAGAAGGTCCTATGCCACAAACTAGATTCGTTTTAAAAAAATCTCTAGAGCTTGGGCTAAAACCAATCGTTGTTATAAATAAAATAGATAAACCAGCTGCAAGACCAGAAGAAGCTCACGAGGAAGTCTTGGAATTGTTTATGGAGCTTGGTGCAAATGATGAACAATTAAACTTCCCTGTTATTTATGCAGTTGGAAGAAAAGGTGTGGCTATGCTTGATCCAAAAGATGAACAAAAAGATTTGACTCCCCTACTAGATTTGATTCTTGAAAAAGTTCCACCAGCAAAAAATGATGCAACAAAACCACTCGAGGCACAAATTTTTAATTTGGCTTATGATAATTTCCTTGGAAGACTTGCCATTGTCAGAATATATAATGGAAAAGTAAAAGATGGACAAACTATTTTTTTGAAAATGCCAAACGGAGAAACAAGAAGTGCAAGAATTACTAAACTTTATACTTTCAAAGGAATAATGAAAGATGGAGTTGAGGAAGCTACTGCCGGAGATATTGCCATGATTGCCGGAATTTCTGACGCATTTATTGGAGAAACAATTTGCGAAAATCCAGAGCAAAATCCACTTCCAGCCATCAACATTGATGAGCCAACCATTTCTATGAATTTTCTTGTTAATGATTCTCCTTTTGCAGGTCGCGAAGGTAAATTTGTTACAGGAAGACAAATAAGAGAAAGACTTGAAAAAGAGCTTGAAGTAAACGTTGGTCTTAAAATAGATTTTAACAGTGAACCAATAACAGTTTATGGCAGAGGTGAACTTCACATTGCAATTCTTATAGAAAATATGAGACGGGAAGGTTTTGAACTTCAAGTTTCTCAACCACACGCAATTTTGAAAGAAATAAATGGCGTGATGTCCGAGCCTTATGAAGAAGTCACCGTTGATGTGCCAGAAGAATTTCAAGGAACTGTTATTGAAAAACTCGGCAAAAGAAAAGGAATAATGAAAGATATGAAAATCCGTGACAACCAAGTCCGAATGATTTTTGAAA